>JFJP01041220.1_pt1 | contig 10072 bp, 6 predicted proteins | sample 431651 | NCBI WGS metagenome assembly JFJP01 (sample SAMN02602958, study PRJNA72255) | Microbial mat metagenome, whole genome shotgun sequencing project. | biome: fresh water; feature: sink hole; material: water; isolation source: purple microbial (photo- and chemosynthetic) mats found in... | reverse complement strand
TGCCGGCCAGGGTGACACCGGTGGTGCACTGGAAGGCAAAAAGGGCAAGACAGGCCGCCGGCAAAAAGGCATCATAGTGGCTAGCGGCAAGGGCCGCCACAACCGGCAAAGCACTGCAGCTTAACCGCCAACCATAACGGTCGGCGATAAAACCACCCCAGGCCTTGCCGCCGAAGGAGGCGAGGGCCAGACAAACAAGGCCTTGCCAACCCGCCTTCCAGGGAACGCAAAAGGCAAAGCCGGAAAAGGAGCGCAGGGCCACCACCACAAGCAGCAAGAGGAGCACTGCCGGCAGCATAGATTTATGCCTCCCTTTCGTCACCCTCACATCTCGTTCCTCAACAGCGGGAACGAAGCGGTGAAAAACCCAAGCCGTCATGGCGAGAAGCGGCAACACCCACAGGGGCGACAACAGTTGAAAAGGGGCCAGGAACATGCCCGCGAAGAGACCAAGGCCTCCGGGAGCAACGAAAAGTCCAGGAGCGCCGGCCCGCCCATCATCGGCGGAATAAACCAGGGCACCTGCGCCAACATGAAAAAGCGCATTGCCGCAGCCGAGGATCACCACCGCCGGCAGCGGCTCAACGCCAACAGCAAGGGAGCCAAGGCCGATACAAAAAAATCCGGCAACAATACCAAGGCGGTACCCCCGTCCTCGGTCCAAAAGCCATCCCCAAAAGGGTTGACCGGCAAATGCCATAAGATTGTATACGATTACAACTTGATAGTAACCGCCCGGAGCAGGCGATCCGAAAAAAAACAAGGAAACCACAGTCAAGGCACAAGAGAAATCAACGATACAATGTGCGACACCGAGCAAGGTGGCAACATTCATATCCAGAAGACTCCTATCTATTGAATCGCTGGAAAGTGAGGCTGGCGAGAAACTTCTCACCTTCCTCGCTGTAGGATGCCGCCACTGTATTTGACAGAGACTTTTCGATATAACTCAAATCGACGCCTACTCTGACATTATCGGGGTGCAGACAGAAAAGACCTCGGGTATCTACATTCACATAGTGCCCTTGGCGCAATCCTTTTATCCCATGATCTTGATAGGATTGACTGTATCGTACACATTTTTCAGGAGAAGATGTTTCTATTTGAACAGTTACATGTGGATTTTTAAAACTGGCAGAGACTAAAGACTTTTCTTTTTCATTTTTCACATAGTTCTGAAGTTCTTTTGCATTTTCCAAATCTTTACTCAGGCGAACCTCACGCGCCTCAGTAAGAATAGAATACTGCCTATGTGATTTATCAATCTTGAGATAATAGAGAGAATCTTTCTCCAGTTTTTCATACCAATTGACGCCGGGGGGAGGAGTTATACTGTATCCCAGCGTGCTTTCCCGCGGCTTGTAGTTTTTTACAGCATGATAGATCCTTTTATTTATGGGGATGTCACCTTCATCCTGTTTTTTATTTATAGGGATGTCAATATCTTCCAGTAAATTGCTGTTGGAATACGCCTGGAAGTCACCTTCATCCAGATAGTGTTTCTTTTCTGGCCCCCTGGTGAAATAGGCTATGGCGCAAACAGTCATCACAGCCAAAAGCAGGAATATCTTTCTCATCAGATCTCCTCCTCATTCTTTGATTTTTCTCCGTTAAGTAAGTATAAATTCTATATCAAAAAGCAATTATTGTGCCAGGACAAAAATGATGTTAACCGTAAAAAAGAGATGTATTTATTACTCAAGTAAACCCTTCATAAGGAAACAACAAGGAAAATGAAACAGCTTGCAACGCCGCGCATGGACCAGTGTATCGGCTGTCAATCCTGCGCCATGGCCTGTGCCAGACTGGTACATAAAAGGATCTCCTGGCAGACTTCCGGGATTCGCATTCACTCCGCCGGTGGCCTTTCCACCGGCTTTACCGCCAACCGGTGCCTGGCCTGCGATCCCGCACCTTGCGCTGCCGTCTGTCCCTCCGGCGCCTTCTCGGATCGGCCCGGTGGGGGGGTGATTGTCAAAAAAAATCTCTGCATACAGTGCGGTGCGTGTATCACCGCCTGCCCGGTCGAGGCCATATGCCGGGATCGCCTCGGCAATGTCTATGTCTGTATCCATTGCGGCAGGTGTGTCGAATTTTGCCCGCAGAATTGTTTGGAGATGGTTGAGGTTGCCGGAGTTACCGAGGTGTTACCATGATACGACTGGAATTTCGCATTCTGCTCTTTGATGCTACCACCGGCCGAGGGAAGATTGTCCTCATGGATGGCCGAAATGCGGTGGCCGGCGGCAGCGGGCTTGCTGCCCTGCTCTTTGGTAAATATGGTCATCCGACCTTGCCCTGGGACGATGCAGCCCAACCGTTAATTTTTGCCATCGGGCCTTTGACCGGATATTTCCCGCTGATGAGCAAGATGGTCTGTTCCTTCAAATCGAACTACCATAACGAGTACACCGAGAGCCATGCCGGCGGGCGGGCGGCACTGGCACTGCGGTTTACCGATCTTGATGGTCTGGTCATTACCGGCCGAGCGAAAAAGCTCTCCTGCCTTTTTGTCGGGTCCCATCGTCTGGAGTTGAAGGAGGCGACCTTTTTGCGCGGAGTGGATGCCGACAGTGCGGGAAAACTCATCCGCAGAATGTTTCCAGAGGGCAGCGGTCATCGCTCCATCCTGCGTATCGGTCCGGCCGGTGAAGGTCGACTGGCTATGGCCGCCATCAATGTCGATACCTACCGCCATTTCGGCAGGATGGGTGGCGGGGCGATCATGGGGGCAAAAAATCTGAAGGGCATCGTTATTCACGGCGACGGTGATTTCCTGGCCCCGGAAGATAAGGCCTACCGGCTAAAATACCGGGAGGTCTACGACAAGGTCACCTCCACCGAGATGATGCGCAAATATCATAACCTGGGCACGGCCGCCAACCTTGAGAGTCTCAACGACATCGCCTCCCTGCCCTGGAGAAACCTGCAACAGACTGCCGATCCGGCCATCGGAAGGATAACCGGCGAAACTTTTGCAAGCGAAACCTTGCTCAGAAATGGTGCCTGCGCCGGTTGTCCGGTCGGCTGCATCCATATCGGTTTTATCCGGGAAAAGATGGCGGTTGACAACCGCTATCACTATCATCAGGTGGCCTATGATTATGAGCCGATCTTCGCCGCCGGCACCATGCTCGGGGTAACCAATACCTTCGATGTCCTGCGGATTCTTGAGGTCATGGAAAAGACCGGACTCGACGCAATGTCGGCCGGCGTGGCCCTGGCCTGGGCCACCGAGGCGACCGAGCTGGGTTTGATAGGCTTAAAAGAAACCCTGGTGCACTTACGTTTCGGCGACGCCCTGGCCTATCAGCAGGCGGCAAACCATCTCGGTTGCAGCAGCACCGATTTCTACCGGCTTCTCGGCCAAGGTACCCTGCGGGCCGCAGCTGTGTACGGCGGCAGCGAATTTGCCTGTGTACTTGGTCAGGAAATGGCCGGTTATGCCACCGGCGAGCTGTTTTTTGCCGCCCAGACTCTCGGCTTTCGCCATTCCCACCTTGATACCGGGGCCTACAGCTATGACCAGAAAAACCGCGACCAGGATATACATAAAGCGGTGGATTTTCTCATGGCCGATGAACCCGGTCGGGCCTTTTTAACCTCCATGGTCGGCTGTCTTTTTGCTCGATCGGTGTATACTGAAGAAGAATTGGCAGAGTGTCTGGCGATAGTCGGCTTTACCGAGCTGGCCGGATCGATTCCGGCAACGGCCGAAAATATCCGGCGATTGCGTTGGCAGGTCCGGGCCGACACCGGCTTTGCCCCGGAAAATTTTTCCATTCCCAAGCGCTTCTCCCAGGTCAAGACCTGGAAGGGACCAATCGACGCCGGCTACCTTGATAAATTGAAAGAAGAATACGGCAGGCGGATTATGGCTCTTGTAAAAAAAAGCCACACGTGAGACGGCTGTTTATCTAGAAGCCCGCCTCGACACCGTCAAGCGCCTTCCGGATAAGGACTGCTATACCGTTTTTAGAGAGGGGCTTGAGGGCATACCCTTTGATCCCGGCAGCCATGACCTTTTCCTCGGAGATAAGGTTGCTGAAGCCGGTGCAGAGGATAATCGGCAGGCCCGGCCTGATCTGCAGCATGCGTCTTGCCAGATCGATACCGGTCATACCCGGCATGGTCTGATCGGTAATAACCAGATCGTAGGCATCCGGCTGGTTTTGAAAACTGGTCAATGCTTCCAGGCTGCTGGACCGCACGGTTACCTGGTAGCCGAGCCTTTGCAACATGGTCTGGGCCATTTCCAGGAGTATCTCTTCGTCGTCAATCAGGAGAATACGTTCAGTCCCACTCGGGATTTTCGCTGCTCCGTCGGCTTGCTCGACAGGCGGAAGTATCTCAGTGCAGGCCGGCAGGGTGATCTGGAAGGTCGTCCCCTCGCCCGGCCGGCTGTCGCAGGTGATGGTTCCACCACAACTGGTGACTATACCGTGGACGATGGACAGGCCCATACCGGTGCCTTTGCCGACTTCCTTGGTGGTGAAAAAAGGATCAAAAATCCTGTCGCGGATCTCCGGGGCAATACCGGCGCCGGTATCCTTGATCGACAAGCGGACGAAATCGGCCATGGCCATGCCCGATTCGCCATCCTGCTGCGGACAAAGCAGGCGGACGTTCGACAAACAGACAGTCAGTGTTCCGCCGACGGCCTCCATGGCATGAAAGGCGTTGGTGCAAAGGTTCATGGTCAGTTGGTGCAGCTGAGTCGGGTCGGCAAGAACGGGCAAGGTTTCCGGGTCGATTTCCTGATTGATAGTGATGGTAGCCGGCAGCGAGGAGCGGAGCAGTTTCATGGCCTCCTTGACGATGAATGCCGGCTGCAGGGGGATTTTCTCCGTCTCGGCCTGACGACTGAAGGCGAGGATCTGTTTAACCAGATCCCTCGCCCTGTTGCCGGCGCGGATAATCTGGTCAAGGTCATGGGCGGCTGGTGAGCCGTCGGGGCTGTCTTCGCGCACCAGTTCCGCATAACCGAGAATTGCCCCAAGGATATTGTTGAAATCATGGGCGATGCCGCCGGCCAGGATGCCGATGGCCTCCATTTTCTGAGCCTGCTGAAGTTGCGCCTGAAGGGCATTGCGTTCCGCCTCTGCCTGCTTGCGCAGAGTGATATCGAGGGATATGGAAAGCACCGCCTTGATTCTCCGCTGCCCGTATTCCATCGGTTGCAGGGTATTATAAAACCATCGATCTCCCTGGGGCAGGGAAACTTGCACCTCCTGCATGACAGACAAGCCGGTATCAAGCGCCTGACGATAACTTGCCAGCAGTTTGGAGCTCTGCTCCTCGGGAATCAGTTGCCGGATATTTTTACCTATGAGATCCTCGGGCAGCCCACCGGTGAGATTTCTTGCGGCGGTGTTGTTGGCCAGGAGAAAGTTGCCGTCAATATCAATTACCGAGAGGCTTTCCTGCATGACGCCGAGCACCAGTTTGTGGTTGGCTTCGCTTTCCCGCAGGGCTTCTCCGGCCATTTTCCGTTCACTGATATCGAGAACCCCGGTGATGAAATGCTGCGGCTTACCCTGTTCGTCGCGCAACAGGGTGGTGGTCATCTCCGTCCAGAGGGGCGTGCCGTCCTTGCGCAGGTAACGTTTTTCCAGACGATAGACATCCTGTTCGCCGGCCAGCAGGCAGCGGACAACCTCACGGCTGGCGACGAGGTCATCCGGGTGGGTTATATCGGTAAAGGTCAAGGAAACCATTTCTTCAGCACTATAGCCGAGCATTTCGGAGAAGCGGGGGTTGATCCGCAGGAAGCTGCCGTCGATGCCGGTCAAAGTCCGGCCGATGGAGTCTCCGTCGAAGGAGGTGCGAAAACGCTCTTCGTTTTTGCTGAGGGTTTTCTCCACCCGCCGCATGCGCACCATCATGGTAACCAGCGCCGACAGGAGGAAGATCAGTATGGCAATGGCGGCAAGGGCGGGGATAAGGATGGTATGATGCTGACTCCACAGAGACTGCGGCCGATTAACAACTATGGCGTCAGATGGCAGAAGGTCCTCTTTGAAATGCAGGCGGCTGAAAACCTGGTAATCAATAATCGGTCGCGACCGGCTCTCCTCCACGGGTATCTGCCATGCTTCTTCACCCCGCAGAATGCGCAGGGCAATTTCCGCGGCCTGTCGACCATGCTCCTTGCCTTCCAGCAAGAGTCCGCCGACAATGCCGGAACCGAGGCGGGTTTCGTGCATGGCATACACCGGAGCGGGGCTATGTGAGGAAATCAACCGGGTACTTTCCTCCCGGGTAAAGGTATGCCCGGTCTGATCGGTAACATAGGTGAGAATGAGGACCAGACCGTCAGCCGGCATCGCCTGCAGGTCCCGAGCAAGGTCGGCAAAAGGGCCGTTGGCAGAATAGCTGATATCGGGCCTGTCGGCCAAGACCGCCAGGGCTGCTTCAGCTTCCCGCCGCACGGCAAGGCCACTGGCGGTATAATCATGGATTGCCAGCACTTTTGAGATCTTTGGCTGGATGTTGCGAGCCATTTGCAGGGTTCCGGCAACATCCTGTTTTTCCATGACCCCGGTGATATTCTCTCTGCCGGCAAGCATTTCCGGAAGATAGCCATTGATGCCGGCAAACACCACCGGCACATCAGGGAACAGCTCCGCACTCTTTGTAACGAGCAGTTCCAGGGCCGGATTATCCAGGGCGATGATCAGGTCGATCTTTCTGTTACGGTATTTATCGCCGAGGAAATTTTTCAAAAAATCAAGATGTTCAGGGCCGGGAAAACGCTTGGTGTCGAGGGGTTCGACGGCGGGGATGAGATTTGGGTAGTGCTCTCGCAATTTGCTGGAAATCCCGGCAATCTCGTTGTCGGTCCAGGCCTCACCCTGGTGGTAGGAGTTGAGGATGAGGATTTGTGGATGGTCCTGCCCTGCCCGGACGCAGTCAACAGGGGGCAGCAGCAGGAAAATCAGAGCGAGCAGTCGGCAGTAATGGACTGCGACGTGGATAATTACTGCTATCTTTCCTCCTGAGAAAGTTACATCTCTGGCCATCGAGCACCTTCCTTATCAAAGCTGCAATTTCCTTTATGGACAGGAGCGTTACATTAAGGCTACCTTTTACCGGCAGCTTTAGCAATTATTTTTAAGCTGAACGCCACAAACGGTATTCCACCAAGGCAACCAATACGTTTCCAACCATCTGAAAGTACAACTCAAAGTTGTGCTCACTCCTGAGTATTCCGGCTTAAGAGTGGGCCCAAAAAGTTGGACAGTAGTTTAAACCGTACCCTACCAAGAGGATCTAGAACCAATGGGTGAGGAAAAGTCTCGGCAGCTTCACAGTTTCGACGAGATATTGAGCAGATCGGTGTTCTCATCTTCTCTTTTTTTTCACAAAGGTGCTATTTTTCGGTTGACACGCTCATAATCGGATGCTATGTCATATCTTAAATTAGATCTTATTTAAGATCCAATTTTATGCATCTGTGGTGAGATTAAGGAGATACACCGTGGATTTTCATTTTTTCTAGACACTTCATTTGGATGACCTGCATGCAAAAGACCAGTCTTGCCGGCTGGATACTGATAGCGTTGGTTGATGGAACCGCAACCGGATTCCTCGTCGGACCCGGAATCGAAATCATCAAACCGATCGGCACACTGTTTTTGAGATTGTTAAAGATGACTATCCGCCCCTTGATCTTCTTTTCAATTGCCGGAAGTTTCGCCGGGATTGCCGACTTCATGCAGGCTGGTACCGATTGCATGTCGGTCATGGTCAAGAATCAAACACGAGGATGCAGATCTCGATGCAGATAACACCAAGTACCTCCCCAAAAGGCCATATAGGAATATTCGGGCATGCCGGAGTAGGTCATGTGCACAGTCATCTCGGCTTTGTTCAGGACGATTCCGCAGGGCTTGCCGTCGTGACTTCCCTCTTGAAGGCAGCCTATCCGGTAAACACCCTGATTGAAAACGTCTTTGTCGACCATCCTGAAGGCACGATTACTGTTTACACCAAAGATGGCGGCAGCGGCACGGCCTTGGCCAGGCGCGGCTTTACGCCTTTTGAAGCTGAGCTTTCACAGCGGGCGGTGGGGCTGGACGCCCAGTTCAGTCAGGCGGTTGCTTTCAGGACATTCGGGAGAATATATGGACAGGGAGTGATGGAGACGGCTGTGGCTCTGCAGGCTGCCTGTGCACTCGCTTTGCTTGATACGTTCGAAGTACGTTATCCCGGAGAAGTAATTGCAGCACCGGAAGATATCCCCGGCAATATCGGCCGGGTGCTCGGTGCCATTGTGGATTTCGACACGACCCCCGTCGTTCTCCTGGCGACAGTCAACGCTACGGCCGGGGGCCTTGGCCCAAATGAAGATCTGGAAGGCAATATAAGCCTTGGGGGTAAGGGATCGGTAATGCGGACTCTTGGCTTGAACGGCACCACCCCGGGTATTGTCGTCGAAAGTAAACCCTATATTCCCGGCATCTCGGATGAAATTAGCGAGAATACCTTTTTCATCCGAGCAAATTCTGATTCCGATAATGAAACTGTAGCCCAATGCCTGGCAGAAGCGGCATCCGAGCTGGACCTCCCGCACAGGTTTTCCGACCGTGCTTTTCCCCGTGGAAACAACGAACTGGCGGCGTCCACCGCTGCTCTTGGTCAAAGAATCGCAGCCCTCGGCATGCAACTGGCCGCGGCTGACACTGCGGGCAGAAAAGTGGAAATAGTCGGTGAACTCGCCGAGATCATCAGTCAGGATGCCGGTGGTGTTACCTTCATGAGCAATCCACTGCATAACGTCGTCTCCGGTGCGGGAACAGTTCCGGGTACAGCTGCGGTCATCTCCCTGCTGGTGACACGATCCTATATCGAGAAGTGGAGGATACCGATGCTCACGCCGGATGATGTCGATCAATATAAGATGATCATTACCGGTGCAATGGAAAAACTTGCGTCACGTATTACGCATGCTGAAAGCGAATCTGACCGCAAGGCGAATTTCAATGAGCAGAGCCTCTCCCACCTTTTACGTTATGAAAGAGGGGCTTAATCGCATCACACTGCATATGCCGAAGTGATGATCAACGGTACGCGTTCCTTATGCTACATACAGCAACCCGATAGCACTTCATCAGTAATGCACCTTTTCATGAGAAGAATGTAAACATTGTCTGATGGTATCATTTATGGAGGAGAAAGAGATGAGCAGTGAAAATGAAAGGCATACGTTGGACCGCATAGAGCTCTTTAAAGGATTGTCACCGGAGGAGTTGAACCTGGTGACTGTAAACCTGCTAGAGAGGTTCTACGCCCAGGGTGAACTGCTGTTTACTCAATACGAGAATCAAACAGAAGTGTTTATCATCCAGCAAGGAGAGGTAGAACTCTTAGGTACCGGTAGCTTTGGAGAAGAAGAGCGTCTTGGGTATTTCAGCGACGGGGATTTTCTCGGGGAAGGCTCCTGGGCCGGCAATATGCCATACTCTACATCCGCCAGGGCCGCAACAGACACCAGGGCGTTTACTGTCGCCAACACCTTTTTGCAAGAAAATCCATCACTCGCGGTAAAGGTGTTCGCCAATATCATCAGGATAATATCACGACGACTACGCCATACGTATAATTGCAAAGCGAACATCGCGGCCCAATACGAGATTGGAAGTACCCGCAGTGAACACGATCTGCTTGGGGACAGGGAGGTTCCGATAGAGTACCTCTACGGTATTCAAACGTTGCGAGCGATCGAAAATTTCAACATCAGCGGGGTAACCCTCAATTTTTTTCCTGAACTGATCATCTCCCTTGCCATGGTAAAACTGGCTGCGGCACGGGCCAATACCGATCTGGAGTTACTGCCTGTTCCTGTAAGCAATGCGATCTGCCAGGCCTGCAGCGAAATAATCAAGGGTAAGTTCCATAACCATTTTCTCGTTGACATGATCCAGGGTGGAGCAGGCACATCCACCAACATGAACGCCAACGAGGTAATAGCAAACAGGGCTCTTGAAATAATGGGCCACCAACATGGCCTGTATACGTACTGTCATCCCAATAACCACGTCAACCTTTCTCAATCGACCAACGACGTTTA
>JFJP01041219.1_pt1 | contig 10072 bp, 8 predicted proteins | sample 431651 | NCBI WGS metagenome assembly JFJP01 (sample SAMN02602958, study PRJNA72255) | Microbial mat metagenome, whole genome shotgun sequencing project. | biome: fresh water; feature: sink hole; material: water; isolation source: purple microbial (photo- and chemosynthetic) mats found in... | reverse complement strand
TGCGGTCTATTAATGCAATCGGTCCGTGTTTCATTTCAGCAGCTGGATAACCTTCTGCGTGTATATAGGAAATTTCCTTCAGCTTTAAAGCCCCTTCAAGTGCAACCGGGAATGAATATCCCCTGCCTAAATAAAGGAAGTTGGTTGCATTCTGGTATTGTTCAGCGATCAGTTTAAATTTATCATCATGCTGGAGAATTCTTTCGATTTTATCCGGAATGCGCGATAATTCTTCAATAAGAGCATGGTATCTTGATTCCACCAGAACTCCTTTTTCATATCCGATCATTGCAGCCATCATTGCAAGAACTGTTACCTGAGCAGTAAAGGCTTTGGTGGAGGCAACCCCGATTTCTGGACCGGCATGCATGTATACACCTGCATGTGTTTCCCTGGAAATACTTGAACCTACAACATTGCAAATCCCCAGAACCAATGCTCCGCGGTCTTTAGCAAGCTGAATTGCAGCAAGTGTATCCGCGGTTTCACCGCTCTGACTGATAGCAATTACAATATCATCCTTATCAATAAGTGGATTCCTGTATCTGAATTCGGATGCATATTCCACCTCAACGGAAATTCGGGCAATATCTTCGAATAGATATTCACCAACCATACCAGCGTGCCAGGAAGTGCCGCATCCGATGATTACAATCCTTTTGGCATTAATAAGCTTGTCCTTGACACTGAATAAACCTCCAAGATGCAAAGAGGTCTTATCCTGAGATACCCTTCCACGGAAAGTATCGAGAATTGAACGAGGTTGCTCGAAGATTTCCTTTAACATGAAATGATCGTAACCATTTTTCTCAATCTCACTGATTCCCAAATCAATTTTTTGGATTTTTGGAGTCAGTTTGTCGTTTCTGATGGTCTTTAAAATCAGCTCGTCACGACTTATAATGGCAACATCCTCGTTATTAAGGTATATAACACGGTCGGTATATTCAACGATGGGCGTTGCATCAGAAGCAATAAAATACTCACCATCGCCTATTCCAAGAACCAGGGGACTACTCTTACGGGCAGCAATCAATTTTTCCGGTTCCCTGGAACACATAACCACAAGCCCGTAAGCACCAATAACTTTTGTAAGGGCAAGTCTTACAGCGAGTTCAGCATCGACTTTACCTTTTAGATAAATGTATTCAATAAGGTTAGAAAGGACTTCAGTATCAGTTTCGCTTTTAAAGCTGTATCCACGGTCGATAAGCTTTGTTTTAAGGGTTGCGTAATTTTCGATAATTCCATTGTGGATAATGGTGAAAATACCATTCATGGAAGCTTGTGGATGCGCATTTACATCGTTGGGTTCACCATGTGTTGCCCATCGTGTATGTCCCATTCCAAGGGTTCCGGTAACATCACCCGATTCAACAAAATCCTCAAGATCAGAAACTTTACCCTTACGTTTATAGATTTTTGTGCTATGATTCATAAGCGCAATACCGGCTGAATCATAACCCCTGTACTCCAGTCGTTTTAATCCTTTTATCAGGATGGGATAGGCATTCCTGTATCCAATATAACCAACTATTCCACACATAATTAATATAGTTCTGTATATATAACCTTTAAGATCATGGGAGACTCTTCCGAGGTTGCACCTTTGAGTATAACACGGTCAGCAGTGCTATTACTCCTTCTCGAAACAAGAACCAGATCAGAGTTTTCTATTTTTTTATCTATAAACGATTGCAAATGCAATCCAATATTAAAGACATATGCATTTAGGATTGTATCAATACTTCCATTGAAATAATTTCCGTTCTGGTCAATCAGATAATCATACAGATAATCATACGATTCATCATCTTTCAGAGAAAACAGTAATAATCTCGGGGGAAAATTATCCGTTGAAAGTTGAGGATAAATCACTGTATCAATGGGTAGAATAAGCTCTGCCTTATTTATGGTAATCAGACCCTTTTGCTTCCATTCCTCCAGATCGGGGAACCTGATTCTGCCACTTACACCTGCTAATCCTTCAATATAAACAAGACTGTCGGCATTCTCAGGCAAATCCAGAATTCCATTAACCGGGAAACCGATATAATCGTGAGAAAAAACATTTGCTTTTGCAGCTATCGATGTAAAACCCATCTCATAGCTTTTGCTCGTGGTGGTATCTCCATTAAAATACATTGTAAGTCGGGTGTCCAGCGAAGACATGTTAAAATATAAATAACCCCCATTCTCACTAACCTTATCTACACTGAGATATAGACCATAAAATTCATTCATGAAATCTCCATAATCCTTAAACACAGTGTCTGAAAGTGCCTGAAATCTGGAAATAAATCCTGGATCTGATAATTTTACAATGATTAGTGAATCACCTGGTTTAAAAGTTGCCTGACCCAGCTCGTTCAATGGGTCATAGTATTCTGCAGGATTCATATCTGAATAATAACCTGTGTCCAGAATCATTTTCTGGTTGAGCTCATAAACCCTCAGAGTAAGAGGGCTTAATGTATCGCCATAACGCCCGGCAGGATCGAGATACAGCACAAGTGAATCAACCGAACGCAAAGAATCGGCAGACATCAGCACTTTTGGGTGAAACTGCGTTAGTATTGAAGCAGTACCATATCCGAAAATACTATCTTTCAAGGATCCAAGAACATATAATTCATTTAAAGAAGAGAGTATTCGCTTCCCTGTAATAGATTTTGAACTTATTGACATAGAAGAATCAATTCTTATAACAATGTCATCTGAAGCCGGCAGAAGATCTCTTCCAATATTATCAGGATCTTTTGCACAGCCGTTAAGGAGTAAAAACAAACTGAAAAATATTCCGATACTTAATACAAATCTATTGATGACTTTTTTTTGTCCGGTAATTGGGTTCAAAAACATTCTCATTTCTTCGCTTCAGTTAAAATTGTATCATAGAAAACGGAATACGCATCAATATAGTCTTCCGGATCCTGATATTTTAATACCGGTACTTTTGATTCCTTTAAAACGGACTCAATTTCAGATGGAAGTTTCTCACTTCCCATAATAACACCATCAGAATAATCAAAAGCCAGACCGGCTAAGTTTGAAAAAGTTGGCTTTTTAAGAGTACTGAGGACGGAATCAGTAATACCATCAAATTTAACTTTACGTACGAAATTGTCATCCATAGTATCGTTAAAACCTTCATTATATGCAGAAAATACAATCTTTGAATTCATAAAAAGAGGATCCTCGTTATATGATTTCTTAATATACAGTGGCACAAGGCTGGTAAACCAACCATGACAATGAATAATATCTGGTGACCACCTGAGTTTCTTGACTGTCTCAATAACCCCGCGGGCAAAAAATATCATTCTTTCATCATTATCCTTATAAAACTTGTTTTTAATATCTCTTAATACAAATTTCCTGTTAAAATAATCTTCATTGTCAATAAAGTAAACCTGCATACGGGCTGACTGAATAGATGCAACCTTAATGATAAGCGGGTGATCGGTGTCGTCAATGATAAGATTCATACCTGAAAGACGTATAACCTCATGAAGCTGGTTACGACGTTCATTGATATTTCCAAACCGAGGCATAAAAGTCCTGATTTCTCTGCCTTTCTCCTGTATGCCCTGCGGCAAATACCTGCCTATAAGAGACATTTCAGATTCTGGTAAATAAGGCGTGATTTCCTGGGAGATGAATAAAACTTTGACGTTTTCCATTATAACCCTGATTGGTTTTTAAAAACGTACAAAGATACGAAATTTTTTGAGACGATGTATTGCAAATTTCTGCATCCTTTTTAATGTCATGTACATAATGTACAAGTGTTTTTGATTTTTAGTCTTATTAATATCTACTTTTACCGAATATTTATTCTGAATGGAACTGATAAAAACTAAAAAGAATCTTAATCTTTATCTCGCAGGCCTTCTTGCTGAAGGAGGATCAATCGGATTTGTCCCAACCATGGGAGCTTTGCACAAGGGTCATCTGTCTCTTACAGAAATAGCAGGAAAACATTCCGATTTTGTAATTGTAAGTATTTTCGTTAATCCAACACAATTTAATGATCCTGATGATCTGAGAAACTATCCCCGGAACCTTGAAAAAGACCTTAGCCTTCTTTCTGTTCAGGGAAAAACTGCAGCAGTTTTTTCGCCCGAAGTTAATGAAATTTATCCTGAACCAGATTTACGCAAATTCGATTTCGGCCAACTGGATAAAGTTATGGAAGGAGCCCACAGACCAGGCCATTTTAATGGTGTTGCTCAAGTAGTAAGCAAACTTTTTGAAATTGTGCAGCCTCATAAAGCATTTTTTGGACAGAAAGACTTTCAGCAACTTGCAATTGTCCGGCAATTGGTAAAGCAGATGAAATCCGAAATTGAAATCATTTCTTGCCCCATTATCAGAGAAAATGACGGTCTGGCAATGAGTTCAAGAAATGTACTTCTTTCACAAGAAGAAAGAATCCATGCCGCAAATATTTCTAAAACACTATTCAAATCAAAGGAATTGGCAAAATCAATGGATGTTGTTAAACTTACCGAATGGGTAACAATAGAACTAAATAAAGACCCCTTCCTACAGGTAGAATATTTTCAAATTGTTGACAGTCTAACCCTTATGCCAGTTGAAAGTTGGTCGGAGCCGGTAGAAAAACAGGGCTGTGTTGCAGTGAAAATCGGTAAAGTCAGGTTGATTGATAATATTAATTTTGATTAAATTTGCATCAAATGAAACCCGCCAGTTTATCAAACTCAGTTTCAATTTCAGATAAATTGTAAACTTATGGTTACACTATTCATTTAAATCCTATTGACATTATGAGAATCGAAATATTAAAATCTAAAATTCACCGTGTTACCGTAACAGAGTCTAATCTGAACTATGTTGGAAGTGTAACTATTGATCTGAACCTTATTGAAGCTGCTAACCTTATTGAGGGTGAGAAAGTGCAAGTTTTGGATATCAATAATGGTGAAAGATTTGAGACGTATGTTATCGTGGGAGAGCGGGGCAAAGGTGAAATCTGCCTGAATGGTCCTGCTGCCAGAAAGGTTGCGGTTGGCGACATTGTAATCATAGTCTCCTATGCCAGTATGGATTTTGAAGAGGCCAAAACTTTCAAGCCATGGATTATCTTCCCCGATACCGCTACAAATCAACTAATCTGATAAGGTTTTGAAAAATTTCATACTAAAAACACTAAAATTTCTTGGGTTTCTTTCATTTGGAATTATCCTGCTTTACTTTGCCTTTAAAGGAATTAGTTTTAAAACTATTCTCCAGGACCTTAAAAGTGTGAATTACTGGTGGGTTCTTCTTTCTCTGTTTTTCGCTTTACTTGCCTATATGGCAAGGGCTTACAGATGGAACATTATTATTGAACCCCTTAATTATAAGCCTCCTGTTTTACACACTTTTTATTCTTTAATGGTTGGGTATCTGGCAAATTTTGCTTTTCCCAGAATTGGTGAAATTACACGATGCGCGTCCCTGTCTAAAAAGGAGAAAATTCCTGTGGATAAACTCATTGGTACTGTAATTGTAGAAAGAGCTGTTGACCTTTTGTCTTTATTGATTTTACTGATTTTATTGCTGATTATCCGTCTTGATACCTTCGGATCCTTTCTGGGAAACAATGTTTTTATACCCCTCTCTGAAAAAATATCAAGTACATTCGACTTTTCATGGTTTATATGGATTGTAATCGCCGGCACTTTCATCGGATTCATTTCCCTGTATTTTGTTTTTCGTGAACAGCTTGCAAAGATAGTGGTGGTAAACAAAGTGAAGAATCTTGTAAAGGGAGTTCTTTCCGGACTAAAAACCGTTTACCAGATGAAACGTCGCTGGGAATTTATTATTTTTTCTATTCTTATATGGGTTTTCTATTTGCTGATGACATGGGTTGTTGTTTTTGCTTTGCCGGCAACCTCTGGTCTTAATCTCATTGATGGATTGTTTATTCTTGTCATCGGGGGATTGGGAATGTCGGCACCAGTGCAGGGAGGAATTGGAGCATTTCACTGGATTGTCTCCCGCGGACTTGCCAGTGTCTATGCATTTATAAGCATCGAAGAAGGACTTGTATTTGCCACCGTTTCCCACGGATCACAGGCTATCTTTGCTATTGCACTCGGAACCCTGTCGTTTGTACTGTTAGTTTCAAAGAAAAAGCAGGCTTCCGGTAAACGAATACGAAAAAAAGGTAAAACTTTTAATGCAGTGCCAAAATGAACTCCCTCGAAAAAATAAACAGCAAAATTATAAGGGATTGGGAATTATTGCCGCAAATGCTAAAAGTCTGGGCATTTAAAAATCAGAAAATAGTCTTTACCAACGGCTGTTTCGATATCATTCACCGCGGACATATTGAACTTCTCTCTAAAGCAGCTGATCTTGGTAATAAGCTCATTGTCGGTCTTAATACAGATTCATCGGTTCAGCGCCTTAAGGGCAAGGAACGACCTGTGCAGGACGAAACCTCAAGAGCTATGATTATGGCCGGGTTTGCATTTGTTGATATGGTAATTTTGTTTCCTCAGGATACTCCCCTGGAGCTTATAAGTATAGTTAAACCAAATATTCTTGTAAAGGGAGGAGATTACAAAGCAGAAGAAATTGTTGGCTACGATATTGTTACCAAAAATAATGGACAGGTCATCATCATTAATTTTGTGGATGGATATTCAACCACTTCCATTGTTAATAAAATGAAGCTCTGATTTATTTTAAATTTCTTAAATTTAGAAGATAAAATACCAGCTCAGAGCGCCTGAAAAGGTATTCCCTGGTAAAAACACTCAAATGGCTAAAACCAAAACTGTCTATGTATGCCAGAATTGCGGTGCCGACTCACCCAAATGGATCGGTAAATGCAACTCCTGCGGGCAATGGAATACATATGTGGAGGAAATTCTTACCAAAAAATCCGGATCTGCAAATTTCACATCTCAAAATGAACCGGCAAGAGTTGAAAAATTAAAGGATATCAGTGTTCAGATAACCACACGAATAGATACCCGTGATGCCGAATTTAACCGTGTTCTGGGGGGAGGTATTGTACCCGGATCGCTTATTCTGCTTGGAGGAGAGCCCGGAATCGGGAAGTCAACATTAGTGCTGCAACTGGCATTAAAACTCACCCACATGAAAGTGCTTTATGTTTCGGGGGAGGAAAGCGGACAGCAGCTGAAACTCAGGGCTGAGAGGCTTGGTGGTGGAAAAGCAATCGGAGAGACTCTTGTTTACACGGAAACTAATCTGCAGAATATCCTTACTCTGGCAAATCACGAAAAACCTGAGCTTATTATAATTGATTCCATACAAACATTAAGTTCTGAATTTATCGAATCCTCCCAGGGGAGTGTTTCACAGGTAAGAGAATGTGCTGCCAGTCTGCTAAAATTTGCTAAAGAAACACATACTCCTATTATTCTCATCGGACACATCACAAAAGATGGAAGTATTGCAGGGCCAAAAGTGCTCGAGCATATTGTTGATACTGTTCTTCAGTTTGAGGGAGATTCGCACCACATGTACCGAATTCTCAGGTCTATGAAAAACAGGTTTGGTTCAACTTATGAAATCGGAGTGTATGAAATGCTGGGAAACGGGCTGGTGGAGATTTCTAATCCCTCTGAAATCTTTATCGGCAGAAACCTCGAAAAGCTTAGCGGAGTTTCTGTTGCTGCAACAATGGAAGGTATACGTCCATTGCTTATAGAGGTTCAGGCGTTAGTGAGCACGGCTGCATATGGCACTCCTCAGCGATCTGCTACCGGATTTGACCTTAGAAGACTCAATATGCTCCTTGCGGTTCTCGAAAAGCGAGCCAACTTCAAACTGATTTCCAAAGATGTTTTCCTGAATATTGCTGGTGGAATAAGGGTAGATGATCCCGCAACCGACCTGGGAATCATTAGTGCTATACTTTCATCTACAGTAGATATTGCTGTTGATAACCAGTTTTGCTTTGCAGGAGAAATAAGCCTTTCCGGAGAGATAAGACCCGTTAGCCGTCTGGAACAAAGACTTTCCGAAGCAGAGAAACTCGGGTTTAAACGAATGGTCGTTTCGGAATACAGTAAAAAAGGTATTGATTTTAACAGATATAAGTTAGAAATAACTTTTGTTTCGAAAGTTCAGCAAATACCAAAAATACTTTTCGGTTAAATCCGATTAAAAAAAATTTAATGGAAGGATTTCCCATCATAAAATCGGATTATAACCCGATCTGCAACGTGTATCCGATTAAAAAACCCAATATCGAATCGGGAGGGACTTACTATTTTCAAACAGACAGTGGTCTGAGCTATCAGGTTACTTTCGGAAAGAAAAAGAACAATTACCTTGGAAATATTGTTAATTTCAGCGTGTTAAGCGAAGAATATGAAGATGAGTATTCTGAAACAAACAAAGGTGAAGTCTATCAGATTATTAGCACAATGATTGAAGTTTTTAAGATTTACCATGAAAATCACATGTATTCAAATTCATACGAATTTTCAGGAGAATTTAAGGATATAAGAGACGAAAAGGAAATAAGTATCCGAACAAGACTTTATTACAGGGTTGCTATGAGGGTCATCGATCTTGATCATTGGAATGTAGACCTTGAGGGTAACAAAGTGGTCATTACACGCAAAAATTATTAAATGGCTATCATTCTGCAAGTTACCGGTCTATGTCTGCAACTCGCAGAAAATCCCCCGAAAAAACTTGTAAATAATATTTCATTCACGCTTAATGAAGGAAAAGTCCTCGGTATTGTCGGAGAATCGGGCTCCGGAAAATCATTGACTGCCTTATCTATAACACGTCTTCTTCCGGAAAACATCGAAATTTCAACCGGGAAGGTTAATTTTTTCAACTCCGGTGAAATGTTTGAATTAAGTTCCCCCGAATTGAAAAATATCCGGGATTTCAGGGGAAATAAAATTGCAATGATTTTTCAGGAACCTATGACATCCCTAAATCCTTCCATGACCTGCGGCAGACAAATCGAGGAGGCGATTCTGGCTCATCAAAAAATGAAACGACTTGTCCTGAAAAGAAAAGTGCTGTCTCTTTTGGAAGAGGTTAGCCTGCCCAGACCTGAAATTCTTTACAATTCATATCCCCATCAGCTCTCGGGAGGTCAGCGGCAAAGGCTTATGATTGCGATGGCATTAAGTTCAGATCCTTCTGTTCTGATAGCTGATGAACCCACAACTGCTCTGGATGTAACAGTCCAAAAAAGCATCCTGCTTATGCTTAAAAATCTTAAGGATTCACGCGGATTATCTGTAATTTTTATTTCACACGACCTGCGCCTGATTCGCGAAATTGCTGATGATGTTCTGGTTATGAGAAATGGCGAAATTGCGGAATATGCACCTGCAGAGAAACTCTTTCGCTTTCCAGTCTCATCATATACCAAAGGGCTTATCGCCTGCCAGCCATCACTGGACAAAAAACCAGGCCGACTTCTTACAATCCGGGATTTTGAAGCCGGAGAAGGTGAAATCTCCCGCGAGGAATTGGATAAAAAGCCAATTGATTATTCAAGGGAACCCTTGCTTAAAGTTGAAAACCTGAGTGTAATATATAATATACCCGGAGGAGTTTTTTCAAAAAGTAAGGGAAGTTTTAAGGCGGTTGACAATGTGAGTTTTGAAGTATTCCCGGGTGAAACACTTGGTCTGGTTGGAGAATCAGGTTGCGGAAAGACCACATTGGGAAAAACCATTCTTAAATTAATGCAGAACCAGGAAGGCAATATTTACTTCCGGGGAGAAAAAATTAATTTGCTGAAAGGTAAAAAGTTACAAATTTTCAGAAGGTCGGTGCAGGTTGTTTTCCAGGATCCATTTTCTTCGCTGAATCCAAGGCAAACGGTAGAAAATATGCTGAACGAAGTTTTGCATGTTCATAAACCAGAATTAAATACTGATCAGCGAAAGAACAGAATTTCAGAGCTTCTGATCAATGTTGGATTGGCTGAAAATGACAAATTCAAATACCCTCATCAATTTTCGGGCGGACAGAGACAAAGAATCTGTATAGCCCGCAGTCTGGCTCCTGAACCTGAATTCCTGGTGCTCGACGAATCTGTTTCTGC
>JFJP01012450.1_pt1 | contig 10072 bp, 12 predicted proteins | sample 431651 | NCBI WGS metagenome assembly JFJP01 (sample SAMN02602958, study PRJNA72255) | Microbial mat metagenome, whole genome shotgun sequencing project. | biome: fresh water; feature: sink hole; material: water; isolation source: purple microbial (photo- and chemosynthetic) mats found in... | reverse complement strand
ATGATTTGCACAAAGCGATTCGCGCCGTCCTGCGCGAAGGCATCCGCCGCAACGGCGCCAGCATCGACTGGGTGTATCGCGGCGGCGGCTACCAGAACTATTTTCGCGTTTACGACCGCCAGGGCAGCCCCTGCCTTGTTTGCGGGACGACCATTCAAAAATTTACGGTTGGGCAGCGCGGCACGCACATCTGCCCCAATTGCCAGCGTTTGAGGTGAGCGTATGACGATTTTGTATATTTTTATCGCATTTCTTGGCGGGTGGTTTGTCGGCTTTCTTGATTCCAACCTGCGGACGGCAAAAAAAATTCAAGCCGCTGAAACCGCCGCCGAACAGAAAATCGAAGAAGCCAGGCTGAAGGTTTCCCTGGCTGAAAGAAATTTCGCAGAAGCCAACCCGCAGCAGGATGACCCCGGCTTGCTGCGCCTGAAACGCAAAGATGGACGCTACCTGCTGGAGTTGGACGGAACCCCCGCCCCGTCTGAGTTATCGCACGAGATGCGAAAACGGCTGATTGAATTGATTACCATCTTTCGGCTCTGGCTCGACCCTGCCCAATCCTCCCCCGCGCCCATGCCGACCCCGCCCCAGCCCGTTGTTGCTGCCCAGGTAACGGTTCCGCCGCCTGTTGTCGCCCCGCTCAAAAAAGCGGAGCCAGAAAAGAATATCAAAGCGCTTAGCATTGTCCAGCAAATTGACATGGTTTTGCAGGAGCGGCTGGCAAATACCCCCCTCGACCGACGCGGTATTCGCTTGCAGGAGTCTGACTTGGGCGGCGTGGAAGTCTACGTCGGCTTGCAAAAATTCGACGCCGTCGACGACGTTCCCGACCTCGAAATTAAAAGCGCCATCCGCGCTGCCATTGCAGAGTGGGAAAAGAAATACACCCCTGGCATGTAATTATTCCCGTTTGAATCTGGCGGATAATACCGGGCAGGCTGCGCTATTGGCAATCTCGGCGGTTACGTTGGGGGCATACAACTGCCGCAAGGCGTGCGCGCTGTACGGCGACCCCATGCACAGCAGGTCGTAATCTCCCTCCCTGTTTTCAGCCAAAATTTCCTCCACCACATTGCCCTGCCGCGCCTTCACTTGCGCGGTCAAGCCGTCGCTGTGAGCAACCTCCAGCGCCTTGCGTAAACTGCGCCCAACGGGCGTGTCGGTTTCGGTCAGGTGTTGCCAATTCTCGCTGACCGTTTTGGCGGTTGGGTAATTCATGTCGATGGGCGGAATGCTGTGCAGCAGGGTGAGTTCTGCGCGGCTCTTCATTGCCATTTGCATGGCGATGTGTTCGGCGGTCACTTCATATCCCAACCCACCGAGGCAGATGAGAACTTTTTTCAGCGGCAGGCGCGCGGTTGGCACGTACAGAATGGGCTGGACGATTTCTTCCATCAAATGACGGATGGAGCGCCCGGTCAACATGCGGCGGATTTGCGGTCGCCCCAGCGGACCCAGCGTAACGATAAAATCACCCTGCGCCGCCCGGCGCGGAATGACCTCTTCGGCGTTGCCGTTTTGCACTTCGAGCCGGTATTCCACCCCCTTTTGCGAAAATAACTCCACAGCGCGTGTGAAGATTTCTTCTAGCGGGTGATGGTCGTCGATTGCCGCAGGGCTTAGGTTTTCGGTCACGCCCAGCAGGGTGATTTTTTTATCGAGCGCCGCCGCCAGCCAGGCGCCGTACTCAATCGAAGCCCAGGTTCCGCTAAAGCCGTTGGTTGCAATTAATAAATCAGATTTCATAGACGGTTCCATTTATCGAAATAAAAATACGCCCAAAACCCCCGCTCCCAGCAAAACCAGCGGGGAGGGAATTTCAAGCCACAGCGCAATTGCGCTCAGCGCCGCAATCAACAGGGCGCGGCGGTCTATTTTCTTGGTTTGACCAACGTGAAACAGTTCCCACGCCACCATGATAATCAGCGCGGCAATGGCGGGACTCATGCCATGCACGAAGCCTTTCAGCCAATCCTCCTGTTGAAATTGCTGCAAAAGCGCGGCAACCGCAAACATCATCACCGTCGGCGGCAGGACTGCGCCCAGCAAGGCGGTGAACACGCCCGGTACGCCGCCCGCCGCGTAGCCCACGAACATCGCCAGTTTGAGCGCCTCGCTGCCGGGCAGGACGTTGGAAAAACCGACCGCCTCAACAAACCGCTCTTCGCTCATGACTTTGCCAACCGCTTCTTTGTAGAGCAGCCCCACCGAGGCGGGTCCCGAAGGCGAAAGCAGGTTTACTTTGAGGAACATCCACAACAGGCTGAACCAGATGGAGAATTTTGAGCGCTTCATGACGAAAGAAAAATAATCCCAACGATGCCTGCCGCCACGACCACCAGCCTTTCGGGCGCTTTCAGCCACATCGCCGCCAGGCTGACCAGCCCAATTGTCCAGCCAACCCAGCCTGTTTCGCCGCCCTTCTCAAAGATTTTCCAGGCGGTGAAAATCATGAGTACCGAAATGGCGGGCGCAAGCCCTTCGACGAAGTTGCCGACCCATGCTTCGCGGCGCAGGCGGTGCAGAATCATTGTCACGCCGAGGATGATGAGCGTGGGCGGCAAAATCGAGCCGAGCAGGGCTACCAGCCCGCCGGGGATTCCGCCCGCCGCATAGCCAATGTACATCGCCAATTGCAGGGCGTCGCTGCCGGGTAAAACCGACGAAAGCCCAACCGCCTGGATGAATTGGCTCTCGGTCACAAATCGTCCCACCGCTTCGTGGTAAAGCAAGCCCACCGACGCGGGACCAGAGGTGCTGAGTAAATTGACTTTGATGAAAGTCCAAAAGAGGAGGGAAAGAATATTCACGCGCCTGAGTCTATCATGTTCACGCCATGACCGCGCCTTCCAATTTCAACAACCATTCCTTGGTTGGCAGTCCCATCCCCCCGCCGTAGCCATGAAGTTTTCCGTCTGTGCCGATGACGCGGTGGCAGGGAATCACCAGCGGCATGGGGTTGGTTGCGTTGGCGCGTCCGACGGCGCGGCTGGCGCGGGGTCTGCCGATTTGGGCGGCGATTTCTGCGTAGGCGCGGGTTTCGCCATAGGGGATGGCAAAGACTGCTTGCAGCGCCCCGCGCTGAAACGGCTTGAGGGTGTCCCAGTCGATTGGGAAGGTAAATGCGCGGCGCTTGCCTTTTAAGTATTCGACGATTTCCAGGGCGTAGGGGCGGGTGATTTTTTGATTCGCCGCCGCTTCCGCTTGCAGGCGCAGTAGGTGGGAATCCAGCCTGGAATTGGATTCTGCCCATTGGACTGCGACCAGCCCCCGGGCAGAGACCGCGAAGCGTAAATCTCCCAGCGGGGTGCGATTCAATTCTGCAAGATAAACTTTGAGGGGCGCAGCAGTCATCTCATCCTCCAAATAATTTGCAATCTTGTTAGTTGTCGGACAAACGTAGGGCAATCGTAGGTCTGGCGTCAAGTTGCATTTGGGCAATCATGATAAATTTGACGCTGTAAGGTGATTTCTCTTCTCCTCCTTTCAAAGGGAACCGCGGTCGGCGTCCGCGGTTCTCGGCGTTTAAAGGGGAGGCGATGGCAGTATAATCGCCTTATCAAACTCCTGCGAGGGTAACATGCCTACACAGATTACAATCATCGGTCTTGGACAAATTGGGGCTTCGATGGGGCTGGCGCTTGCCGACCGCAAAGACGCCATTTTGCGCGTGGGTCACGATAAAAACCGCGATGTGGAACGCGATGCGCTGCAAAAGGGCGCGGCGGACAAAATTGAGCACAACCTGCCGTCGGCGGTGCGCGACGCAAAGGTTGTGGTTCTTGCCATTCCTGCCAGCCAGGCGCAGCAGACGCTGGAATTTATTGCGCCCGATTTGCAGGAAGGCGCGGTGGTTTTGGATGTTTCGCCGATTAAGGCTGGGGCGCAGAAGCGGGCGCAGGAAATTTTCCCCGACGGACGTTATTATGTGGGGCTGACCCCAGCGCTCAACCCTGAATTCCTGCATCATTTCGAAACCGGGTTGGACGCCGCCAAGCCCGACCTTTTTTCAAAGGGGATTTTTTTTGTGACTGCCGCCAGCGGCGCGCCGGAAGCGGCGGTTGTGCTGGCGATGGATTTTGTGCGGCTGTTGGGCGCTGAGCCGATGCTTGCCGACCCGCTGGAGGCGGATGGGTTTATGACCACCGCGCATTTGCTGCCGCAACTGTTGGCGGCTTCGTTGTTGAATGCGACGGTTGACCAGCCCGGCTGGCTGGATGCCCGCAAGGTGGCGGGCAGAGCCTACGCGGCGGCGACTGCGGCAACAGTTCACCAGGATGAGGTCGAAGGGTTGCAGGCGTCTGTTTTGCAAAATCGCGCGGGGGTTGTTCATGCGCTGGACGTGGTCATCGCCGCCCTGCGCGGTCTGCGCGATGACATCGAATCTCAAAACGACGCCGGGGTTGCGCTGCGTTTGGAATCGGCGCGGGTGGGACGTCAGCGCTGGTGGGGTGAGCGGCAGGCGGCAGATTGGTCGAACTCGAAAAAGAACGAAATTCCCGAAGCGCCGTCCGTGTCTGAACGGCTGTTCGGGAATCTGTTTGCGAAGGGCAAGCGCGGCAAGTAATTTGCCCAACCTCCCAATCTACCAACCTACCAACCTCCCAACTTACCAATTTACCAATTTACCAACCCCCCATTCCTAATTTACCAATCTCCTGTCCACCGCCTCGGCAATGGCGCGAACCTGCTTGACCATTTTTGCAAAGGCTTCGGGCGTGAGCGATTGCTTGCCGTCTGAAATGGCGTGAGGCGGGTCTTGATGCACTTCGACGATGATGCCGTCGGCGCCAGCGGCAACGCCCGCTTTGGCAAGCGCGGCAACGTACGCCGAGTCGCCTGTGGAATGCGAGGGGTCGAGGATGACGGGCAGGTGGGTCAGTTTTTTGAGGACGGGAATGGCGTTGATGTCGGTGGTGTTGCGGGTGGCGGTTTCAAAAGTGCGGATGCCGCGCTCGCAGAGCATGACGTTGGTGTTGCCGCCGCTGAGGATGTACTCGCTTGCCATCAGCATTTCTTCGATGGTGGCGGAAAGTCCGCGCTTGAAAAGGACGGGGACGCGGGTTTCGCCAATGGCGCGGAGCAGGTTGAAGTTTTGCATGTTGCGCGCGCCCAGTTGAAAGACATCCACATATTTTTCCATCATCTTGATTTGCGACACCGCCATCACCTCGACAACCAGCGGCAGCCCTGTTCTCTCGCGGGCTTCGACCATGTATTCGAGACCTTCTTCGCCAAGCCCCTGAAAGGCATACGGCGATGTGCGCGGTTTGAAGACTCCGCCGCGCAGGGCATTTGCGCCTGCGTCTTTGACGATTTGCGCGATTTCGAGAATCTGCTCGCGGCTTTCCACCGCGCAGGGACCCGCAATGATGGGGATTTCTGTCCCGCCAACCGTGAAGCCATCCAGTTTGAAAACTGAATCCGTTTCGTGAAATTGGCGCGAAGAAAGTTTGTAAGGTTTGGAAATACGCTGGACTTCCAGCACGCCTGGCAAGGCTTCAAATTCCTCTTTGAGAACGTAATGCCCGTCGCCGACTGCGCCAATAATGGTTTGCTCGACACCAAAGATGGGGTGAGACGTTAATTTATGTCTTTCGATTTCGGCAATCACTGCGTCAATTTGCTCGCGGGGAGCACCGGGCTGCATAATAATCATCATGTTGAAAGTTCCTTTAGTAATTAGGTGATTGGGTGATTAGGTGATTGGGAATTAGGGGGGCAGGCAATGGGGAATTAAGAAACCTGATTGCCTCGTCGCCTAATTACCTACATTTTTTCGCGCATTACAGAAGCCAAACTTCTTCCCATAATTTGGGAGATTTGCCCAACCTGCTTGACCATCGCGGCGAAGGCTTCGGGTTTGAGCGATTGCTTGCCGTCTGAGACCGCCTTGGCGGGGTCGGGGTGGACTTCGACAATGAGACCGTCGGCTCCAGCGGCAATGGCGGCGCGGGCGACGGCGGCGACGTAGGCAGCGTGACCTGTGGAATGGCTTGGGTCGAGAATCACGGGCAGGTGAGTCAGGTTCTTCAAAACGGGGATGGCGTTGATGTCGGTGGTGTTGCGGGTGGACGTTTCAAAAGTGCGGATGCCGCGCTCGCATAACATCACGCGCTGATTGCCCCCCGCCAAAACATATTCGGCAGACATGAGCAGTTCCTCGATGGATGCGGAAAGTCCGCGTTTGAGCAGGACGGGCGTGCGGGTTTCGCCGAGGACGCGCAGCAGGTTGAAGTTTTGCATGTTGCGCGCGCCGACCTGAAAGACATCCACATACTTCAACATCACATCCACCTGCACCTGAGACATGATTTCGACGACGATGGGCAGTCCCGTTGCTTCGCGGGCTTCGGCGAGCAATTCCAAGCCTTCTTCGCCGAGTCCCTGAAAGGCGTAGGGCGATGTGCGCGGCTTGAAGACTCCGCCGCGCAGGGCGCAGGCTCCCGCTTCCTTCACGGCTTGGGCGGTTTCCAAAATTTGCGAGCGGCTTTCCACCGAGCAGGGACCCGCAATCACGGCAACTTCCCCGCCGCCGACGTTGAACCCATCCACAGGTATCATCGAATCTTCGGGGTGAAACTGGCGCGACGCGAGTTTGTAGGGCTGGGTGATACGCTGGACAATGTCCACCCCATCGAGGCTTTCAAAGCGTTCGAGCGGAATGTTATGCGTCTCGCCGATGGCGCCGATAATCGTCGCCTCCACACCCTGCGAAAGATGGACGTTCAGCCCCGCCGATTTCACAGAAGCGATTACGGTATCCACCTGTTGGGGGGTGGCGTTGACTTTCATAATGATCATCATGGTGTATTTCTCCTTGTTTAGGTAGACAGGTAAAAAAGTATACAAGTACACAGGTATACAGGTTTTACTTATCTACTTGTTTACCTGTGTACTTCCTCACTGCGCCGCAACCAAATCAGGTCTTAGCCGCACCGCGTCTCGCAAATAGACATGCTTGATTTGGCTTTGCGCCGTTTCGGTATTCCACTGGACCAGCACGCGGATGGCTTTGGGCAGACTGCCGGGGACGGGAATTTCACGAGCGCACATCATCGGAACCATACTCCAGCCCATTTGCCGCGCCGCCTGCGCGGGGAAGGTGGACGCGAGGTCTTCAGTTACGGTGAAAATGGCGCTGCCCACTTCTTCGGGCGTCATGCCGGGGTTTTCCTTCAAAATCGCCTCCAGCAATTCGCGGGTGGCTTCGAGAATCAGGTCGGGTTGGTCGCTTGCGACGGTGGTTGCGCCGCGAATTCCGCGTGTGGGCATGGGGTCTCCTTGTTTGATGCAACAAAAAAGAGCGAGACCGTCTGGTCTCGCTCTCAGTTACAGGGTTTTCTGTCTGCTTAAGCGCCACCAACGGCAACCGAACGGGAGCCGTAAAAGTAAAACGCAAAATAGAAGCGGACAGTTTTGGACATTGCGCGCAATTCTATGCGGGTCATGCAGATGCGTCAAGGGGCAATTTTCGGGTGTTCCCAAAAATAGAAATGTCCCCGCGGTTTTGGATGAAGTACAATTTGCGCCATGACAAAATTCAAATCCCCCCTGCTTTATTTTTTCATCACTGTCCTTGCCATTGCCCTGCTGACTTTTTTTGGACCCGAAGAAAAATCGCTGGGCGCGAATGTGCGGATTGTGTACCTGCACGGAGCCTGGGTGATGGCTGCGGAAGCCGCCTTCATCGCCGCCGCCCTGGCTGGACTTTTGGGGCTGGTTCTGCGCCGCGAGCTTTTTCACGCCTGGAGCGCCGCCCTGGGTCGGACAGGTATCATCTTCTGGGTGACGTACCTGCCGCTCTCAATGTTTGCCATGCAATCCAACTGGAACGGGCTGTTCCTCGCCGAGCCGCGTTTTCGGCTGGCGATGATTTTCGCGGTGACGGGCGTCCTGCTTCAAGTTGGTCTGTGGCTCTTCGGCATTCCCTGGTTGACTTCGCTTGCCAACATCGCCTACATCATCACCCTGCGCGTGATCTTTGCATCAGCGCAAAACATCATGCACCCGCCGCCATCCCCGATTTTTAGTTCAGGCTTGTTGAATGTGATTGCGTTCTTCGTCGGGCTGAATATTCTGGCGTGGGTCGCGGGGTACTTTTTGACGAGATTTTTCCTTACTCTAAAAACGAGCGAATAAAATACCTTGCATATTCGATTTCAACTCATCTCATTCCTCTTCCTCCGCACCATCCTGAATACCGCGCATAGAATGGTCTATCCGTTCCTGTCTGTCTTTGCGCGCGGACTCGGCGTGGAACTTTCCTCCATGTCGGCATTGATGATGACGCGCTCCCTCGTCGGCGCGTCCAGCCCTTTCTTCGCTCCCATCGCCGACCGCCACGGACGAAAATTCGGTATGATTCTCGGCGTTTCCATTTTCACGCTGGCAATGGGAATTGTCGCAATTCATCCAACCTACTGGACTTTCTTCCTCGGTCTGGTTCTGGCAATTCTCGGCAAGTACATCTTCGACCCCGCCATGCAAGCCTATTTTGGCGACCGCATCCCCTACGCCGAGCGCGGAACCGCATTAGCCATCACCGAAGTTGCCTGGTCGCTTTCCTTTATCTTTGGCGTGCCTGCCGTGGGATTTTTGATTGCCCGCTTCGGCTGGTCTGCCCCCTTCCCCGTGTTGGCGGCGCTGGGCGCGCTGGTGGTCTTCGTCATCTGGCGCATCGTCCCGAATGAAGACGCGCATCACACCCTGACCAGCGACTCACGCGCCAGTTATCGCGCCGTCTTCACCTCCGTCCCCGCCCTGGCTGGGATTTCGGTTGCCATGTGCGCCAGCGCAAGCAATGAACTGGTCAACCTGATCTTTGGCGTCTGGCTCGAAGATTCATTCGGGTTGCGAATCGCCGCCCTGGCGGGAGCCTCTGCTGTGATTGGAATCTCGGAACTGGGCGGCGAAGGCTTGGTTGCGCTGACGACTGACCGCCTCGGCAAGCCGCTGGCGCTGACCATCGGACTGGTCGGCAATGCCCTGGCTTCGATTCTGCTCCCCTTCATTGGTCGGACTCAACTTGGGGCGTTGGTTGGGCTGTTCCTGTTTTACATCACCTTCGAGTACATCATCGTCAGTCATATCTCGCTGGCAAGCGAACTCGTCCCCTCGGCGCGGGCGACCATGCTTTCGCTCAACTTCACCGGTCACTCGCTCGGACGCGCCATCGGCGCCCTGCTGGCTGGATTCATCTACCAGCAATTTGGATTTTTATTCGTCGCGTTTACGGCGGCGCTCTTCAACCTCATCGGCTTGTTGGCGTTGAGAATCATGATTCGATTTCAACCACAGAGACACGGAGACGCGGAGAAAAAATAAAAACTCCGTGCCTCTGTGCCTCCGTGGTTAGAGGATAAACATGACCAAACCACCCGAACAAATCGAAACCGCAAGACTCCTGCTCCGCAAGCCGCGCTTGGAAGACGCTCCCGATGTCTTCGACGGCTGGGCGCGGCATCCCGAAGTGACCCGCTTCCTGACCTGGTATCCGCATGAAAGCGTGAGACAAAGCGAAGAGTTGATGAAGCGCTCCATCGCCGCCTGGGATGGGGAAACCAACTTCCGCTACCTGCTGGAAATCAAAGAGAGCGGCGCGTTGGCTGGCATGATCGAACTGCGGCTGGAACGCGAACCGTTCAAAGTCAGTTTCGGCTACACGGGCGCGTACGCCCAATGGGGCAAAGGCTACATGACCGAAGCCGCCCGCGCCTGCATCCAGTGGGCGTTTGAACAGCCAGCCGTTTACCGCGTCTACGCCACCGTGGACGTGGAGAACATCCCCTCACAGCGCGTGCTTGAAAAAGCAGGAATGCAGCGCGAAGGTCTCCTGCGGCGGGAAGCCCTCCATCCTAACCTCAGCCCCGAACCGCGCGACTGCTACATGTATGCGATTGTGAGATGAAAATTGCCCGTGTTTTAATTTTCTCGTGTATGATTAAAGCAGGAGAAAGACTATGCTTGCAGAAACCCGTTATGAACATATTGTCCTGAACGATGACCGCGTGCCTGTGATTGCAGGGACAACCATGAAGGTGTTGGAGCTCGTTCTAGCGCAGACTGCCTA
>JFJP01002468.1_pt1 | contig 10072 bp, 6 predicted proteins | sample 431651 | NCBI WGS metagenome assembly JFJP01 (sample SAMN02602958, study PRJNA72255) | Microbial mat metagenome, whole genome shotgun sequencing project. | biome: fresh water; feature: sink hole; material: water; isolation source: purple microbial (photo- and chemosynthetic) mats found in... | reverse complement strand
AGCAGGTTGTCGAATCGCGCCAGAGGTGAAAGCTGGGCCGTCATGAATATCTCCTGAAAGTAATGGGACTACATCAGCATAGTGAATGTTATCGCCGCCCGCATTGGCAAATCACTTGCGTCTGACGCGGGCGGGTGCGTGAGCGATTGAACTGCCGCCTGGACTCGACGCCAGGCCAACCTCGATCAGTCGCAATCCCAAGGTAATGTTGTCTCCCAACGGCTGCGCGCCAAATTCTTCCAGTTCCCGCTGCAACAATACCGAGAAGCGGCCACCGACGAAGACCGGGACGCCGGCGCTTGCAACCAGTTGGCTGATCTCTTTCAGGTTGGCTTCAATCCGGGCTGGCTCGACCAAGCCGCGTCCGGCCAGGATGATGCCGGCGGCATGGGTTTGGCGGCAGACCGGCTGCAATTGCTCGATCGGCATATCGGCGCCCAGATAGATCACCCGGTATCCCCTTTGCAGGACGCCCAGCGCCACCAGCAGCAGACTGATTTCATGATGTTCGCCTGGCAGGCAGGACAGGATGAGTTGGCGGCCATGCGCGTTGCCAGCGGCATGATGCAAACGCGAACCCAGCTTGTTGCGCAGCCAGGCACTGAAGAAATGTTCTTCCGCGATGCCGGAGGGGCGTTTGTCCCAGCGCAGGCCCAATTGCTCCAGCACCGGGATCATCAGGCGTTCGGTGACGATATCGATCGGGTACACCGCGCACGACTCGCTGTAGAGGCTGTCCAGCCGATCCGTGCTGAAGTTTTCCAGCGCGCTCAGCGTCTCGGTCAGGTAGCCCTGCCATGCTGGGCTCAGTGTTGCCGCCAGGCTGTTTTCCATCACCCGTGGCGATGGTTCGATAGGAGGTTCGGCGGCATTGTCGAGCATGCGGGCGATCTCGTTCAGGCTCAAATCTTGTACAAGTAATTCTTGTACACGCCGCACCCGTTGCACATCATTCTGGCTATACAAACGGTGTCCGGATTCGGTCCGAACTGGCGTCAACAAGCCATGTCGATTCTCCCAAGCCCTCAGCGTACTGGCATTGACACCGGTGCGATGGACCAGTTCACGAATCGGGAAAAACGCGGCGTTGGAGGCAGTGAAGGATTCAGTCAGCATGGGATAATTGTACAACATTCACAAAACATACTTGTACATGTATAAGTTTTACGTATAATTTCGTCCAACAAATTGTACAAATTCTCCTGCAAGAGGCCCCGCATGTCCGCACTGAAAATAATGGCTGTTTCCACTGCAATGCTGGCTGCATTCCCGATGCCTTCGCATGCCTTTTTGACTGAACTGGTGGTGGGCATGACCAGCGTCACCAACAACCTGATCGATAGTACCGAAAGTGTCACCAACAACAGCGTCAATACGGCCTCGGCGACGATGCTGTCGCTTTCCAGCAATCCAGGCAAGATGGCCGACCGGATCGGCTTGATGGCGGACCGCATCGGTTTCATGGCCGACCGCATCGTCACCACGGAAGGCATCATGGCCGGCCTGGCGCACAAGATCATTGACCGGACGACTGAGCCACGCGTGGCGCCGCAATACGCTTCCTATGCCCCGGCTGCTCCAGCGCCAATGCAGGCGTATTACCCGGCGAACGGTTACAGCAATGCCTACCAGCCGCCGCGACCGGCTCAGGTTCAACAAATCAGCGCCAATCCTTACATCGCAGCTCAAGCGGCTCCGCAAGCACCTGGTTATGGCAATAGCTATGGCAACAGCTATGGCAACAATTTTGGCCACCCCCAAACGCAACCGGACAACAGCCGCTATTCCGCTTCGCAGATGATCTTCGGTGTTTCCGGGGCAACCTACACGGCGGCGCGCCCTGCCGCCGCAGCGATGCAAAACACGCTAAACGCACAAAACACACAATCCGCCTACCAGTCCGGATATGGTTTTACCGCCAGGCCGGCATTGAATCAGATCAGCCGAACCAACAACACAGTTGCCGGCAACAGCTGTGGTTTATCTTATGGCGTGCCGCGCAGTTGCTGACCAGGACAGCTGAAAAGGCGGCTATTCAAACGCTTCCGCCTTCGCCAGCCTGACGAAGCGGGACAACAGCCGGGCGGATTCCGGGGTCTCGACCAAATTCGCCCTGATTGAAGCTACGTCAACGCCAGCAGCCTGCAAGGCTGGTGCGAAGTGATCCAGATACACCGCCATCCGCGCCGGGTTGAATTCGGGATGGAACTGCACGCCCCAGGCACAAACGCCGACTCGGAAAGCGTGTGTCGCTTCATATTCGTTACTCGCCAACAAGGTGGCACCCGACGGCAGCTTGCTGACCGACTGGGCGTGAACGGCATGTGCTCTGAACCGTTGTGGCATGGCGGCGAACAGCAAGTCGCTTTGCGCGGCGGCATGCAGTTCGATATCGACACTACCGATCTCGCGCCCCTTTGGATGAAAGTCGACCTGCCCGCCCATCGCCCGCGCCAGCATCTGATGGCCGAAGCAGATGCCGAGAAACGGCACTTGCGCGGTCACCACACGCCGGGTCCAGTCGGACAGGCGCAGCATCCAGGGCAGATCGTCGGTGATCATCGCATGCGCGCCGCTGATCACGACACCGGCACAATCAGCCGGCGGCGGCAGCTTGGCAGCTTCAACCGCGTTGATTACACGGACTTCGGTTTTTGGCAGACCTAAACCGGCGATCAGCCAGTCTTCGAAATCACCAGTTTCGGCGACGCTTTCCGGGAACGTGCTGCCGGCTTTGATGATGCAGATCGGGGGAGTGGAGGCAGCAGGCTTCATGAACGAGGCAAAAAATGGAAAAGGGCGTCAATTATCAAACATGCGTGTGACAGTGACGCCGACATCGAGCTGGTGCATGCCACCGCCATAGATGACGCCTTTCAACGGCGCAACATCGCCATAGTCGCGCCCCCAGGCCAGCGTCAGATGGCCTTCACCAATCTCTGTGCCGTTGGTCGGATCGAAATCGAACCAGCCGGAATTTTCCTCTGACCCGGGCAGAAAGACGCTGATCCATGCGTGCGAGGCATCGACGCCGGTCAGGATCGGCGCCCCCGGCAGCGGCGTTGTTTCCAGATAACCGCTGACGTAGCGCGCGGCGAGGCCGAGACCACGCAAACCGGACAACGCCAGGTGGGCGAAGTCCTGACAAACACCATGCCGCTCGGCCAGCACCTCGGCGATCGGGGTGTCAATCTGCGTCGCGTTCGGCCGATACGCGAATTCGGCATGGATGCGGGCGGTCAGATCCGCCACCGCTTCCAGCAAGGGCCGACCAGGCGTGAAGCTGATGCGGGCGTAATCGATCGCGGCGAGTTCGTAGGGCGCATGCGGCGAAGGCAAGCAGTAATCACGCTCGGCGACATTCCCGGCATTCGCCCCAACTTCCCCGTAGAGGGGTTGGTTCAGGCTTTGCACGACAGATTCCCAGGTCGGCGAGACCGTGGCTTGAATTGGCGCAACACGTTCGATCAAGCTGCAGGCGGTGACCGCCAGGCTTTGATGCGGCTGGCGCAGGTTGAACCAGACGACACGATTGCCGAAAGCGTCATCGCGTTCGCGGTAATCGTCGACAAACGGCGTCATCACCAGCGTCCGTTCCAGCACACGTTGACCAGCCGCCGCGCGCGGCAGCAAACGCGCCTCGCCATAATTGAGGCCGACGCTATGCGCGTAGTAATAGGTGTTGACGTGTTCGATGCGAAATCGGCTCATGGCGATAGTGGAAATATCTTCAATCAAACGCGGGGTGGTAGCGGGCGCAGCGCATACAGCTCCTGCACATGGGTGAACCAGGTATGCGAAATGGCGTCCGAGGCTGCCGTCATTTGGCTGGAGATTTCGCCCAGCGTGGCGATCAAAGTCTGGCGCGCGGCGGCGTCGACGCGCCAATCTTCGAGATTCGCCTCGGCGGCGTAGATGCGTTCTTCGGCGCTGAACAGCGGACGCTCGGCATTGCAGCGCTGACCGGCATGCGTCAACGCGGTGAGGTGGCGGCGCGCGGTATGAATCTGGTAAATCAGCGCGCGCGGACTTTCCACGTCCCACAACAAGAGTTCCAGCACGCCAGTCAGGAAGGGTTCGGCGCGATATCGCCGGCGGAAAGTGATCAGGCTGTCGGCGCTGGCCAGCACCAGCGACAGGCTTTCACGTTCCGCCTCGCCGGTCAGGCGCGATTGCAGCGTTTGCACCAACAATGTCGATTGCGTCAGGCCGCGCTCGATGCGGCGGCCAAGATCGAAAAAGCGGAAGCCGGTTTCACGCGGCAATGTTTCAGAAGCCAGGCCGGCCAAGCCAGCCAACGCATCAACCAGCCTGCCCAGCCAGAGATCGATCCGTTCATGGCTGCCTCCCGATTTACGCGGACGTTGTCCCCAATCGCGTTCGACTCGGTCAAGCAGCCGCCAAATCGCCACTGACCAGTATTCTCGCGTGCCGTAGGCACAACCCAGCAGCCCGCGCACGGTATGCGCCAGATTGCCGGGGCGCTCGTTCTGAGTGGTCAGTTCGCGTACACAGTTGGCTAAGTCATCGCGGTCCTTGCAGCCGCAATCGCCCGGTGCGTAGCCCATCAAACGCATCAGCGCGTGCAACACCGGTTCCAGGCCCGGCGCGGTTTCCTCTTCCCAGAGACCGTCAAGCACCGCGCGCAACAAACGCGTCACCGCTTCCGCGCGCTCCAGATAGCGGCCGGTCCAGAACAGATTATCGGCAGCCCGACTGGTCAGAATTTCGGCCTCGGGGTGAATGCTGACCGGGGACCGGGATGTTTGCACCGCAGGCTGCAGCGTTTGCTGAAAAGCCTGCTTCAAGCTTTGCTGCAACAATGTTTGCGACTGCGATTGTCCGCTCTGCTGGCCTTGCTGGCCTTGTTGGCTTAGCTGGCTTTGTCCCTGCGCCATCACCGGCATTTGCGGAGGGCGGATCAGCTCGATCGCCGGCGTAATCCAGGTGTCCTTGTTAAGCGCACCACTCTGGGCAGACAACATATGTCCGCTGGTACAGCGGGTGAGTCCGCCAGGCAAGGTGGCATAGCCCGCCTCGCGACTGACCAGAAAAGTCCGCAAGCTGGCCTTGTGCGGCATCAAGCGGTTGTTATGCAACGCCGGCGTGGTTGAGGGCTGAATCGGTTCCTGGCCGACGTACAAATGCGGCCGCGCCAGAATGCGCGCGCGCCAGGCGGCCAGTTGTTTGCGATCAAGATCGGGGCCAAACACCGTCTCACTGGCCTGGCCGCGATGGATCGGCTTCAACACCAGGCGCTGCAGGTTGGCCAGCACATGCTCACGCTCGCGCTGTTGGCCGCACCACCACGTCGCCGCACTTGGCAACAGCAGTTTTTCGCCCAGCAACGCCTTGGCCAGAACCGGCAAGAACGGAATCAACGCCGGGTTTTCCAACAAACCGCTGCCCAGCGGATTGGCGATCGCCACATTGCCGCGCCGCACCGCTTCGACCAGCCCGGCCACACCGAGGCGCGAATCCTGGCGAAGTTCGAGCGGATCGCACCACTCTTCATCGACCCGGCGCAGGATCACATCGACCGGCTTCAAACCCTGCACCGATTTCAGCCAGACGCGGCCGTCGCGCACGGTCAAATCATCACCTTGCGCCAGGTTGTAGCCGAGGCGCGCGGCCAGGTAAGCGTGCTCGAAGTAGGTCTCGTTGGCCGGGCCCGGCGTCAGCACGACGACTTCGGCATGTTCGCGCGCGACAGTGCCCAAGCCGTTGAGCGCGGCGCGCACCGCTTCCAGCCAGGGATTCAGTTTGGCAACACTGGCATCTTCCAGAAACTCGGGAAACGTGCGTGCCATCACGGTGCGATTTTCCAGCGCGTAGCCGGCGCCGGATGGCGCTTGCGTGCGGTCGGCCATGACCCAGATGCGGCCATCCGGCCCGCGCACCAGATCGGCCGCGTAGAAGATCAGTTGTCGCCGGTCCGCCGGCAGCGCACCGAGCAACGGACGCAGATAACCGGCATGGGCGTAGATCAGATCGGGCGGCAACAGACCACGCTTGAGCAGCGTTTGCGGCCCGTACAGGTCGCGCAGAATCAGGTCGAGCAGATGCGCCCGCTGTTCCAGTCCGGCTTCGATCTGCCGCCATTCGGCGAAATCGAGCAACAGCGGAATCGGGTCGAGTTCCCAGGTCCGCGAGTAGCCGCGCGGGTCGTTGTAGACGTGATAGGTGACGCCGTTCTCGCGCAGCAGTCGCTTGATCCGCTGTCCGCGCGCCGACCAGTCGCGCGCGCCCAGGCCAGCCAGCCCATCGACCAGATCACCCCAATGCGGCCGTACGCCGGTTTCGGCGTCCCACATCTCGTCCCAGGCATCGGGCAGAGGTTGGTAGTCGGGCGGGGTGGACATCTGCAGGCTGGGGCTGTTCATGTGCTATCTATACACCGCTATGGCGACACGCTGGCATGCGTCAAACGACGTAGCACGGGTAAATCCTGCTTCACGCCGCCAACGCCAGTGGCAGGCGGATATCAATCTCGGAAAAAGGCACGAAAACCGTGTCGTCCTGGGCGCGTTCAATCAGTCCCAGGTCGAGCAAGCGGGTCACATCGCCATGCACATTCGAGTAATTTCGCCCGGCTGTCTTGGCCAGCGCGTAAACACTGCACGCCCCGGCTCTGCGCAAGGTGTCGAGCAGGTCGATACGCGCCGGCGTCAATTCGGAAAACAGCGCGCGCGCAGACTCGTACGAAAGACGGTAGTCCACTTCGGCATCGGATTCGATCTGCTCACGCACTGAGGCGAATATGCTGTTTTTTCGATCCAGTTCGATGATGGCTTTCATGACGCACTCCAGTTTCTGACATCCTGCTCGAAATCGGCCAAATCGTAGGGCGGAAAAGCGATAGCGCCTTCCGCCAATGCTCGGTGCATACGGCGGAAGACGCCAGCAAAAAGCCGCCGGCTTTTCCGCCCTACGAATCAACCCGACTTCATAGCGGGCATGATAGCTGGCGTTTGCATTATTCCGGCATCCTCCTCAAATCCAGCGTGTACGGATATTCATGCGTCGGTTCTTCCGGCGGCGGCGCCATCGGGCGCAAGCCGCTGCCGTTCGGCATGAATTCGGCCAGGCGGGCCAGGTCGGGCGGCACCGGCACCGGGCCGGGGGTATGGTTCCAGTCCTGGTAGCGGTTGACCCGGCGCGATTCGGCTTCATTGGCGTTGATCGGGAACACGTCGTAGCTGCGACCGCCGGGATGGCTGACGTGATAGGCGCAGCCGCCGATGGCCTTGCCGGTCCAGGTGTCGATCAGGTCGAGGATCAGCGGCGAATGGACGCCGATGGTCGGATGCAGCGCCGACGGCGGCTGCCAGGCGCGGTAACGGATGCCGGCGACATATTCGCCGTGGCGGCCGGTCGATTTCAGCGGCACCCGGCGGCCGTTGCAGGCCAGCACATAGCGACTGTCCGTGAGTCCTGTCACCAGCACCTGCACGCGTTCCACCGACGAATCGACGAAGCGGGCGGTGCCGACGTTGCTGAGTTCCTCGCCCAGCACATGCCAGGGTTCGATGGCGGTACGCATCTCGATTTCGATGTCGTCGATCTTCACCGTGCCGATGCGCGGGAAGCGGAATTCGATGTACGGATCGAGCCATTCGGCCTGATACGGATAGCCGGATTCACCCAGGTCGCGCATCACGTCGAGCAGGTCGGCGCGGATGTAATGCGGCAGCATGAAACGGTCATGCAGTTCGGTACCCCAGCGCACCAGACGATGGCGATACGGTTTTTCCCAGAAGCGCGCCACCAGAATGCGCAGCAACAGGATCTGCGCCGCGCTCATCTGCCAGTGCGGCGGCATTTCGAAACCACGGAATTCGAGCAACCCCAAGCGTCCGGTCGGGCTGTCCGGCGAGTACAGCTTGTCGATGGAGAACTCGGAACGGTGCGTGTTACCGGTCAGGTCGACCAACAGGTTGCGCAACAGCCGGTCGACCAGCCAAAGCTGGCTGGTTTCGCTGCCCGGTGTGAGTTTCGGCATCTGCTGAAAGGCGATTTCCAGCTCGTACAGTTTCTCGTCACGGCCTTCATCGACGCGCGGCGCCTGGCTGGTCGGGCCGATGAACATGCCGGAGAACAGGTAGGACAGGCCGGGGTGATGCTGCCAGTAGCCGACCAGGCTCATTACCAGATCGGGCCGGCGCAGCATCGGGCTGTCGGCGGGTGTGGCGCCGCCCAAAGTGACATGGTTACCGCCGCCGGTGCCGGTGTGGCGGCCGTCAAGCATGAATTTCTCGGTGGTCAGGCGGGCCAGACGCGCTTCTTCATAAAGAATCTTGATGTTCGAAGTCAGATCGCCCCAGTTGCTGGCCGGGTGGATGTTGACTTCGATGACACCGGGGTCGGGGGTGACCATCAGCCGTTGCAAACGCCAGTCGCGCGGCGGCTCGTAGCCTTCCAGGATGATCGGGGTTTTCATCTCGGTCGCCACCGATTCGATGGCACCGGCCAGTTCCAGATAATGTTCCAGCGCCGACAGCGGCGGCATGAAGATGCGCATTACGCCGCCACGCGCCTCGACGCACAGCGCGGTGTGGATGACTTTGACCGGAACTGCAGCATCGGCCAAACCTTGCGCCTTGATTTCAGGATGCACATTCACCGCCGGCTTGAATTCGGCGTAGCGCTGGGCGACTTCGCCGTAGTCGTCGGCCAGCTTTTCGCGCGGCGCAAACATGTCGAGCGGAATCGGGGTTTCGCGTTCGGCCATGGCCACCCAGGGCAGGCTGTCCAGCGGCAGACGCAAGCCCATCGGCGAATCGCCCGGCAACAGGTAAAGACGGCCGCGACGGAAGGTCCAGACGCTGCTCTTCCACAGGTTGGCTACGCCATCCCAGGCGATCGGCAACACATAGCCGACTGGCTCGTCGAGTCCGCGCGCCAGCTTGGCGGCCAGACTACGGCGTTCCATCGGGTCTTTCAGATTGATCTTTGCCGGGTCCAGGTTGTCTGGAACCTCCGCTTCCTTCAACAGATAGTGCAGCGCGTCTTCGTAACCAGCCTGGGCAAAATCGGTCGATAAACCGAGTTTTGCAGCCAGCGCGTGCATGAACGCGGCGGCGCGCGCGGTGGTGTGGCCATACGACCTGCCTTCATCGGCCAGCAGTTCCGGGTTCTTCCACAATGCCACGCCATCGGTGCGCCAGAAAATGCCCAGCGCCCAGCGCGGCAAAGGTTCACCCGGATACCACTTGCCCTGGCCGGAAAACTTCAGGCCGTTCGGCGCGAAATGTTTGGTCAGCCGATTCCACAAATCCTGCGCGCGTTCCAGCTTGTGCTGACCGAGCGCGGCGGTGTTCCACTGCGCCGATTCCATGTCGTCGATGGAGACAAATGTCGGTTCGCCACCCATGGTCAAACGCACATCGTATTGTTCAAGCTTGGCATCTACCGCCCGGCCGAGCGCGTCGATCGCGGTCCACTGGTCATCGCGATACGGCTTGGTCACGCGCGGGTCTTCGTGGATGCGCACCACGCTGTTGTCGAAGCTGAAACTGACCTCGCACTCGTCCATCGCACCGGTCACCGGTGCGGCGCTGACCGGGTCCGGCGTGCAGGCGAGCGGGATGTGGTTCTCGCCGGCGAACAGGCCGGAAGTGGGGTCGAGACCAATCCAGCCGGCGCCCGGCACATAGACTTCGGCCCAGGCGTGCAGATCGGTAAAATCGTTTTCCGGACCGGACGGACCGTCGAGTGATTTCAAGTCAGCGGTGAGTTGCACCAGATAGCCGGAAACAAAACGCGCGGCAAAACCCAGGTGACGCAGAATCTGCACCAGCAGCCAGGCACTGTCGCGGCAGGAACCGCAGGCCAGTTGCAGCGTTTCCTCGCAGGTCTGCACGCCGGGTTCCATGCGGATGTTGTACTTCAGCGCCTTCCAGACCCGCTGGTTGAGTTCGACCAGGAAATCCTGTGTACGGCGCTTGGTCCGGTCCACGTCTTCCAGCCAGGCCATCAGCAGCGGGCCGGACTCGGACAGTTCGCAATATGGCACCAGCTCCTTGGCCAGTTGTTCGTCGTACTCGAACGGATATTCGGTGGCGTATTCCTC
>JFJP01024764.1_pt1 | contig 10073 bp, 14 predicted proteins | sample 431651 | NCBI WGS metagenome assembly JFJP01 (sample SAMN02602958, study PRJNA72255) | Microbial mat metagenome, whole genome shotgun sequencing project. | biome: fresh water; feature: sink hole; material: water; isolation source: purple microbial (photo- and chemosynthetic) mats found in... | reverse complement strand
AACCCCAAACCCCAAACCCCAAACCCCAATTAGAGACGGAAGCGAAAACAATTAATTGATTCCAGTATCTCCTGAGAGATCGAGAGAGAATATCAAAGGCAGGATAGAATTTAGTAAATTAATCCTTCAGGTCGCAGCGGAGTGCAATAATGGACAAAGCTAACTTCGTAACCTCATCAACAGAGCGAATCGACAAGTTCTACGACATTAAGCAAGACAAGAAAGAGGTACGTCTGTTCGTTACCGAAGATATTGGGAAAGGGATCGTTCGGAATGGTGCTCAAGGGAATCCACAGAGAAACCAAGCAGGAGAGAGCCATCAAAGTGATCAAGAAGACGAAGCTGCCAGACCCTCAGAAGTTCAAGTCTGAACTCGAAATCATGAAGATCCTAGATCACCCAAACGTCATCAAGCTGTACGAGGTGTTCGAGGATAAGAAATACATCTACTTCGTGATGGAGTAGATTCTTCAGTAACCAGATTGTGCAACGGAGGCGAGCTGTTTGAAAGGATCACTGAAAAAGGAGCCGGTTACTCTGAGGAAGAAGCCAGGAACTACTTCACCCAATTAATGAAAGCGATCCAGTACATGCACAGCAAGAAGATCGTCCACAGAGACATCAAGCCCGAAAACCTTCTCTTCGTGAAGCCAGGAAGCAACCACCTGAAGCTGATCGACTTCGGCATCTCTAAGATCTTCTGTCCAGACGGAGACGCGAACAGTGCCATCAAACTGCACACCAAGGCAGGCAGTGTAAGCAGCGTTGACCGCAGCTGTTCTACATATCTCCAGAAGTGCTTGAAGGCAACTACGACCAGTCCTGCGATATTTGGTCGGCCGGAGTAATCCTTCACCTGCTCTTGCTGGGAATCCCTCCGTTCTTCGATGAGAGAGACAGCGAGGTCATCAACAAGATCAAGACTGGTAGGCAGGACGTCACCAGAAACGATTGACACCACGAATCCCGGCTGGGAGACCCTCTCGCCAGAATCGAAAGACCTGATTCTCCGAATGATCGTCACCAGATCCAAAAGAATTTCTGCGAAAGAAATAATGGAACACCCATGGATGAAGAAGGACATCAAGCAGTCCATCGGCAACGCCACGCTCAACGCCGAAGGACTGGGCAACTTCTTCAAATACGGCAAGCTCAAAAGAGCGGCACTGACTGCAGTGGCTTTCCAGCTCTCGGACAAAGAAATCGAAGACCTTGCCAAAATATTCAACCAGCTGGACCAAGACGGAGATGGACAGCTGTCTTACAATGAGCTCATCCAAGGTAGGGATCTGCTTACCTCCAGGTCTCGAACAGCTTGGTCCCAGCTTCAAAGCAGTCATGGATGTCTACAAGAAAGAGCTAGATGTAAAGGCGAAGATCAAATATAACGGTATGCTCTCCATCAATCAGACTTCATTGCATCCACCATGGATCTCCAGAACCACTTCAAAGGAGAAATGAGCTTGAAGACAGCTTTTTCAGTTCTTGATAAGGATGGAGACGGCAAGATAACAGCGAGGGAACTCAAAGAAGTCTTGGGCAACAATGAAGCATTCAAGAACCAGCCCGAGAGTTACTGGGACGATATGATCAGTGAGGTGGACCTCAACGGAGATGGAGAGGTAGGCTCCAGTGACCGCAGCTCGACTACGATGAGTTTGTGACCATGATGGTCGGTAAAAAACTCATCTAATATAATCTTTTGAACCGACGCTAAAGGCTTTTATTAAAATGGAACACGTAACAAATTTAATCCTTGGCAGTTGGTCATTAATTATTACTCTAGTTTCCCAAGCCCCGCCTTCACGAGGAGCCTCACGATGGACTTCTGGATGAGGTTGTGCAAGAAGGACATGAAGGCGAAGAGGCCTCCGACAATGCCGAGGATGTGGATCAAGAACTCGCTCCAGTACTTCTGTTTCCTCTTCTCGACCATCGACAGCGAGCTCAGATCGTAGTTGACGTTGATGATGTAGTTGAAGCCCGGCTCGTACATGGCCACGTTCCAAAAGGATTTATACTGGAAGATGTCGTACTCCTGTCCGTCTTCGTAGATCAAGTCTGTGGGCACGATCAGCAGTTTGTAGTTGAAAGAGAACGGTCCCGGTGTGGGTGACATCTGCTTCGATTCGTAGTTTGTCAGAGTCAGCACGCTTTTGAGGTTGAAGTCGCTGCTCAGTTGGTTGTAGACTGCGTGGTTCTTGACCTCTCCGAAGTAGAGGTGGCGCCAGGTGTGGGTCAAGTCGACGTCGAACCTTCCTCTCTCCATCAGCAACTCGTTGACCAATTCGAACTTCGAGTGGAAAGAGATGTGGAAGTTGCCAGGAACGAGCAAAATAGAGAAGAACCCCTCCATCCTGCAGCCATAACCTTTATCGTATGCGTCAAGGAAGCCTCTCTTGATGTTATCTTTCGTGTCGTCGATCTTCACGACCTCGATCACCCGTCCACTGGTGTCAAGTGTCGAAAAGATTAAGTTCTCGTGTTCTCCAGTCCGGTGAGTTCCGACGTAGTCCGTGACATCCAGTCCGAGCAGGTGACAAGGGAACTTGTGGATATCGACAGAGAGGTGCACTTCGACGTGGGAATCATCTTTCCTGTGGTCGATCCTCATACTGCTCTCGATCTCGTGGCTGAAGAAGAGGATGAACTCGTTTATCAGCAAGATCATCACTGTGGAGAGACAAACGATGGTCATGAACACTCCCAGGAGCGAACCTCTGCTCACGTTCTTCGGCAGCCGCTTAAAGACGTCGAGGTCTTTGATTCTCCGTTGCCAAATGCTCTCTCTTTGCATAAGAATTAACAAATCTGGTTTAGCTCTGTCAAATGCTTAATTATCAATACAGCAACAATGGCAGAGCTGGCGACCGCGTTCATCCAGAAGATGAAGACGAGAGACATGAGGAAGCCCATCCGAGAAGACTTCTCAGAAGCAGACCTGCGCTTCGAGGCCGAAGACATGATGGACTTGATCAAAGAAGAGGGGCTACCGCTAGACTTCATCTACGATGCGATGGTTGATATTTGTTGAGACAGATGGTGCTCTACGAGTTCAGAGACAACCAGAAGCTCGAGTTCGTGGCCAAAGAACTGAACTCAGAACCTTTCGCAAACATGGACGCAGAAAAGTCGACGAAAATAAAGATCTTGACCACCCTGTCATCCATCTACCTCGCCAAAGCTTTTTCCGAGACTGACGAGAAGCTGCGAGACGAGCTTTTCAGGGAAGTCAGGACGTACTTCAACAAGAGCGACAAGATCGAGATCAACGAGAAAAGCACTTTCTTGCTCAAAGGCTTCTATTACTTTTTTCAGAACGAAATTAAGCAGTCGACCGACTACTTTGACAACGCGAAAGAGACCGACCCTTCGTTCGTCCCTTGCATCATCGGGAGAGTAATCTGGAATGATGCAGGCTTGTCTCGAGTTCGCCAAAAAGAAATACACCGAAGCCAGAGACCTGTTCAAAACCGCTCTCAAAGGCAACCCAAACGGACCATATCAGATGAGACTGGGCTTGGCAATCTGCTACCTGCAGTTGGACGAACATGACCTGGCACGACTGGGCTTCAACAGCGTGCTTCGAAGAGTAGGGGCACCTCACTCAGAAAAGCGACTGTGTCGAAGCCATGATCGGCTTGGCTGTCATCGCCAAAAGGCAGAACCACTTGAACGAATATTATTCGAGACTCTGCGAGATCTACAGACTCGAGCCCACGAACTACCTGCTCAACATATACCTCGCTGAACACTACTTCTACAAAGGCGAGTTTCCGAGAGCCAAAGCTCTCTGTCAACAGGGCCTCAAGAACATCGATCAGCACATGCTCATTTCGAAGCCGGAACGAAGAATGCCTCCGATAAGAATTGACGTCTGCATCATCAAGTCCAAGTACCTGTATATGCTCGGCTTCATGGCTCACGAGAATGACGAGAAGTACGAGCAGATCCTCAGCTACTACAACGCCGCAGTTGAGCAGAATCCAGAGAACTGTCCTGCTCTCTTCGGTCTCGGACAGATCTACCTTGCGTCGGTAAGTGGAGGTGAAGCAGAAAAACTACAAAGAGTCGCTGCTGAAGTTCGAGAAGATCGTGGAGCTGCGGAGTGAGAACGAGTGCAACGAGTGCTTTAGGATCATGGCCTACCTCTACTCGAAGACGAACAACAAGCAGCAGGCGAGGAAGTACTATGAACTCGCCAGGAAGTACTTCCCTCACGACATCGAGCTGCTCGTCGAGTATGCGCTGTTCCTCGAGATGGTCGAACTGAAGGACGCAATCAAGGTCTACGAAAAGATCATGGAGCTCATCAAGTCTGACCCAAATGCTCGGCCAAAGCCTGAGCTCTTCAACAACTACGCAGTGACTCTCATCAAGTCGAAGAAGTTCGATGAGGCGAAGATCTACCTCGACAAAGCCTTCCAGATAAACCAAGGCCCTCAACACGACCCCACCCTCGAGTTCTTCTTGAGGTTCAACAGAGGCATCCTCTACGAAGAGAAAGGCATGTTTTCAAACGCGAAGCAAGAGTTTCTTCAGCTCATCGAGATGAACCCGATCGTCCAAGGTACCGCCGAGTGACCAGAACCTATCCTCCGCCTCGCGAAGATCAGCTTCCAGAAAGGAGACACTCAAGAGGCGCTTCAACTCTGCGACCAGGCGATAGCATGCGCAGATAAATACGCTCCGAAGCTGAACAGACTTGACATCCCATTCTGCGTCAAGGCGAACTACCTGCTCGAAGAACAAGAGATCGAAAAGTGCCAAAAGGTGCTGACTGAGCTGCACAGACTGCAGAGCATCTACAACCAGAACAACCAGGTCGAAGACCCGTACGCCCAGCTCACCCTCGCGAGGACCTACTACATGGCGAGCATCCACTTCAGAGACGCCAACATCCAAGAACAAAGTACCGCTGACTCACCGCAGAGAAGAACCTCCAAGTCGCTGCAGACCTCTGCAGGAAAGTGCTCAAGAAGCCATCCGAGGAAAACAACATGTATGCAGGCATGATCATCGCGGCGATCTTCGGAGAACGCGGCAGGTTCAAGGAGTGCTCCGAAATTCTCAACACTTGCCAAGAAGCCACACCGAACAATCCGAAGGTTCTCTACAACCTCGCTCTCACCGAGTATCTCAAGGTACGCTCTTCTCACTCCAGGTAGCCACACATCACGAAGCAACACTTCGAGAAGTCGCTGACCATCCTCGAAAGCTACAAGCAGAAGAACCAAGACGTCTTCAACGAAAACGTGCAGATCCTCTTCGCCATCAACAACATGATGCTCAAGAACCACCCTGACGCCTTCAAGCAGTTCCAGCGGATGGTCATGATGTACCCCGACAACTACGGGTACGTATACAACCTCGCTGCCTTCATGCACGTAGCTCTCGCTGACTGCAGGAGTACGTCAAGAACATCTTCAAGATGAACAAGAGAGACCACCACCAGCTCGAGACTGGCTACAAGTACATGAGGACCATGAAGAAGATCTTCGACTACATCGGCCGCACCATCACACTGAAGGCAGAGAATACCTTCTCCTATCCAGAGGACTGGAGCGACATGAAGAAGAAGAGAGTCCAGAACAAATACGCTCAGCTGCGGAAGGGAATTGAGAGCAACAGGTTCATGCTCAACGAGAACGAGTCTGTCTACAACAAGAGCATGATGGAAGACCGCAACAGACTAGCGGTCGAGACCAGCGCGAAAGAAGAGAGGAAGAAGATGCACGACGAAATCTACTACAACAAGAGGAGACAAGAAGAGCTCGAGCAGTCTCGAAAATACCAAGAAGAGCAGGAACTTGAGAAGAGAGCCCAGCTCGACTTGCGAATGGCCAGCGAACTCAAGATGAACCTCAACAACGCGAAGCTCACTGCTCCCAACAAGAAGAAGAAAATCAAGAAGCACGAGATCATCGAAGACGACGAAGGCAACATGCCGCTTCAAAACTTCGCTGGAGGAGCCAACGACGAAGAAGAGAACAGCTTCAAAGTCAACTTCCAAAACGACCTCGAGAAGATCGACACGACGAGAAAACCCAAAAAGAAGGAGAAGAAACAGTCGTCTCTCCCCGGCGAGAAGAAGCGCCTCAAAAAGAAGATGGTCATCAACAACAAAGACAGCGATGGAGACGAAGACCTTTCTCTCGAACCAGTGCTCGAAGAAACTCAGCTCGACTACTCGAGACAAAAGCTTGCACCGAAGAAAACGAACCGCCTCGATGTGGAGGAGTCCGATGGAGACGACTCCGACCTCGCCGACAGAATCAACGACGTCAACGACGACGAAGAGGAGACTGCGAACCAGACTCAAAACGTGAACTTCGGCGATAAAAACGATGACCACGAGAACGTCTTTTAATTACCTTCGTTGTTAGTGAGGTTACTTATGGCTAATTAGAGTGTAGTTTTCCTTCTGCGTCTTGTCTCGGCGGTGCTCGTTCGTCGCTGTGGAGCCGAATTTATGTGCAGAGTCGACATCTCTGTATGAAGTGTGTTTGTAGGCACTCTGGATGTCGCTCGTGCTGTTGTTGCGGTCGCCCAGGGGGCTTTTGGCGGGCAGCTCGCTGCGGTTGATGGCGGTGTCGTCGAGGTAGATGTCGATCTTCAGGAACTCTCTCAAGATGGGACAGCTGGCAATCTGGGGAATGAGGAAGAGGTCGTTCAAGTAGTCTTCGAGCGCCTGTCTCCTCTCTTCGAACATCGGCTTCTTCTTGCTGGGCATCAGAGAGGATACGTTGCCTCCGAATCCGATGATCTGACCAGCCACCGAAGGAAGCTTGACGGAGGGGTAGGCCTGACTCAGCTGCGAGTTCAGCTCACACAGCTCTTTGTAGGTGCGAGTGATCTTCCAGAGGGCCTTGCCGAACTTGACTTGCATGAGGTACTCAGTGTAGGACTTCTTGGTGTCGGGACACTCTTTGACCATCGTGTTGGTGATCACCACGGTCTTGTCGGGCACTCGAGAGACCGAGTCGTCTGAGTCTCGGTCTCCGGGTCGACTCACCTTCTCTAGATTCTGCAAGTGGCCGAGGAAGTCGTTCTTCGCGACGAGCTTGCCTGTCTGCTTGCACTGGAGAGCTTTGCAGCCAGATATCATCTGCTTGTAGAGCTTGTATCTGCCCAGCTTCGTCTCGAGCGTTTTCATCCTTGCCTCAGCTTTGCCAAGGCTGGTGCCGAGATTCTTGTTCGTGGCTAGCAGCTCGCTCGCGGTGCTATCGTCTTCGACTTTTAGCTGCTGCTGCAGTGCACCGAGGAGTGTGTCTTGAAGCTTCTTGTTGTCTTCTATCTGTTCTTTATAGAACTTCAGCTGGTTCTCGAGGTACTGCTTTTCCATTCTGAGCTCGCTCTGTTCATTTTCTATTATTCTCTTCTTGCTCTTCATAGTTTCTAGCTGATCTTTGAGTTCTTTGACTTCTTCGCTCTTGTGCAGATCTTTTATCTTGAAGTTCAATGCTTCTTCTCTCGCTCTTGAGGCTTCGAGCTGCGACTCCAAGTCTTGAATTCTCTTTTTGAAGTTGTCGATGGCTTCAGATCCCAGCTCCTTTTGCTGCTTGAGCATCATGTCGACCATTTCTTTCTCAGAGGTCAAGCGCAGCATTTCAGTTTCTTTGGCAGTCAGTCTCGTCGTCAGTGAGTCCATGTCGTGGTCATACTTTTTCTTGAGTTCTTCGAAGGCGCCTTTGTGGGTGGCTTCTCTGTCCGCAGCTTTTTGTCTCTCGAAATCGACTTTGTCTTGCAAGAGAGTGAGCTTTTCTTTCAACGCAGCTTCTTGGGCCTTCGTAAGCATGTTGGCTTCTTCGAGTTCTTTGACCTTTTCAAAGAGCTTTGCTTTTTCTTCTTCAGTCTTGAGCTTGAACTCTGCAGTTTCTTTTTCAAGTGTTTGAATTCTGGTCGACTGGCTCTCAGCTTCTTTCCTCTGCTCCTCTTGCTTGGTCCTGATGATGGCCTGGAGGATCTTGTTGTTTTTTTCATGTCTGAACTGTCTGATGAGTTTATCTCGTTGCTTAGATGGAATATGTTTGTTTTCGTTATGAAATTTAGATTCCAACTGATCCATGAGCTCGTTCGCTTTCTGAGGACAGTTTATTTTGTCTTGCTTGATCAAGTCGTTGATGACTTCGAACTGGTCTTCTAGCCATCGCTCTCCAACCTGGCTTTGCTTGTGCATGAGGTTCTTGGATATCTGATCGAGCTTGTCATCGATTTCTTTCTCAAGCTCTGCTTGTCGTTGTTTGATGTCTTTGGAGTCTTCGAATTTTGACTGCGAGAACTTGGCCAGGAGTCTCGACTTAATCTCTCCTTTCCAGTCTTTATCTTCAACCATCATGCTCATGATTCCTTCGTCCTTTGTAGCCAGGTGGTCGATTCCCATCAGGCATTCCTTAGCGATTTCATCTGCCTTTTGCTTGCAGACGTAGTTCCAGGCGCTTTCGATCGTCGGGACTTTTCCACGGTTCACTGAATTCGCATAGCCATTGGCAAGGTGCAGAAGCATCTCACTGGTGACGATCTTTCCATTGACGAATTTCGGTTTGGTCTTTTTCATGATCTTGGCTCGCACAGACATGGCCTGGGCGAGGAACTCTTCTTTGAGGAAACTGTCTGGAAGAGAGTCGAGCTTTTGCAGTTCCTCTTCTTTGGACACGGGTCTGACCATGGTCACGCAGTCTCGGTCTCTAAAGAAATACTTGAGCAACTTCCTCACTCTGTTTTTGTTCTCGGAAGAGTCTGTATTTCCTTTGACATCTTTCAAGGCAGCTTCGAGGTATTGCTTGGATGTTATAGAGTCTCCGCTGTTGTCCACGAGTCTCAGAGTGAAGTCTCTAACGATCCATAGAAACGACGGAAAGTTCTCTGCGATCTCTTCTTCTGAAGGCACGTCGCTGTCGTTCGCCCTCATCCTGATGTCTTTCGCGAGGTTCACCACCAATGAAAGCGTCTGCAGCGCGGTTTCGTCGATGCTTCCGAGAGAGTTGTAGACGAAGTAGCTGGAGAGCAGCAGAGCGAACAAGAAAATCCTCGTGTCGTGGTTCTGACTCTCGTCCATGCCTCCAAAACCTTCGCAGTCCATGACTATCAGGTCGATCTCTTCGCCGTCGATGACTGGTCCTTTGATCGGCGTGTTCCAAATCCACAGTCCCTGAGTGATCGGATCGTACTTTCGTGCAGGGGTTGACCGTCGGGCCGACTTTGAAGCCGTTCTTGTTCGTCCGCTGGAGTATGACCTTATTGATCAGGTAGCTCTTTCCTGTCCGGTACTTCCCCACGATGCAGACGACTCCGATCTTTCTTCCGGCTAGTGATTTTAGGAACGCTTCTGCCTCTGGAGTCACTGTGAACTCTCCGTCTTTGTTGATGATAAATGGTATCGCTTCTGCGTTCGGGTTGTCTTCCATTCCAAAGTTTGAAATAATTAACAGTTAAGAAAACGACAGAAATATTGTAGCCGTCAGATCGTCGACAGCAGCGATCTGCTCTGCACAGGGCTGTCTCAATCGATCGAAGAGCCACCTGCCGCATCCTCCCAGCAAGCAGTCGTCGACCCATTCGACTGCAGACCACACTTCGCAGATGAGTCGAAAACACAAAAAGCGGCAGCCTCCCAGTTTTTGTTTTTTGTTTTTTCCTAGGATCTACGGTTGGTTAAGTTTAAGTTTAGAGCTTCATGAAGAGGGCATATCTATCCACCAGTATATCGGAAGAAGATGACACGGGTTCTTGGCTTCATAGGACACATGTTGCACAAAAATCTTTTTTCCAATTCAAATATTATTAATTTCTGCTTTCTCGCCAGTTGTCGCAGCGGTGGCACTGACTGCGGTCGACAGAAGATATTTTCGTTCGCGTCGTGCTGCTCGACGACCGGTGGAGGCCGGTGCTGCGCAGGGGGTTCCTCGCCGACAGATGCGTGCAGCAGCAGCGATCGATCTGCAAGAAAAGCGATGCAGGTGGTGTCGGAGTCGACCATCGCGGTGATTCTATGTTAACTTTTGAATTTATTTAAGCCCGGTCGAGTCTCCAACTAAAAATAATATAGGAGATGCGATGGGGTTTGGGGTTTG
>JFJP01022163.1_pt1 | contig 10073 bp, 6 predicted proteins | sample 431651 | NCBI WGS metagenome assembly JFJP01 (sample SAMN02602958, study PRJNA72255) | Microbial mat metagenome, whole genome shotgun sequencing project. | biome: fresh water; feature: sink hole; material: water; isolation source: purple microbial (photo- and chemosynthetic) mats found in... | reverse complement strand
CCGTTATATGTAAAACGGGTTTGAAACCCGTTCTACTGCTATGGTGTAAAACGGGTTTGAAACCCGTTCTACAGCTAAAATTTCACTGCGTTCATTTCAGCACTCCGGATGCACAAGGAACAAACATAATGACCCGACAAATCGCAACTTTTTTTCTGGGAGATACGCTTCTGGGCGTGGATATTCTGCTGGTAAAGGAAATTTACCGCCATCAGTCGGTCAATCCGATTCCTGATGCTTCCCCGCATTTCTGCGGCTTGATGAATCTGCGGGGAAGGGTGGTGACAGTTATAAATCTCAGTGTGTGTCTCAACCGACGGGTACCCGCGGATATGGAAAAATCCCGTCTGCTAATTTTGAAAACGCAGGAAGATATAAGAGCCTGTTCCCGCAAAGGACTTTTGGAAGATGTCTGGCTCGGAGATGATATCGTCGGCTTTCTGATAGACAAAATGGATGATGTCCTGAGTGTTGAAAGCGAGGATATTCTTCCGCCGCCCCCGAATATTGCCGATATTGAAAATGATCTCATTGAGGGCATTATCAAACGGAAAGACCGTCTGGTGATTCTTTTGAATGTGACAGCGATTCTTGAATTGATAATGAACGTGAATAAGTGAGAATTGAGAAATTGAGAATTGAGAAATTGAGATCGGAACGGTATCTTTTTGTCCCGTAGGGACATCTGAGAACAGCCCGGCAATTTATTGCCGGGAAACGGGATCGCATCGGGTATTTTTTGTCCCGTAGGGACATCTGAGAACAGCCCGGCAATTTATTGCCGGAATGGCTGCGGGACTTGAAAACAGGGACCGACCCGCAACCCGCCGATAAATCGGCGGGCTATTTTCGGATGTCCCTTCGGGACAGAGGATTGATTTGCGGATTCCGTACTGAAATTTCAATTAACAACGGAGGAAAACATGCTTAAAAGATTCAGAAACATGAAAATCGGTCTGAAAGCGGCTTTGGGCTTCGGAACTCTCATCCTTGTTTTTCTGGCCATGGGGATTCTGGTCATTGCCAAAATAGAAACCGTCCGAAAAGGAACAGAGACACTGGCTCATGCTTATGTCCCGGAAGTGGATGTCTCCAATAATATTGAACGAAATTACCTTCTCACTGTATTGGAGATGCGCGGTTATGTCTTTCAAAATGGAGATGAAACTTATCTGAAAAAAAGCAATGAGTACCTTGCAGAAGTAAAAAAATATTTGGCGGAAGCCCGAAAGCTGGAACAGAGCCGTCCCGAAGTTATCGTTCTGCGGGAAAAAATCGGAGAGGCTGAAAAAGCATTCAAGGAATACGAGGAAATTGTCGTTAAAACCGTTCAGGTGAATGATGCCATTGCCGGGGATTTGAAAATTCTTGATGCTGCCGCTGCAAGCTATATGAAAAATGCCAAAGATTTTTTGCGGAGTCAATATGCCTCCATGAGAGAAGAGATTAACGCGGGCGCTGATAAATCAATCTTATCGGAACGCCTTGAAAAGATTGAAACCGTCGAAAAAATTGTTGATACAGGCAATGAAATCAGGATTATAAATTTCAAATCCCAGTCACTTGATAATCTGAAGCTTATGGAGGATGGACTCGCATATTTCACCAAAATTGAAGAGTATTCAGCAAAAATTCGTCCCCTGATCCGAAAAGCGGAAAACGTAAAAAATATTGATAATGTCAAGACCTCAGCCGAAGCATACAGACAGGCAATGAGCGATGTTTTGAAAAACCGCCTTGAATTACTGGAACTTAGCGGAAAACGGATTGCGTCTGCAAATAAAGTCATTGACATTGCAAAACAAACATCGTCTGATTCCATGAAACAGATGATAAATGTGACAGACAATGCAATTTTTTCGCTTTCACGGGTTTCCGCAGCCATCCTCATCGGCTTTGTCTGTGTGATGCTGATCGCACTGGGGCTGGCGCTTCTTATGACGCTTCCGTTGAAGAAAGCGGTTGCGAAATTCTCTTATTTCACAGCGAAATTCGGCAACGGAGACCTCAGCACGAAAATTGACATCAACAGCGGAGATGAACTCGGACTGATGGCAAGTGATCTGAACCGGGCAGTTGCCAATCTCAGCAATATTATACAGGAACTTTCAGATACCACAAACATACTTTCCAGTTCTTCCGAAGAATTGTCAGCGGTTTCCGAGCAGATGGCATCATCTTCCGAAGAAATGAATTCGCAGGCGAATATGGTTGCCGCAGCCGCGGAACAGATAAATGTAAGCGTGGATTTGGTGGCGGCTGCGCTGGAGCAGTCAGGAAATTCACTCTCAGAGATTGCCAGGGTAGCCGAACATATCTCCTCTGTTTTCAGCAATGTCGCTGAGTTGGGGAAAAAGACATCCGACCATGTGACAGGCATCGCAAAATCCTCTGAAGATATATCCGTACAGATCAGCACGGTGGCATCGGCTTCGGAAGAAATGACATCTTCGTTAAACGAAGTGGCAAAACATACCTCGCAGGCAAGCCGGATTTCGCAGGACGCGAGCCGGCGCACCGAAGAGATCAGCATCAGAATGAATGCGCTGGTGGCATCATCCAAGCGGATCGGCAGAATTGTGGAAATGATTAAAGACATCGCGGATCAGACAAACATGCTTGCGCTCAACGCCACGATTGAAGCCGCAGGCGCGGGAGACGCGGGCAGAGGGTTTGCCGTGGTTGCAGGTGAGATAAAGGAACTGGCGAAGCAGTCTGCGGATGCTACCGATGAAATTTCAGACCAGATAGCGGAAATTCAGACTTCCACCAATGACGTGGTTCAGTCAGTTGAAGAAATCAGCAAAGTGATTGTCACCATTGCCGATATTAATGAGATGATCGCAGCGTCGGTGGAAGAACAGACCGCCACAGCAAGCGAAATATCAAAATCTGTTGCCTCAACGGCTGTCACGGTGAAACATGTTGCGGCAAGCGCGGGCGAATCTGCGGAATTAGTCGGAAATATTGCCGGAACAACGCAGGAAACATCAAAGACCGTTACAGATATGTCCAATGATATTGACGAATTGCTTAACGGCGTGAAAGAAGTTGTGCGTTCTTCGAGAGAGGCTTCAAACGGCGTAAATGAAATTTCCAAGAATATTCAGGGGGTGAGTATTGCATCCAAGCAGACAGCACTCGGCGCGTCACAGACCAGCGAAGCCTCGGTAAATTTGGCGGAAATGGCATCAGGGCTTGCGAAAATAGCGAGCAGGTTTAAGTTAAGTGAGAAGTGAGAATTGAGAATTGAGAATTGAGAAATGAATTGTCATTCTGAGCGTAGCCTTTCCCTGTCATTCTGAGCGAAGCGAAGAATATCATAAAAGTAGAACGAGTTTCAAACTCGTTTTACTGAAACGGGTTTCAAACCCGTTCTACAGAGACCCTTCGCTGAAGTAGAACGAGTTTCAAACTCGTTTTACTGAAACGGGTTTCAAACCCGTTCTACATTTTGACGAACGGAGTGAGGAGAAATCCTGTAAATCCCGAAAATCCGGCAAATCCTGTTCAGATTTCCCGCTGCGCTCGAAATGACCCTTATTTCTCACTTCTCAATTTAAAGGGCAACACGGTGGAGAGAGACATCAAAATACTTGTAGTGGATGATACTGTCACTTACAGACAGATATTGTCAAAAATCGTATCCGGTTTTGAAAATGTTGAAGTCATCGGCGTCGCGTCCAACGGAAAACTCGCGCTGTCAAAAATCGAACTGAACCCTCCCGATCTGGTACTCCTCGATGTGTTTATGCCGGTAATGGACGGCTTGGAGACATTGGAGCGGATCCGGCAGCAGCATCCGAATATTGATGTCATCATGTTAAGCGGCGTTGACAAGGAAAATGCCAATCTTACCATGAAAGCACTGGGGGCAGGCGCTCTGGATTTTATCCCCAAACCCAAAGGAGACTCCCCTGAAAAAAATGCTGACGAACTGAGAGCCGCTCTTTCACGCCTGATCCTGATGGCAAGGACCCGAAAATATTCCCGGCAGGCACGGGGGATTTCCGTGCCGGACAGTGCAGAGATGCAGTCCCGTGCGGCTCTACAGCCGCCGCCGGAAGCAAAAGGGCAACCACAGGGAATCGCCCCTGCTCCGGTAGCAAAACAGCCGTCCCGGTCCGAAATATTGTATCGGGAAAAGCCTCCGGAAAAGATTGTGTTTGAAGAAAAACGCATTATCCGGAAAGCGGGAAAAATTGACGCGGTAGTTATCGGCGTATCAACCGGCGGTCCCAATGCGCTTCAGGAAATTATTCCCAGATTAGACGCGGATTTTCCTGTTCCCATTCTTGCGGTACAGCACATGCCTCCTATGTTTACGGCTTCGCTGGCAGACCGGCTTAACAGCATATCGGACATCAGCGTGATTGAGGCAAAAGAGGGAAATCTCATAGAAAAAGGAGTCATGTATATCGCGCCCGGAGGCAGGCACACCGTGGTGAAAATAGACCGGTTCAGCAATAAAATTATAGGGTTGATGGATTCGCAGCCGGTAAACAGTTGCCGCCCCTCTGTGGATGTTCTTTTTCTCTCCGCGGCCATGGTTTACAAAGGAAATGTGCTGGCAGTCATTCTGACCGGCATGGGAAATGACGGACTTTCAGGAACAGCCGCGCTTCGCAGGGAAGGTGCATATATTATTGTGCAGGATGAAAAAAGCAGTGTGATATGGGGAATGCCGGGCAGCGTCGCGGAAGCGGGACAGGCGGATGAGATTGTTCCTTTAGACAGAATGGCTGCCAGAATAACGGGGATTGTAAGGGGAGGGCAGGCTTGATGGTGTTTAAGATTACAGAACCGGAATATATCCTCATGAAAAAATATATAGAGGAGCATTGCGGCATTCACTTGGAGAAAGACAAGGAATATTTAATTGAATCAAGACTTTCTGATCTTCTTACTGAAACCGGATGCAAGTCATTTCAGGAATTTCATTTCAAAGCGCGTACAGAACGTACCGGCGAACTGAGAGACCGTATTGTGGATGCCATGACTACGAATGAAACGTCCTGGTTTCGGGATAAAACCACTTGGGAATATTTCAAAGATGTGGCAATTCCGGTACTGCTGAACCGTGCCGCCTCATGTCTGAGCATCGGTGCCAGGATAAGCGTATGGTCTGCGGCAGCATCCACAGGACAGGAGGCGTATTCTCTTGCCATGCTTCTGGATCAGGCGGTAAAAGAACGGGGACAGCCTTCGCTTTTGGATAAAATAGAGATTCTGGCAACAGATATTTCCACCTCCGCACTCAGCGCGGCAATCGCTGCCCGCTATGATTCGATTGCCATGAGTCGGGGGCTGCCCGATGAAAAGAGAGAGAAATATTTTATCAAAGAGGGGAATTTATGGCGCTTTGATCCGGAGCTTAGAAACCGGGTTCAGTTTAAAAAAATCAACTTGCAGGACCCCTTTGTTTTCAGTTATGATTTTGACCTGATTCTGTGCAGATATGTTTCCATCTATTTTTCAGATACCTTCAAGCGGGAACTGTTCATGAAGATGGCAAACGTCTTAAAACCCGGAGGAGTTCTGATTCTCGGCGCCACTGAGTCATTGAGAGAATTTTCAAATGATTTTGAAATTTCTTATTATAAAAACAGTGTCATTAATACGAGAAAATTAAATATGAAAAAATAAACCGCGAAAACAAGAAAGAGATGAAAAACACGAAAGGAATTTTTCGCGCCTTTCGTTTCTTTCGTGTTTTCGTGGTTCACGTATAGGGACTTTAAAAAAATGAGAACAAAATCAGAACAGTTTGAAATGCAGACGCCCACCATGCCGATTCTTTTTGTGGATGACGAACCCATGTCTCATGTCATCATCAGAAATCAGTTGAAGGGCTGGAATCTGAAGTCTGCCTATTCTGCGGAAGAGGCATTGACTATCCTGAACAGGGAATATATCCCTATTGTTATCACAGACATCAACATGCCCGGTATGGACGGCATCGCATTTTTACAGGAAGTCAGAAAAACCCGGGGCATGATTCAGGTAGTAATTGTGACCGCCTCCGACAAAATAGACGATCTTATCAGCGCATTTGAAGCCGGTGCCACCGATTTTCTTCTCAAACCTTTGGATAAAAAGCTGATTGAGGAGTCCCTGAGAAATATCATGGCGAAACTCAGCCGGTGGAAAGGAACGATGAAGGCATTGTATCAGAAAAGAAAAGAAACGAATCCTGAAAAGATTTTTCCTTTAGATAAAGATGAATAAGGCGGGCAGTTCGGTGCCCGCCTTATCGTAAAAACAATTAAAAAAGGAGGCGTTATGAAAAAACTGATGATTGTGTTTTGGCTGATGTTTATGACCATCGGCTTCAGTGATTTCGCTGTTTCTCAGGACGGCAGCCTGAGCAGAGAAGAGGAATTGCTCATAGAAAAAACCGTTAAAACGGTGCTTGCGTCAAAAGTTCTCAAGCAGGAGGAAAGAGAGGAGATTGCCGAGATTGTCAGAAAACATCCGAAAAAGGCTGCCGAGGCAGTGCAGATATGCGAAGCAGCGGCTGATATGTATCTGAAAAAAGGACAGGAAGCCGTTTTTGCGGAAATCAACAATCCCCAGGGCATATTCAGAAAAGGGGAAACCTACGGTTATTTCCTTAATCTTTCGGGGCTTATTCTTGCACATCCCAACGAGGGACATCGGAATAAGAACGTAAAATTAGTCAAAGATGTGAACGGCAAATTATTTGTCATAGAATATCTCAAGGTCGGCGAACAGGACGGCAGCGGATTTACCCGTTTTTTCTGGTCAAAGCTGAAGGAGAGCAAAGCTTATCCTAAGATTAACTACATCCTCCGCCTTCCCGATCCCCACAAAGACATTGTGGTATGCGCCGGTTTTCTTTTGGAATAACGTGCAGATGCCCTAAGGGTTTTTAAAACCCTTAGGGTGTGCGGACATTTTATGCCCTTGAAAAAGAGGAAAGAATGATGTTCAGATTGTCAACCATTCGTGGAAAAGTGATATTTCTTTCTGCGCTCGGAATTGCGGGAATGATTGCAGTTACATGGATAAATTCATATATGGGGACTTTAACTGCAAGAGATATGGAAGCCGGAAAAAGAAGCCGTAATGTTGCTCATGACATATCAAAAATCATGATGGTCGAATACAAATTTATGAATGCCGGCAACAGCGATCTGCTGTCTGAATATGAAAAACTTCAGGAATCTTTGACAAAAAGCATATCAGATGCCCGTCTTTCAATTGCCGATGACCTTATAAAAAAATACTTGGATGAAGTTATCAGGCTTGAAAAAGATCACAGAGATGTTTTCCGCTCAATGAAAGAAAATGTCTTGAGTATCCGCAGCAGGAAAGAAAGCCTTATACTTAATATTAACAATATAAAACAGTCGCTTGCAGGGATGATTACTTTTCTTCAGAATGAAAAAGTATCCACAGAAATGCTGGTGGGCGTGGGAGAATTTGATGCGGCCCGAGCCGCGCTCACGGAGGAAGTAAACAGATATGAAAATCATTTTAACGAAAGACTCCTGAACCTTTTGCGGCTGCTTCTGATTTCTCAGGAAACAGAGAGATATGAGGAAACCAAAAGCCGTCTGCTCAAAGAACTGTCAGTCCATAGCGATAATGTGAAAATGGTTTTGGAAGTGATCCGTTCAGATCATCTGTATGATCTCTGGAAAAAAACAGAAAGTTATCTCCCTGAAACCGAGCAATTGGAAGCCTCGATTTTTTCAGACTGGAAAAGCAACAAAGAACTGTTTGCAAAGCTGGATGAAACAGCTTCAAACTCAGAGAAAGCCGGTTTGAATATCGTCAATATGGTGAGACAGCGGATTGAAAAAAGAGATAGAATCATCAGGCTGCTGTCTATGGTTGCGGTCGGCGGCGCTGTGGTTTTTTTAGCGCTCTTAACGCTGCTGATTTCAAGAGCGATTAACAGCACCCTGAAAGCAGTTATATCGGGTCTTATCCGCGCTGCGGATCAGGTTGCCACAGCCTCGGCGGAGTTCTCGGCGGTAAGCCAGATATTGGTAAAAGGGGCTTCGGATCAGGCAGCGTCTTTGGAGCAGACATCTGCTTCTTTGGAAGAAATGTCCGCTATGACTCGGCGCAACGCCGACAATGCAAAAAACACAGACCTGCTGATGCGTGATTTGAAAGGCGTTGTTGAGGCTGCCAACCGTTCTGTAGCCGAACTGACCCGCTCTATGAATGAAATTGCCGAGACAAGCAATGAGACATCTCAGATTATTAAGACAATTGAGGAAATTGCTTTTCAAACTCATCTGCTGGCGTTGAATGCGGCGATTGAAGCGGCAAATGCAGGCGGATCCGGATCAGGCTTTGCGGTGGTTGCGGATGAGGTGAAAAAGCTTGCCAAAAGAGCAAGCGATGCGGCAAGTCATACGTCAAAGCTGATTGAATCTGTCACCCGGAAGGTAAAAGAAGGCGCCGCGCTGGTATCCGAAACCGGCGGGGCTTTTGCCGAAGTTGCCCGAACCGCTGCCGGGGTGGAGAAATTAGTCGCCGGAATTGCTGCATCGTCCGAGGATCAGGCTGACGGAATTGAGCAGATGAATAAAGCGGTTGGGGAAATAGACAATGTAACTCAGGAAAATGCCTCACAGGCGCAGGAGACTGTCACAGCTTCTATGGAGTTGAACACACAGGCGGAAGACCTGCGGAGTTTTACAGAAAAATTGGCAGTTCTTGCCGGCGTAAAAACCCGGTAGGGCGGGCATGAACACCCCCATGCCCCCCTCAAGGGGGCCCGGGCTGAAAATAGACAATGTGTCCGCCCTTAACTTAATGGCATTCCCGCCCTGCAAGCTGTCTTAAACTTAAAATACTATAAGGTTCAACTGAATGTTAAAGCAATATCTTTTTCTCATGCTCTTTGCCGGCATTCTATCAGTAAATATTGACTCGGTTTTTTCGGCTGAGGAAAATACAAGTGAAGTCATCATCCGCTGCCCCGTAACGCGAGATACCGGCATTTCCTCCGCAGAGGGAGAAACAGCCGGCAATAACGGCGTGGCAGAAAAACTCAAGCTCAAAGGCACGCAGGAATATCTGCTGTTTGACATTGATCCCAAGCCGTTAAAGGGCAAAATCATCACCGCCGCAACATTGCATCTGTATGCAGAGGGGGTGCGGGGTTCGGGGTGCGGGGTGCGGGGGGATGATGTGCCTCTTGCCCGTGTCGGCATTTCCACGCTGGCAAGTCAATGGACAGAAGGCGACGTGCGGCGATACCGTTCCCAAGTCGGCGCATCATGTTATGAACAGGCTGAATACCGAAAGCGGAACTGGGCTTATCGGGGCAGCACGCTCATGGATGCCGTATTCGGCAAAGGTCACACGATATGGAGTTTTGGGGTTAGGGGTCAGGGGTCAGAGGTCAGGGGTAACGCCCCCCGCCTCTCACCTCTCACCTCTCACCTCTCACCCGATATCGTTTCCGCACGGCTTGCCGGACTCAGTTACGGATTCTGTGTCTGTGACGAAGTGGGCAGTATATGGTCTTTCAAAAACGGCGAATTTAAGTTTGACTATTTTCCGAATCACTTTTTTTACAGCAGGGAAAGCGGAGACAAATCGCCGTATCTTGAAGTTTGCGTTCAGGGTTCGGATAGTGTTGCGCCTGAAGCGATTCGGTCGCTGCAAATTGACACAGCCGGGTTTCCCGAAGGCGAGGCATTGCTTCGCTGGCATACGCCCCAAGACAACGGCGGCGGAAAAACTTTGGGCTTCAACATCAGTTTCCGAAGGAGAAATTCGGAAAAAGACAAAGATATGCCGAGATATTTGATTCCCATGGCAGGAAATTCCGGCGAAGAAGTCAAAATGCACATACAGGATATGGGGTTTGCTGTCGGAGAAGAAATTGTTTTATCTATCAGAGCCGTTGACAGCGCGGGAAATGCGGGGCAGCCTTTCACAAAAACTGTCCGATTGTCTCAAGGCTATGAACTGCCTGATATTAATATGATAGATGTCTCTCCGTTTCCGCCCCGGACAGCACTTCCGCAAGTCGGCGGAATCAAAGTTTCAGTCGTGGATATTCTCGATAAGATTGAACCGGG
>JFJP01041217.1_pt1 | contig 10074 bp, 7 predicted proteins | sample 431651 | NCBI WGS metagenome assembly JFJP01 (sample SAMN02602958, study PRJNA72255) | Microbial mat metagenome, whole genome shotgun sequencing project. | biome: fresh water; feature: sink hole; material: water; isolation source: purple microbial (photo- and chemosynthetic) mats found in... | reverse complement strand
GAGTTGCAGCAACAGCAGGAATAGCAAGGCTTATTTACTTTATCCGTAGCCCAGCAATAATAAACGATACAAGCATGGATGTTATTTTTAATTTAAGCCCTTTGCCAGTGTTATTTACAGACTCTAATAACTTTGTATTACCTTCTACTAAAGAAAAACCTTATATAACTGTTGAATATGTTGAGCATGATTATCCAACTGAATATAATCCTCCAGAAATTACAGACCAATCCAGTTATTATTATGACCAATCCAGTCATAATTATGACCAATCTTCTAGTAGAAAATCTTTTCCAGTAATTCCAATAATCGGAGAATTAGTAATGACAGCAAAAACGATTGGTGACACTATAAATATGCAAGGAAATAATAACGTCCTTGTCAATCACTCAACAATAGAAGAATCGTTTAACAAAGTTAAAGAACAGTACGACATTGAAACAGCACAAGCTCTCTTTCATGTTGAAGATAAAATTAATAAAGCTGGAAATAAAGAAGCAGCAGAACTTTTTGAATCTTTTAATGAAGAGTTATCAAAATCCAACCCAAAGAAATCAAGTTTAAAAGTCTTTTGGGACGGCACACTTAAGGCTTTACCGCAGTTAGGTGAAATGGTTGATGTAGTCGCAAAAATTACACAATTAATTATTTAACTCGTAAAGAGCAATAGTGAAACGTATTGCGCCGCCTCAAACAAAAACCGCCATCTTTCTTAAAAGGCTAAACCGATGCTTTCCCATGTCACCTTAGAACACGCCGAAGATGGCTGGTTTGTGGTTGAATGCCCTGCACTGCCTGGCTGCGTTTCTCAAGGCGCGGATGAAAAAGAAGCCTTAGAAAACATCAAAAAAGCCATCACCGCTGGGCTGTGGGCAGAAGAGAGGAAAGCCGTTGCCGCTCTCTCGAATCAACAAGCCCTCTCGCCGCTTGTTGTCGAGGTTTAGTCATGGGAAAGTTTGGCAATAGCTCAGGCGATGCGTTTATCTGTTGCTGTCAACAAGCCTAAATCCTAACAAAACCGCCTTTAAGGTAACTTATCGGCGGTTTTTTGTTGCCTGACGCGATGAGAAAGTAAGCACCTTTTCGCGTGGTGTAATTAAATCGTAACGTGTTTCATAACGTCATCATAAAACACAAATCCTAGAAAACAAAAGCGTCTTTGCCCAATTGAATAGTAAAGGCTCCAGAACGACATCGAGCTTGACCAGATAGCCGAAATCCTCATAAAAGCGGGAAAATCAGGCGGAAATAATAGCAGTGGTGACTTTTGGGCGAGCGGTGCGGTTCGTTTTGTTTCCGTATTTTTAGGTTGCCTCAGAAATGCAGGGCAGGAAAACCCCGCCTACAATACCCTTGCGAATTTGTACTATTTATTTCAGAATTTTGGAGAAGACGGCAGTAAACTGGATAATTTCATGGCGAGGTACTCTATAGACCCCACCGACCCGACAGACCGCCGACTGTGGAACGAATGGCAGGGCGTTTTGACAGGCAACAAAGAAGGAGTGCAGAGTTTTGTTTTGAATGGAATCACGGCGTTAAGTGCCTTGCGACAATCCCACATTGCCAAAGTCACAGCAGAGTCGAGCTTTTCACTGGATACTTTCAGGGAACAAAAAACCGTTGTTTATTTCATTACCCCGCCCCAGCATCAGGAATATTACTCATTTTTAACCAGCCTCTTTTTTCGCAGTGTGTTTAATGCCTGTATGCGAAAAACCCCGACCCCGAAAACCTTGCCTGTTTTCGTTCTCTATGATGAGTTCGGACACTCGACTATCCCAAATTTTGTCAGCACGGCAAACACCATCCGAAGCTATAAGGTTTCCCTTTCTATTGTTTTACAGAGTATCGCCCAGCTCAATGCCCGATACGGACGAGACTATGCTCAGAGTATACAGGGCGGTTTTCATACTTCCCTTGCCTATGCAGGAAGCGACCCAGAGACCGCCTCATTTTTCGAGCGGATAATCGGCAAGACCCGATTTTACCAAACCCCCGATATTTTGAATCACATGGAACACTACCGAGAGCAATATCTACTCAATGCGAATGAAATACGGACGATGAAAGATGAAGAAGTGCTTATCGTGTCAGGCAACCAAGACCCTATCCTTATCCCATCAAAAGCCTATTTTCAGGTTGGATGGATGAAACGAGCTACCAAAAAACCACCCGCCCCCGTGGAGAGTGCCAGTATGCGACCGTTGGAGTATGTGCCGTTATAAAACAATCCAAAAAACCCTATATAAAACCCGTTTCGTAGGTTTTATATAGGGTTTAATTGTATTCTATAATCATACTGTTATCATATAATTATAACATTGTAATCATATAGTAATAACATAGATACTATATGATAATTATATGGTTATTATTTAATCATATTCTCAGGGATTATCCTTATCTAATTTTTCTTTGATGGCTTGACATATCCAAGAAGAGCGACTTAAACCCGTCATGGTGGCTTCAATATGCTTATCTAAATTATCGAGCAATTGAGGAGGAATAATCACGGGAATTTGTGATTTTTTTTGTTTCGCTTTTTTTACTTCGCCGTCAGCTAAATTGCTCCCAGCTTGACTAATAAAGTCATCTTTCGAGGTAATAGTTGGTTCGGTTTTTCGAGGTCTTTTGGATACTGTGCTTGTGCTAGTCATAATTTATAGTTATATAGTTATTATACGGTTGTTATTTTATAGTTATATGATTATTATATTATTTTAGTATGTTAATCATATAATAATCATACTGCTTTATAATCTTCATTAAAGGTAAATTTATAGAGTTTTTCTAGTTCTTCAATAGCCTTTGAGTCTTTAGGCTTAAACTCAACAACCCCCAAACCTTGAGCCACTGAATTTCTAAAAACCTTGCGATTTTTAATAGGGCAGTCAATGTATTCAATTTCAGGGTAATCTTCGTTTAGAATTTTAGCCGTATCATCATTTTGGTTTCCTGATACATCAGCACGGCTCAGATAACAAAATGCCTTGAGTTTTGTATTGATGGCACTGACTTCCTCAACTAGCGAATTCACAGAATCGACTACCCAAGTATCAAAGGAAGATGGAAAGACGGGAACGAGGAAAATATCAGCCACCGTGAGAGAGGCTCTTTGAGAGACAGAATCTTGACCGCCAACATCAATAATAATGTCATCGTATTTTTCAGCGAGTTTAGGGATTTCTTTAGCAATGGTTTTGCCGTTCAGCTTGATAGCAGTATATGCCTTGTTTTCGACTACCTCATCACGGATAGCGGAAAAATCGGACGCATTGCCATTATCCGTACTGTCCGCATCGACTAGCAAGACATCATAGCCAGAAAGCCCCCGCATAATCGCAAGATTGATAGATGAGGTAGTTTTGCCACCGCCCCCTTTTATCCCACCGCATATAATAATCATAAGTAATTCTGTAATATAATAATCGTATAGTAAGTATACGATTATTATATAGTTTATATACGAAAGTCAAATTATAATTATATAATTATCATTTGAAGAGCTATTTACAAAATCTATACCCACTTGCCCGACTCATTCCCCACTTTCTAGCAATATCCGCTTTACTGATTCAGTCAGGTGGATTCTTAAATTCACGGCGGAACTCTATGACTTGCTCAGAGGTGAGCTTGGGAGAACGCCCGAACCGAACCCCTTTTGCCTTGGCTTTGGCTATTCCCTCTTTGACTCTTTCGTTTATCAGTTCCCTTTCAAATTCCCCAATAGCAGATAAAACATGAAACATAAGCCGACCCGTTGGGGTGGTTGTATCTATTTGTTGGTCGAGAACCACGAACCCGATACTTTGCTTCTCAAATTCTTTTGTCATCTGTACGAGGTCGAGAACGGAACGGGCGAGCCTATCCAAACGAGTCACTACGAAAATATCCCCATCACGAGCAAAGGCGATGGCATCTTGCAGAGCGTGGCGATTATCCCCAGACTTGCCAGAGAGTTTTTCTTGATAGATTTTTTCGCACCCGAAAGCTCCGAGTTTTTCGAGCTGAATATCGAGATTTTGCCCAGTAGTGCTGACACGGGCATAGCCTATTTTCATGTTTCAGAAACTTTAAGGAGTAATGAGAATATTCTTATAAAACAACTTTTGAGACACTTAAACGATTGTTTTTAGTGTGTTTTACAAACTACAGTATATGAGACAGAGGAGAAAAGGCAAGCGTTTTAGCGTATGCGTCCTTTGACTTTTTTTAGAATTACTTATAATGCCCACAGGCAAAATTTTTTAACCACCCACTATGAATAAATTGAAACTTCACACCCCCGACTTTACCGAAGCCAACATTACAAAATTGGCAGAGCTTTTCCCCCAGTGTGTCACGGAAACCACCGACAACAACGGCGAACCAAAAAGGGCGATTGATTTTGACTTGCTCAAACAAGAATTGTCTAGCTCAATCGTGGAGGGGTCACAAGAACGGTATCAGCTCAATTGGGTAGGCAAAAAAGAAGCCTTATTGACCGCCAACGCCCCGATAATCAAAACACTCAGACCATGCAGAGCGGAAAGCGTGGATTTTGACACCACGCAAAACCTGTACATTGAGGGCGACAACCTAGACGCTTTGAAACTTTTGCAGGAAACCTATTTGAATCAGGTAAAAATGATTTACATAGACCCGCCGTATAACACGGGCAACGACTTTATTTATCCTGATGATTTTGCCGAAGATACCGAGAGTTACAAACTGCGTTCTAATCAGGCGGACGATGATGGCAATCGTTTAATTGCAAACACAGAATCAAACGGGCGTTTTCATTCTGATTGGTTGAGTATGATGTATTCACGCTTGAAATTGGCACGGAATTTATTGAAAGATGACGGCGTGATTTTTATTTCTATTGATGATAACGAACAAGCGAATTTAAAGCGGTTGTGTGATGAGGTTTTTGGAGAGGTAAATTTTGTTGGAGTTTTCCCTTGGAGGAAAAGAACAGCAAAATCAGATGTTCCTTTTGGTGTAAGCCAAGATTATGAATGGATATTGTCTTATGCCAACTATCAATTTATTGCTAGTTTGAAAGGTAAAGAAAGAAAATATTATGAAACGCCTGATTTACCAAGTCGTTTATGGCGTGTACATGATTTAACCAAACAAACCAGTTCAGCAGAGCGTCCAAATAGTTTTTTTACTATTACTAATCCAAGGACAGGCGAAGAATACCCAGCGAATCCAAATAGAACATGGGCTATCACAGAAGATACTTTACCAAAATATCTAGCAGATAACCGTATTGTTTTCCCTGGTGATTATGATTTTCTGAATATTAGTAAGCCTGTTTTTCGTTATTTCAAAACAGATGATGAAACTAAATCTGGAGAGTTGTTTGGCTATGTGCCAGTAAGTACAAATTTACCAGCAGACATAGGAATGAGCCAAGATGGTACTAAAAATTTTAATGACTTGTTTAATGGAAAATTATTTAGCTTTCCTAAGCCAATTGATTTATTGAAGTATTTAATACTTTTATCTACAAATTTTAGCAAAGATGCAATCATTGTAGATTTTTTCTCAGGTTCAGCGACCACCGCCCACGCCGTTATGCAGTTAAACGCCGAAGACGGTGGAAACCGCAAATTTATCATGGTGCAATTGCCCGAACCGTGCGATGAAAAAAGTGAAGCATTTAAGGCGGGATATACCACCATTGCCGAAATTGGCAAAGAGCGGGTACGCCGAGCAGGGCAGAAAATCAAAACCGAAAACGCCGAAAAAGAGGGGATTGAGCAACTGGATATAGGCTTTCGTGTTCTGAAAATAGACAGTTCCAACATGAATGAAGTCTATTACAGCCCCGACCAAACCAACCAAGCAGACCTTTTGAATTTAGTGGACAACATACGAGCAGACCGAAGCGATGAAGATTTATTGTTTCAGGTATTGCTTGATTGGGGCGTAGATTTGACTTTGCCGATAACCGCACAAACGATTGACGAAAAAACGGTTTTTACCGTAGCGGATAATGAGATAGTGGCGTGTTTTGATAGACAGGGCGGGATTACCGAAGACTTTATAAAAGAACTGGTAAAACAAAAACCGTTGCGGGTGGTATTTTGTGATTCAGGTTTTGCCGATGATAGCGTAAAAATCAATATTGAACAGCTATTTAAGTCTTTGTCTTCTCATACTGAAATTAAAACTATCTAATTTATGAAACTCAAATTCAAACAACAAGCTTATCAGACCAACGCCGTTGAATCTGTCGTTAAATGTTTTGCAGGGCAACCCTATCAAACGGGGATTGCATACAAAATAACTAATGACGATGAAGTGCAATTATCAATAGGAAATTCAGGCTTTGGAAATGCCCCTTTTCAGCTTGGCTCATTAAAATTACTCGAAAATATCAGGACTACCCAACGACAACAAAACTTGCCTATTTCAGCAAGCCTCAATGAAGATAAAATTTGCAATATCAATCTTGATATTGAAATGGAAACGGGAACGGGCAAAACATACTGCTATATCAAAACTATCTTTGAACTCAATAAAAAATACGGGTGGAGTAAATTTATTATCGTTGTGCCGAGTATCGCCATCCGTGAGGGCGTGTATAAATCGTTGGAGATTACCGCCGAGCATTTTTTAGAGAGTTATGGCAAGAAGACACGGTTTTTTATCTATAATTCCAAACAGTTGCATAATTTAGAAGCGTTTTCTTCTGACTCTGGTATCAATATCATGGTCATCAATGTACAGGCATTTAATGCCACAGGAAAAGACAACCGCCGTATTTATGAGGCACTGGATACTTTTCAATCACGCAAACCGATTGAAGTGATTGCTCAAAACCGCCCTATTTTGATTTTAGATGAACCGCAAAAAATGGGAGGTGCGAAAACACTTGATTCTTTTAAGGCTTTTAACGCCTTGATAATGTTACGCTATTCAGCAACCCACAAAGTCACTTATAACAAAATACACCGCCTTGACGCATTAGATGCCTACAATCAAAAGCTTGTCAAAAAAATAGCCGTGCGAGGCATTACGGTAAAAGGTTTGACGGGAACAAATGCGTATTTGTACTTTGAAACAATAATTACATCAAAAAAGCCCCCTGTAGCCCGTTTACAACTCGAAATCAAACAAAGCAACGGTATTAAAAGAATCACACGGCAAATCAGTCAAAACGACAATCTATTTACACTTTCAGGCGAACTTGACCAGTACAGGGGTTTTGTAGTGGCAGATATTAACGCCAATACCAACACTATCAGCTTTACCAATGGCGTGGAGTTGCAAGTAGGCGAAGCCAGCGGAGATATAGACGAATCTATTTTAAGACGAATTCAAATTAGTGAAACGATTAAAGCTCATTTTGAAAAGGAAAAAGTGTTATTTGAGCAAGGAATTAAGGTTTTATCCCTGTTTTTCATTGATGAAGTCGCAAAATATCGTTGTTATGATGAAAACGGCGAACAGGCGGGAGAATACGCACGGATATTTGAAGAGGAATACACCCAGCAAGTCAATGAAATACTGGCTTTAGAGGATTCAGCTTATAGTCGTTATTTACGAGGTATTGAGACCAATAAAACCCATAATGGCTATTTTTCGATTGATAAAAAAACCAGACGACTTAAAAACCCAGAAACAAGCAAAAAATCATCAGAAACAGACGATACGGACGCTTACGACCTTATTCTGAAAGACAAAGAGCGGTTGTTATCACTGGACGAGCCTGTACGGTTTATTTTTTCGCATTCTGCTTTGCGGGAAGGGTGGGATAATCCCAATGTTTTTGTCATTTGTACACTCAAATACAGCGACAATAGTATTTCACGCCGTCAGGAAGTAGGGCGAGGACTCAGACTTGCCGTGAATAAATACGGCGACCGCATGGACGACCCCGAAACCGTCCACGAAATCAATAGATTAACGATTGTTACCAATGAGAGCTATGCCGATTTTGTCAGCGGACTACAAAAAGACATGAGCGAGTCACTATCAGAACGCCCCCGTATTGCCGATGAAAAGTATTTTACAGGCAAGATATTAAAAACCGCAGATGGTAATAAAGAAGTCACGCCACAAATAGCAAAACAGATTTATAAATACCTTTTGAAAAACGATTATACGGATGAAAACGACCATATAAGTCAGGAATACCACGAGGCAAAACAAACGCAACAATTAGCCCCATTACCGCCAGAATTAGCACCATACAGCGAACAAGTTTTTTCCCTAATTGATAGTATATTTACCGATAGTCAATTGCCAACAATAGACAACGAAAGACAAAGCCGAATCAATACCCTTAATGATAACTTTTATAAAAAAGAGTTTCAAACACTTTGGAATACCATCAATAGAAAAGCAGTGTATACCGTTCAATTTGATAGTGACCAATTGATTGAAAAATGCGTTAATACCCTCAATAAAGAATTACAAGTTACGAAATTACAATATACGATACAGAGTGGCGAGCAAACGAATCAAACGACTTATGAGGCACTTAAACAAGGCGAGTCATTCAAACTTAATTCTACTCAAACACCAGATTTGAGCTTGAAACATTCAGTTTATTCAAAGGTTCGCTATGATTTACTTGGGAAATTAGCAATCGGTACGAAGCTAACCCGTCAAACAATAGCCCAAATTTTACAAAGAATTGATAGGAAAACTTTTGACCAGTACCAAACCAACCCAGAAGACTTTATTGCCAAAGCAAGTAATCTTATAAATGAGCAAAAAGCAACCGAAATTATAGAGTGCATTTCATATAATCCCATTGAAGAGGTGTATGGTAGCGAAATTTTTACAAGACCTGTAAACCTTACCTCTACACCAACAAGCGAACCGTTAAAGCGTCATATTTATGATTATGTTTTGACAGATTCAAACATTGAAAAGCATTTTGCAAGCGTCCTCGATACCAGTACAGAAGTAGTGGTGTACGCAAAATTACCGAAAGCCTTTTGTATCCCAACCCCCGTTGGAAATTATAACCCCGACTGGGCGATTGCTTTTAAAGAAGGAAAGGTAAAGCATATTTACTTCATTGCCGAAACAAAAGGCACTTTATCATCATTAGAATTAAGAAAGGTTGAAGAATGTAAAATTGAGTGTGCTAAACGATTTTTTCTAAAAATTACCCAAGAAAAAGTTAAATACGGAGTTATTACTAATTATGAAAATTTATTGCAATTAGTACGATAATTATATAGAAACGCAGATATTTTTCTTTATTAGAAATTCAATAAAAACCCCTTTGATAAGCAATTTTTCGATGGGGTTTTTCTTTTCATTTTCTGCTTTTGCCCATTCATTAGATACAAAACTTCCTTGCTCATAGCCAGAAATAAAACTTTCTTTTGTTATTGATTGTACCCCGTCAGGTAAATTATAAAAATCCTCTAAAACCTTTTTATATTGCTCTGCTACTGCTTTTTTCTTTTTTTCCTCTTCTGATTTTTTTGTCTTTTCTAATTCTAAAGCCTCTTTTTTCTTTTCTTCTTTCTTTTTATTTTCAATATCCCAAGCCCCGCCGTAATCATTTTCTATTGCAATATTGAGATAAGCAGGAATATCCTTAATAAGCCCTTCTTGTTTTTTCGCCAGCGTATAGGCAATATTCCTTTCTATTTTTTTAACGCCGTGTTTGTTCTTATATTTTGTCGCTATTTCAAATGAAAAGCCTAAAGAAATGAGAGATTCAATAACGGGATGATTTTCGTTTTCCTTTTCGGGTTGTATATCTTCAATCCTTAAATTCGCTTGTCGGAGTTTGGTATCATATTCAGAACGAACCCCAACAAAAAAAGTCATATTCGTTACTTTACGCCCTGTTTTCCCATATTTCACATCAGCAATAATGAGGTCGGTTTTATCGGTAATCTCTCTTATTGCCGGTTGTATTACTTTCTGTTTGAAATTAGCAAAAAGCGGGTAGTCTTTTGTATCAACCCCCAATAAATTCCTATATTCATTTACATCAAAAATTCTTTCAAATTGTCCATTTTTATCTACTTTGAATGCTTCCATTTTCAAAAGCTCATAAAGTCTCATGCTATATTGACTTTTGAAGTCAATTACATGGTTTAAGTG
>JFJP01041216.1_pt1 | contig 10074 bp, 7 predicted proteins | sample 431651 | NCBI WGS metagenome assembly JFJP01 (sample SAMN02602958, study PRJNA72255) | Microbial mat metagenome, whole genome shotgun sequencing project. | biome: fresh water; feature: sink hole; material: water; isolation source: purple microbial (photo- and chemosynthetic) mats found in... | reverse complement strand
CCTGTAGGGATGGCGTTTTGAAATATCATCTTTTATTTCCTTGTCGTATAGAATGCGTCCTTGTTCCAAATCGGCGTAAACCATTTTACCCGGCTGAACGCGCCATTTTTTAATAATTTTTTCCGGCTCAATGGGTAATGCTCCCGCTTCAGACGAAACAATAATCCTATCGTCGTTAGTAAGAACCATCCGTGAAGGCCGCAAGCCGTTTCTATCTAAAAGGGCACCAACAATTTTACCATCAGTAAAACAGATAGAAGCAGGGCCATCCCATGGCTCCATAATGGAGGCGTGGTATTCGTAAAATGCTTTTTTTGGAGCATTCATTTTGCGTGTTTCAGCCCAAGCCTCAGGAACCAGCATCATAAGAACATGAGGCAACGACCGTCCTCCCATTACCAGTATTTCTACCATGGAATCCAGGTTTCCTGAATCGGAATTGGTTTCGTCCATAATAGGACGCAGTTTGAGCATCTCTTCGGGAGTAAACTTGGTACTTTCCAATAAGGTTTCATTGGAGCGCATCCAGTTTACGTTACCCCGGATGGTGTTAATCTCACCGTTGTGTGCAATGTATCGGAATGGTTGCGCCAGTCGCCACTTTGGAAAGGTATTGGTGGAAAAACGGGAGTGAATCAATGCAATGGCCGAATTGAGCCGCTTGTCAACTAAATCGGTATAGTATCCACGACATTGGTGGGTGCGGAACTGTCCCTTATAAACAATGGTTTTATAGGAAAAAGAAGTAAAATAGAACTCCTTGCTATCATTTAGCAATTGTCGGTTGATAGAATGGGCACTGTATTGGCGCAAAACAAACAATTTGCGCTCCAAATCCATTTCAGTTATTTTATTTCTATGCGAAACAAAAAGTTGTTCCACTTTGGGTTCTTTTTGCAGGGCTGTTTCACCCACCACTTGCGAAATTCTGGGAACATCACGATAGCCTAAATTTTCGAAGCCCAATTCCGCAACGTGCACATTGAGCAGCTTCCGGCACTCTTCACGAAGTTTTACATCGCCCGGAAAGTAGATCATCCCCACTCCATAAGACCCAAAAACAGGCAAGTTGATTCCAATCTTATCACATTCAGCACGGAAAAACTTATCGGGTATCTGAATTAAAATTCCTGCACCATCGCCAGTTTCCGGGTCACTACCAATGGCACCACGATGTTCCATATTCTCGAGCATGGTTAAGGCATCCTGAACCAGTTGATGTGATTTAACACCTTTAATGTTGGCAATAAACCCAATTCCACACGCATCCGATTCGTATTGCGGCGTGTACATCCCTTTCTGATTCTGCTCTCCCGGTTCCTGTGCTTCTCTCTTTTGTTCCATAACCCTTGCTCCTTTTTCCTTGTATCATAGCTGCTCAACCTTTTGATGGGTTGATTTGCTTTTATTAAATATATGATATGAATTTAAATACCCTTTTTAATATAATTATGCAAAACCTGCACTTTGAACACAAAATAAGCACATTAATTGGTATATTAGTTACAGATTGTAAGTAATTATATCAAATAAATTTAAAACTGTATAAATCCTTAGGAATAACCTCTGAATAATAAACGCTTTGGGGCATTAGCAAACGTTTGAGTGAAATAAGGTAATTGGTGGGCTTTGCAATAGAGAATACAATGGATTGAGCGGTTGTCTTGAAATGCTTGAATATTAAAAAGGCTGTCTTTTACCGACAGCCTTTACATATATTTGGATAAGATGCAATAACTATTTTATGCTTTCGCCTCTTCTTTAACCGGAAACATCAATGATAGAGCCACGCTGGCAAACAGCACAAACAAAATAAAATATAGCGAATGGATGGACTTGAATCCAATTGCGACGAGCCAGCTGTGAGCCAGTAGTTTTATACCCACAAAAACCAACAGAATAGAGATACCAATTTTCAAGTAATGGAATTTATTTACCACATGAATCAGTAAAAAGAACATGCTCCGTAACCCTAGAATGGCAAATATATTGGAAAAGAACACCACATATTGGTCGCGGGTTACTGAAAAAATAGCAGGAATGGAATCGGTAGCAAAAATAAGGTCCGTGAATTCCACCATGATTAACACAATAAAAAGCGGGGTAATGTAGGTGTACTTTTTACGGCGAACAAAAAAATTGTTTTTTACATATTTAGGGAATACCCTAAAAAACCGGGAAAGAAATTTTACCAACGGGTGATTTTGGGGTTCAATTTTTTCCTCCTTAGTTCGGTTGATAAACATTTTTATACCGGCATACACCAGATAACCTCCAAAAATATAAAGAATCCATTCAAATTTGTGAATCAGTGCGGCACCAATAAATATGAACAGGAAACGCAATACAATGGCTCCCAAAATACCCCAGAAAAGTACGGGTTTATAAGCTTCTTCTCTAACTGAGAAAGCACTTAAAATCATGATAATCACAAACAAATTATCTACCGATAGAATTTCTTCAATCAAATAGCCTGAAATGTAATTAATGGCCATCGTTTTACGGAATAATTCAATCGCCTGATCAAATCCCAAACCTGTTAAGTCAATGCCGTAATCGAATTTTGTAACGACATGAAGTAAATCGTCATATGTGTGTATTCCGTGCATTTTTTCGCCATAAAAAAGCAGAAATACGCCAAAGCTTAATGCAAGAGTCACCCAAACAAATGTCCAGCCAGCGGCTTCTTTAAACGAAACCATGTGGCTTTTACCGCCAATTACTAATAAATCGAGCAGTAAAATAGAAATTACAAATACTATAAAACCAACCAAAAAAATTGTTTCTGTATTAAACATATAATTTTTCATTTAAAATTGAGGCAAAGATATTATTATCCAACCATTTTATACACGTTCTAAATTAAATAATCTTTTAGGATTGTCATTAAATGGAGTGAAAAGGGAGCTTTTCAATAGCCAATTGGGGTTGTAATTTCTTTGATGAGTATTCATACAAAACAGCTACTTTTACATTTTAAAATTTAGAGTTATGCTTAAACGGTTATTTTCATATTTTTTGCAAGGATTGCTATATATAGCTCCTATAGGGTTAACAGCATATATTATTTATTGGGGATTTACTGTAGTTGATGGTTTTATTCAGAAGATGCTCCAAGCTATGGTTCATTTCAGTATTCCCGGTTTGGGAATTGTTGTTGTATTTTTCTTTTTAGCATTGCTTGGCTTTTTAGGGCAATCGTTAATTGCCAGCCCTATTAAAAAACTTTTTAGCCGGATAATGGAGCGCACCCCCATTATTAAAGTCATTTACTCAGCATTGCGCGACTTGTTTTCAGCCTTTACCGGTAAGGAGAAAAAATTTAACAAACCGGTTTTAGTTAAAGTAAACAAAACATCGGAACTGGAAAAAATTGGATTTGTTACCGAAACAGATTTAAGCCGATTGCAACTGACTGATAAAGTGGCTGTTTATTTTCCCCATGCCTATGCATTTTCCGGAGAACTTTTTATGGTTCCGGTGGCCAATATTTCCCCCATTGATATTCCGGCAGCTGAGGTTATGAAATTCATTGTTTCAGGCGGGGTTGCCGGTTGGGATAATAAAGAGGTGACAGATTAGCTCTTTTAATCCTATTTACGCATAAGGCAATTTGGTGTTTTAATGCCAACATGTTTTTTATTTTCACGAATAATCTATCAATGTAATGATCCAATGGCATTACATTTTGAATTATTGCTTAATCCGGACTTCAATGAATAAAATGCATAGCAACCCATAGCATCCAAACGGGATTCTATATGTCGGTTTCAATGGAAACAAACCGGGCAATATTTCGAGACATTTCAATGCGGTTATAGATGGATTGCATTATTTTAAGATACAAGTCTTCTTTCAGCACTCTATCTTCAAAACCGACATCTACATTGGGATTATCGTTTACTTCAATCACATATGCTTTACCATCAATCATTTTAAGGTCAACACCATACAAACCATCACCCATTAATGCTGCAGCTTTGGTGGCGGCTTTAATAATGGGTTCAGGAACATCCTCAACCAGCATGGTTTCCACCAAGCCATAATGATCGTCGAGTTCATCGTTCCAATTCACAATTTGCCAATGGTCTTTTGCCATGAAATACTTGCAGGCGTATAACGGTTTTTGATCAAGCACGCCAATTCGCCAGTCGTATTCTGACGGAACAAATTCTTGGGCAATAATTAAATCGGACTTTTTAAAAAGCAGGGTTAATTGGTGTCGCAATTCCTCTGGATTATTCACTTTGGTAACACCTATGGAAAAGGCGCTATCGGGCTGTTTCAATACCATGGGGTAGGTAAGGTTTTCAAACCCATTCTTTTTTATAAAATCTTTCGTTATAATTAGGGTATGTGGCGTAAGAATTTTGTTCTGGCGCATGCGTTCTTCCAAAAATATTTTGTTGGAGCAACGCAGTATCGACCACGGATCGTCAATCACCACTAATCCTTCAGCATAAGCTGTCCGCGAGAAATGGTAGGTGTGGTTATTAACGCTAGTGGTTTCGCGTATAAAGAGGGCGTCGAACTCTGTTAAACGGTCGTAATCATCTTTGGTTATAAATTCAGTATAAAAGCCGATTTTTTTTGCGGCGGCTTTAAAAAGCTGCAATGCTTCGGGATTCGATGGCGGATTCTTTTCTTCAGGGTTTACCAGAATGGCTAAATCATATTTATAATTATTGAACCGGTGGCGCTGAAACCGCTTGCGCGAAAAATATTCGCGGGCAAAATGTTGTATGCGTTCAAAATCCTCATTGTTTATTTTATCGAGGGTCAGGGGACTCACCCTTTGTATTACCCAACGATCAGTTTTATTAAACTGAACTGACATGAGTGGTGTTTCAAACAACCGATATAGATTCTGCCCCAGAATTCTTAAGTTTTTATCAATAGTCTGCCCAAAATAGATGTTAAAATTAATCTGGCTCCGGGTTTCTTTTTCCAAGGTTTTCTGCAGCAGATCATCAATATCTTGAGCAATGGTGCGGATGATGGAAACATTCCTAAAATCGCGGATGGTAGTTACATTAGGTATGGCTCTATGCTCCCGGGCCGATGCCAAAAGCGAAACGTAATATCCAATACTCTGATATCGGTATGAATTGGAAAGATTAAAAATTCTTCCATTTTTTAACGACTGAAACTCGTGATCGGAAAGGTAGCTTTTAGCCGAAATAACCCTCAATCCTTCAATTTCAAGTTTCCATTTTTTTGGATTGTCAACCACAATTATGTTTGATATGGCATTGCGTTCTTTTGGGTCGAACAGATTAAGCACCATCCGTGTGGCATGTATGCCATCGCTATAATAATTGGGTAATTCTTCCGAAAAAACAAATCCAGCTTTTTGGTACCACTCAATTAACTTGGTGTCGGTAGAAAGGGCTTCGAGGGAAAGTTTGTCGCAGCCTTTTGAAATGGCAACGTGTTTAACTTGAGCCAGCAAAATTTGTCCAATTCCCCGTCCTTGGTATTCCGGTAAAACACCAATAGAATAAATGCGTACCGTATGCTGATAAAGGTTTAGGATAAGGGTTCCAATGGGTACAAATTTCCTTTTTTCTTTAATTTCAGCAATCCAAACTTGTTGAGCGGAGCTTCCTAAACTAAGACGCAACGAACGCCGGGAACTTTGCTGAAAGGAAGGGAAGCAGATATTTTCAATTTTTTCTAAAAAAAGCAAATCACCAATGGTTGATTTCCTGATATTTACATTCATAAATTGGTTTACTAAAAACTATCCAAATTTAATATTTTGTGAATATCTGAATCTTCATTATAACTATTTTTTGAAGACTTTGTTAATAGTTATTAACAATTGAGCAATAAGTAGGATTGCATGGTTTTTTATAGTTAAAAAGGGAGGAGTTATCCAGTTCCTTCATTGAATGGTATTTGAATACGAATTAGCACTCCGGGCAAACCTTGGAGCGCCGTTTTATCCAATATTTCCAGTTTACAAGTTCTTTTAGTGATACTCTGCAGGTTTTGCATGCGTTGTTTAGTAATTTTAGTAGCCATTGACACATGATTGCTTTTTTGTTTTTCGTTGGAGTGTTCTTGTAAGCCAATACCGTTATCTTCTACTTCAATCAGCATTAAATTCTGGTGTCGAGTAAACCGGATAATAATTATTCCCTGCCGGTCAATTCCTCGCACGCCATGTTCAATAGAGTTTTCAACAAATGGTTGAACCAACATAGGCGGAACCTGGCACGTTTGAGGTTCTATGTTGGTTGAAATCTCAAAGTGATAATCAAATTTATTCTGAAATCGAAGTTGCTGTAATTTCATGTAATCGGTTAAAATCTCCAATTCATTCTCTAATGGAATAAAATCAGATCCCGATCCCATTAATATATTCCGCATCAATCGCGAAAAATTAACTAGATAGTCAGAAGCTGCTTTTTTATCGTTGTGCAAAATATAATTTTGAACAGCGGCCAAGGAATTGAATACAAAGTGTGGATTTAACTGAGCTCGCAATAGTTTTTGTTCCAAACTCATTTGACTCAGCTTATCTTTTAACCTCCGTTGCCGGTAAAAGAATAGAATAATTACCACAATGGCTACAACAAAGGAAGCAATCCCAATAATAAGAAATTTTTGACGGCTGATTTGCAGGGCATCCAGTTCTGCTTTTTGCTTTAAAATTACTATTTCGCGTTCTTGCTTTTCCGCTCTAAACAACACATCCATGGCTTCAGAATTTTGCCTACTTACTTCCTTAGTAATGCTGTCTTTGTAGGCCATTGATTCGCGCATGTGCTCTAATGCGAGTTGTGTTTTTTGCATGTAGCTGTATAGTTCCGAAAGAATTTTATCTGCTTCCAATATCTGAAGGTTACTACCAATTGTTTTTCCTATTTCAAGTGCTTTAAGTAAATGTTCTTCTGAAAGGGAATAGTTCCCAGTTAACATATATACTTTACCCAAGTTTCGATGGTTATCGGCAACATAAATCAAATCACCAATTTTTTGATTTATTTCCAGTGATTTTTGATATTCCTGCAACGCTTTATCATATTGCTTCTGCTCCACATAAACCATTCCTATTCCATTATGACAAATGGCTTGCCCCAGTTCGGAACCAATTTCCAAATTTATTTTAAATGATCGCTTCAGATAAACCAAAGCAGAATCGGTATTGTGCAAGAACAAATAGGCTTCGCCTATATTATTTGTATTGATAGCCATTCCCAACCGGTTTGTTTTCATCTTCTCTTGATAGGCTAATGATCGCTGAAAATAACCAATGGCATCGGAATAGTTATTGTAACTGATATATACATTCCCTATTCCATTGAGCGAGGAGTGCATAAGCAAGGTGTCGTGAGCTGATTCAGCCCATTCTAAAACACGCATGTAAAGTTTTAGCGCCTGTGCATTATAATCAATTCTTCGGAATACAACGGCCAATTCATGCCATGTTTTGGCCTTTAACGAATCATTTTGAATTGCTTCAATTATAGCTAGCGATTGCTGATAAAAAGAAATGGCTGTGCTATATTCTGAAATATTCCGGTGTCTTTTTGCAATTACATTATAAATCTCAGCTATGCTTTTTTGTTGATTATTCGTGCTAGCTATTTCAATTGCTTCCTGAAGATACCGATCAAAAGGCTGTTTTATCGTGTCTTTTAATTTATAGCTGCAATTTGACAATTGAATTAAGCTATCAATTGCCTGATTGGAACTAAATGCTTTGTATGTATCGGATTGTTTACTTGGGTTCGGATGCTGACACCCAATAAATGTCAATAAAGCAATAAGAATATAGAGGCAAGCAGTTTTCAAAAAGTGTATTTTTAATAAAAATAGGAAGAATAATTTTAAGTTAGTTATATAATATTTTAAAATTTACTCTTCTTTAATCATTTCATCGGATAATTGAATGATACTAGCCTTGTAACCTTGGTTCTCGAATATATAAGGTGCAAATTTAATGGTTTCAAAAGCAGAACCGGAATGAAGCCAGCAAAAAAAATTTCGAAAATTCAACTTTTTTAATGAGATTATATGGCTGAATGCATTATTTAGTATTTTAAAATGTAAAGATAAGGTGTAGGGATGGAACACCTTATCTCACAATATCTACTTCGGAAAATAATCCTGTGGGTTAACTTTTGCCCCGTTTTTTTGTACTACATAATGCAAATGCGGACCGGTGGAAATACCGGTACTTCCCACAAAGCCAATTTGCTGGCCTTTATCTACGACATCGCCAACTTTTATCTGGGCACTTTTTAGTTTTGTATAAACAGTGGTGTATTCTTCGCTGTGCTTTATAACTACATAATTGCCTTGCCGATCATCAAACGACACTTCTAAAACCACTCCTTTGGCTGTTGCCATAACAGATTCTCCTTCCGGTAAAGCTAAATCAACGGCATAGTGAAATTCTTTATTTTTGTATAATGGATTTATCCGCTCTCCATATCCGGAAATACTCGTTACTTTTTTAAAATCAACCGGATAAATTGACGGAATATCATCGCCATTATCAACCAAGGTCTGATTTGTAGTTGAAGTTACGACATTGCTTTTATGGGTAGTAAAAGCAAAAAGCAAGAATGCTACCAGGGGCAGAGCCAACAAGTACATGCCCAAATAGCTAACAGATGTTTTATTTTTTGTTATCATGACGATTCGTTTTTTAAAAGTTTTACAATAAAAATGACTGATCAACCCGCCGTAACTAACGGCCTGAATACGGTTTAACAGGCAGCCCAGGTAATTCTCCATCTCATGGGAGTTTTTAATTACGCTGGAATCGGCTAGGTATTCGTGCTGAAGCTTCAGCGAGTTTTTGTAAAGAACCACAAAAGGATTGAACCACAGCAATAAGGCAGCCATCTCGGTGATAGTCAAATCGAACCAATGAAACTGCTTGATATGCGCCATTTCATGTTCAATTATGAGGGGATTGCTTTCGGTTTTGGGCAAAAAAATCAGGTTGAAAAACGAAAACGGAACGGTTGCTTCCGTTTTTACAACAATTATTCTGCCCATTCGATAGGTTTCAGCTTGTTTACGGATTCTCACAATCCGTAAAATGGAAAATAAAAGCTTACTGAACAATATTATAATGCCGGCAAAATATACCACCGCCAGCAGGATGGGAAAATTTAATTGGGTTGCATGTGCATTTGAATTTTGAGGTTGAAAAAAGTCTGTTTCCGGCTCAAAAACCATGGGATGCAATAATTGGGTAAGCATGCCACCGGATGGGCCTTGGAAGATTGAAATTTTCAGAACGGGAATCAAAAACGAAAGCAGTAGCCCAAAAACCAGGTACAGCCTGTTGAGCCCGAAAAAAGTACGTTGACGCAGTACCAACTGGTAAAAGCTATAAAATACTAAGAGGCAAATGCTTACCTCAATTAGGTATCCAAAGTATGCTGGCATAACTCTAGTTTTTTGACTTTAAGGTTTTTATCTTTTCTGCTATCATTTTTTGTATCTCTTCCAATTCCGAAAGGTTCAATTGTTCGTTTGCGAAAAATGAGGCAAACTCAGGTGCAGAGCCATGGAAATAATTGGTAATAACCGATTTTACATGGTTCTGAAAATAGGCGCTCTTTGAAACCAACGGATAGTATTCGTGGATTTTCCCGTAAGTATTGTACCCAATAAACCCTTTTTTAACCAATACCCGGATAACCGTTGAAACTGTGGTATAAGCGGGCTTAGGCACGGGAAACTGGTCCACAATGTCTTTCAGGAATCCTTTGTTTACCTTCCAAAGGAATTGCATTACTTGTTCTTCAGCTTTTGTGAGTTCTTTACTTTCCATACACAAATCTATAACTATATTTATAGTAATACAACTATAATTATAATTATTATGAAATTATTTTTTTTCGTGCCGATTTTATTGACAATTTCTGGAGTATAAAAAATGCCACAAAGGCACCAAAACACCAAGGATCACTAAAATTAAATGTGGTTTCTTGATAGTAGAGCAGCTTTAATGTAATTATTCTTATTTCCGGTATACAATTTTAAAGGACTCAGTTTTTGAACCCAACTGAAGACGGCAGAAATAAATTCCTTCCTTTATCGATT
>JFJP01041215.1_pt1 | contig 10074 bp, 10 predicted proteins | sample 431651 | NCBI WGS metagenome assembly JFJP01 (sample SAMN02602958, study PRJNA72255) | Microbial mat metagenome, whole genome shotgun sequencing project. | biome: fresh water; feature: sink hole; material: water; isolation source: purple microbial (photo- and chemosynthetic) mats found in... | reverse complement strand
CGAAGACCATTGTAGTTGACAATAATTATGCTGACGATCATTTTGATAACTCAATGACTCTAATATTTACAATTCGACAATACAACAGAGATATCGCATTTACTATTTTACCTGCTGTAGATTCGCCATTCGTTAATTTTCCGGTCATATATCGGATAACCTCCGCCTCTTCTACTTTTTGTTCTGATCGAAGTGTTATCCTCTTATTTATGATGGTTGGAATATTATTAACGAACCATCCGTACGCTCTTAATAGTCCGATAAATGAATACTTCATACCCAACAAAGAGGCAAAACATTTTGCAAAACAATTAACGACAATAAATGGTGCTACTTTAAGAATTGTTTTGGGAGTAAAAAAGAGAAAAGTATTTAATAATCGATTTCGTTCTTGGTAAAATGTTAGGAAATCGCTCTTTTGAGATTTTGAAGTTCCATTCCCATAATGGTCAAGAGTAGATTCATTTGTATGTTTTACTTGATAGCCCATAAACCGGACACGCAATCCAAGGTAGACATCCTCACCATAGACGAAATAATCTTCATCAAAAGGAACTCCAATAATATCCTTTTTAAAGATCATTGATGCACCGCCGGCAAAGAAAATATCGGTTGGTTCATCAAATATTCTCATAATATTATGTCCAAGAAAATTGATCGATCCATTCTTCTCATAATATTTATCAGGAATTCCTTCTGTCTTGATCAACGATGATGCGGCAGCAACATTCTCATTAGTAATAGCATTTGCTAAACCTTGTAACCATCCTTGATGAACAATTGTATCATTGTTCAAAAGAACGATGAATTCACCTTTTGCATTTTTTACCCCAAGATTGTTTCCGCCGGCAAAACCTAAATTCTTATTGCTCTTAATTATACGGGTTTGAGGAAAGTTTTCATTGAGGAATTCAATGCTACCGTCTGTCGAGGCATTATCAACAATAATTACTTCAAAAGAAGGATAGTCTTGCCGGAGAACTGAGATAAGACAATCCTTTAGAAAATGTTCTCCGTTGAAATTAACAATGATAATTGAAATAGATTGTTGATATAAACTTGTCATGTTGATTCAAGCAATTCCACGATATCATTTGTTGGACTCCATACGCTGAATTGTTTCCAACCACCCCATCTCAAAGGAGTAAATAGTATAATATTTGCTCGTAACAAAGCAAATGTTTCCTTTTTCATTATGGTCATCAAAATAAACCAGCCAAGCATCTTTAATTTTCCGGTCATTTTTGAATTCCCCCATTGTTCTATTAATTTTTTCCAACCAACTTTAAATTCTTTCTGCATAAAGTATGCAATAACAAGACGTTCTTTAAAATATGAACACGCAATATCATATTCACGTCTAAAGTATTTAACTTCAGGATGACTTAAATATTTTTCAAGAATGAACAGCTTTGCAGAATGAACTTTTATTTCCTGTGAACTTAATGATTCACCTGCAAATCGATATATAGCCAATATTTTCTCTAAATAGATAAATGTTGCACCTGATTCAGCAATACGGATCCAACATTCGACATCTTCACAATATATAGGTAATGATTCATCAAATTTATTTGCGACCATGATTTCTTTGCGAAACAAAAATTCATGAATTGTCGCTATAAATGTACGATTGTGATCCAGCAACATCGCCTTAAAAACATTGTCATGTGGAAATTTCGATGGTAATGCCCTTGAAAAACCACTGTTCTTGTTGTACGTCATGTATTCAGTATACACAACATCACAATTCGGATTATTCCTAAATATTCCAACACACTCTTCAAAACGATTTTTGGGAAAGATATCATCTGCATCAAGAAATTGAATATAAGCTCCAGAGGCAATTTCAATTCCTTTATTTCGTGCCACAGATGGACCACTATTAGATTGGTAGATATATTGAAACCGATTATCGTGAGATGCATAGGTATCATAAATTTCTTTACTTTGATCAGTTGATCCATCATCTATAAGAATACATTCCCAATGAGTATAGCTTTGCCATAGAAGGCTTTCTAGCGCTTGACTGAGATATCTTGCGGCGTTATAACAAGGAATAATAACTGATATTTTTTCAGATTCATTCATCAGATTACTGACAGACACGTTAACCAGTGATATTGATTTTTTTTAACAATGATTTTACTTGTAACTTGAATATTTCCCAAATCATTCTACCATAGGAAATATAATTATATTTATTTCGTATACGTAGACTTTCTATTAAACCGTCATTATTCAATGTCGAAAGGCCGCCAAAAGAAAAATTTGCTATAATCTTATCCACTGGGATAAATTTTACATTATTTTTTTTAAATCGAAGCATCAATTCATAATCAGCAGAAATCAGATACTTCATATCAAATGTACCATATTTTTCATAAATCACTTTTGGCACAAAACAGGTTGGATGTGTAATCATACCATCCTTGAGTGATTCATGATGCATCCTATAAAGCATAGTTTCACGATTGTTTTCGATATAGCGTAATATTCCGTACAAGACACTATCGTCATTCAACATATAAATGTCAGTCATTGATTCTATTGCGTCCGGTTCATACCAATCATCACTATTAAGAATACCAATTAATTTTCCGGTTGCTAATAATATTCCCTTGTTCATTGCATCGTACATACCACAATCACTCTCTGAAATCATTCGAAGTTTTCCTGAAAATTTGGATTCATACTGTTTGATAATATCAACGGTAGAATCAGTCGATCCTCCATCAACAATAATATATTCAATATTTTCATACGTTTGTGTTAAAAGAGATTCGATCGTTCGAGCAATCGTTTTTTGAGAATTGAAACTTGGAGTGATTATTGAAATCAGTGGTCGAGTACTCATATTGGATTTTTTGAAATAGTATTCAATACTTTTGCATATACAACTGCGGTTGCTTTTGCAGTATTTTCCCATGAAAATAATTTTACTCGTTCTCTTCCTTTTCTTGTTAACTCCGTACGCACTTGATCATCAAAGAGACAAATATTCAATGTATTGCAAATAGATTCTGAATTCGTTGGATCAAAGTACATTGCTGCATCCCCTCCAACTTCCGACAGGGAACTTGTATTACTTAATGCCATAGGACATCCATTACTCATTGCTTCCAAAACTGGAATTCCAAATCCCTCATATAGAGAAGGAAAAACAAATATTTTTGCACTTTTATATAGAAGCGCAAGTTCATAATCTGAAACAAACTTATGAATTAATCGATCCTCTATCTTTAATTCTCTAAATATTTTTTTTTCAGCAGCAGTAAATTTATTTCCGGTGCAGACAACGTATAATTGCTTGTTGTTTTGCAAAATAGAATGAATTGACTTAATTAAAAAAATAAAATTCTTATATGCCAAACGATTCCCGACATATAGTATATATCTATCAGGTATTTCAATTGATCTTACGATATTTGTTTCTAATGAATTCTGAATTAAAGAATTGCCAAGATATATGACGCTTACTTTGTTTTCATTCACTTTGTAAAATTCTATTAGGTCTTGTTTAACAGATTCCGATATTGCAATAATATGATTTGCGCACTCAATCAATTTCTTTTTATTTCGTAAAATCGTTTCAACTTCTTTTGGTGGAAAATTATCTGGATATTTCTCGTAGATTAAATCGTATATAGTAATAACAAACGGTTTGTCGTTAATATACTCCATAAAATAGTCATCATAATACGTTGGATGGAAAAGGTCATATTTTTTTTCCAGCAAACTATTTATAACTGAAGTAGTATTAATGATTGATGTATCGTATTGAGGAAAATATTTATTTCGTAGTGCTTGTAGTTTTCCTTTTCCAGGAAATCTGTGTTTGACTAAAAACTTTGGTTCAATAAAATTGAACTCTTCAATATTATTCAATAAGTATTCATTCCTTGTATACGTAAATGGAATGACTGGCACAATTTCATTATTTTTATTAAAAGCTTTGAAAAGCTCACTATAATACCGTGATATACCCCCAAATCGTTGATAATAAAATATTTGATGATCGTACAGAACTCTCATGGTATATTATTTATTTCTTACTTCGAAATGATTCAAAATCGGAAAATGTTTTACTCACTAATTTTTTAAGGATAATTTTCCTAATTCCATAATGCTGGTAACCTAAAATAAATTTTAAATATGCTTTGTTTAGCCTTTTTGCTGTGAAGACATGAAAATGTCCAAACGAATAGAAATTTAAAGAATATTTTTGGGCAATATATTCCAATGTTCTTTTAGAATAGAATGAGACGTGTTGACCATGTTCAAATACATAATACCACCATTGTTCGGGTTTCGGAACATTATCCGGTAACAATTGAGTCGAAAAAATAATATTCTTTGATATAGATAACAATTTTTCTATTTCTTGAATAGGTTGAACGAAATGCTCAAATGTTTCAAATGTTGTTATTGCTTCAATTGGATGGATTGAATCAGAATACTCGAACCCACGAGCGATAAGATTTTTTGTATATGAATCGCTCCAGTAAAAATCAAATCCAATATCCCTCATCAGACGCGTAAAAATTCCATAACCCCCTGCAAAATCAAGATATTTTCCTTGAATAGAAAAGAATGTCGCCAATAACAAGGCTATATCTTTTGCAAAAAGTAGATTTCGCTCCAATATGCCGGTATCGGATAATGTTATTGACTCACGATATGCCTCTTCGAGCCAATACGGTTTTTCTGTTTGCAAAAATCCACATGTGGAGCAATAGAAATAATCAACATCATATTTATTTAACACACGCGCAGTGAATTTTTTATTCGAAATATTTTGACAAATATTACATTGCATTGTTACTTCGCCCATAATCCTTTTGCAGAGTTATTAATGAGTTTATAATATTGTATCGGTGCCCATACAGAACCAATTCCGACACAAATAATTGTTGAAAAAATAACACCTGGAAGACCAAATATGCCAAGTAAATAGATTGATAGAGGGATATTTATAATACTGACAAAAAGTGCACTATAGAGCTGAAGTCGAATCTTCCCTGTTCCGTTGAGAAATGTTGCAAAAATAGAATTCCAAGAGGACAATACCACAAAAATAAACATTGCTGTTGATATCGAAAATGAGACGTGGACTGTATTTCCAACCCAAATTGAATATACAAACTCCGAAGACATCAACATAACAAAAGCAACACAGCACAAAGCAATCCAAACCAAAATTAATTTTCGTATCGATTTTCTGATCCAATCAAGATCATTTCTATGATACGAATCAGTAAATGCAGACCAAAATGGAGTCGCAATTAAGATAAATATTGAACTAATCAACCCAAAATATTTCAAGGCAATATTATAGGAGGTAACCTCATCAGGTCCAAAATAATGTGAAATAATCATATTGCTTGTTGAGAATAAAATCAAGACCGCTATTTGAATAATGAAGAATTGCAGACCAGTATTTACTAGATTTTTAGCATGAGAGAATTTAACATATTTTAAAGATGGTGAAAGATGTTTATATCGACTGCTATATAAATATATATGTGCTATAAAAAGAACAAAAAGCGGAGAGACTGTAAAAACAAATCCCATCGTGAAAAGTGATTGTATATTATAATGACGGATAATTAATATTCCAAGCAACGTTAAAATACTTCCAATCAAACCTAGTAAATTATTTGTAGCAGAGCGCTGATCAGCTAGTAATACAGTCGTGATCAATTGAATAACAAACTGCATAGCAAAAAAAACAAAAGCAATAGGGACTAATAACTGAAGATCGGTAGATAAAGTTGGTGAGGCATTGAATATCACAGTCCAATCCAACATTAGATTGGCAATAAAGAATACAATGGTTAATGCAATAGCAATGATTACCATAATTGCATATGTGGTACTGATAAATTCACGTGCTTCTCGTATTTCGTTTTTTGCCAATGCTTCTGCATATTTATTTCGTAAACCATTACCCAATCCAATATCAAAGAAAGAGAACCAGCCAATAAATGAGCTAATGGTCAGCCAAACTCCATATTCGGTTGATGATATTACTTGCAATGTTAATGGGACTAAAATAAAACTAATACCCATTGAACATCCACGAATCACTATTGAGGCGGCAATGTTTTTTTTTGTACGAATACTTCTTTGATTCCCTTCAAAAAAATATTTTTTAAGCGATTGTTTCATCAACATTCATTTATGGTTTACAAACAGCAAATAATCGATAATGAAAATATGGGTAAAGAATTCCGTAATAGGAAAGTGCCTTACCAAGAAGCCGGAGTGAAGAAAAATGACTTAACGCAAATGGATTGATCCCATTCCCCTTTTTAATCTTAACCGATAGAAAATATTGGGAGAGCAATTGATGCATCGATTCCGGCGTAAAAATATTTTTATGATCAAGATCAGCAAAATGTTCGAAAAGAAGACCCTCTTTTCTAAGTTCATCGACTCGTTCGGAGTTCGGTGTAGTGATAAGCACATTTTTTCGTGCGAGTCGTTTTGCATCCTGAAGAACAAACTCAGGGTGTTCTAAATGTTCCAGGACTTCAAAGATAATTACAGTGTCGAATGATTTGTCAGGGAAAGGAGCTGCACCATTAAGATGATGAACATTCACACCTCGTTGACGAGCACGGTTCACATAATTTAGATTAATATCCACACCCGTAGTTTGGTATCCTTGTTGCTTGAAATGCAAACAATAATTTCCGACTGCAAAACCATAGTCCAAAATAGATTTGCCGGCATTGCGTCGTACAAATCGGACTAGTTGTGGTGCAACGATAATTTCAGGGGAAGAATTTTCGTAAAAAGTATAGGTATCTCTGAAGACTGATTTTTTTATCTCAGAACCGATCATGTGAGCACTGCCGATTTAATTGAAAACAATAATTTGAATCCAGAAAGTGATCGTGTCGCAATACAATATCGTACTGCAAGAATAGGTGCTAATACTATTCGTGCATAAACACCAAAATACGTTTGGTAATATAACAGAATATTTTGATACATCACTAAACGAACAATCGGCGGTGCTTGTTTTGTGCTTTGACTTCCGTGATGGATAACTTTTGCGCTTGGAATAAAAACAATCTTCCATCCTTTTCGTTTGATCCTCTGGCACAAGTCAACATCATTATATAGTATTGAAAATTGTTCGTTAAATATTTGTTCGCCTAGCGCTGAGCGCCGAATCATGACGCATGTAGCATCAGGTTGATCGATCTCTTTTATGAAAGTATGATCAAAAGAAGACATCAAATATTTTTTGTTCAATGAATGCAAAGAACAATACATGGCCATAGCATTGCCGACTGTTGGAAATTTCTTGCACGAATGCTGCAACTCACCGTTTGGTAATTCCAATCTGCAGGAGACCAAACCGACATCCTTCTGTTCGTCCAAGAAATCGATCATTGTTTGTATCGTTCCGGAGAATACTTCTGTGTCACTTCCTAAAAGTAGAACATACTCTCCCGAGGAATATGTAAATCCAAGATTATTACCGCCTGCGTAGCCAGAATTGTATTTGTTTTTAATTAAACGTACTTCGGGGAATTCTCGTTCCACTATTGCAACCGATGCGTCTTTGGAAGCATTATCAACTACAATTGTTTCACACGATACTGAAGGAAGAAACGACTTGATCGAATAAAGACATGCACACAATAATTTTTCAGTATTCCACGAAGTGATAATGATAGAAAGTTTCATCGAATTACAATTTCAGTTCTTTCATCACGGTTCCCAAATCTTTATCACCACGTCCCGATAGATTTACAACAATGATTTTCTCTTTCTCCATTGTTTTAGCTAGTTTTACTGCGTATGCAACGGCGTGCGAAGACTCCAAGGCAGGAATGATTCCTTCTTTTTTTGCAAGCAATTGAAGTGCATCCATTGCTTCATTATCTGTAATCGAAACATATTCGACAAAGCCATTGTCTTTCAAAAAACAATGTTCCGGTCCAACACCGGGATAATCAAGACCAGCGGAAATTGAATGTGCAATCTCGATTTGCCCATTCTCATCCTGCAGCAGATATTGCATTGAACCATGAAGCACTCCGCGTTTTCCTTTTGCAAGAGCTGCGGAGTGTTTTCCGGAATCTAAACCGTAGCCAGCGGCTTCAACTCCAATTAATTTTACAGTATCAGTATCATTCAGGAATGGATAAAATATTCCCATTGCATTGCTTCCGCCGCCAACACATGCTATGATGGCATCCGGTAATCTGTTTTCACTTTCTAGAATTTGTTGCCGGGTTTCTTTACCAATCACTGATTGGAAATCTCTTACCATCATCGGATACGGATGCATTCCGACGACTGAACCAATGATATAAAAAGTATCGTTCACATTGGTTACCCAGTCACGAATCGCTTCACTCGTTGCATCTTTCAAAGTTTTGCTTCCCGAAGAGACGGTCCGAACTTCTGCCCCAAGTAATTTCATTCTGTAAACATTGGGCGCCTGCCTCTCCATATCTTCTTCACCCATATACACAATACATTGAAGACCGAATAACGCACATACGGTTGCGGTTGCTACTCCATGCTGGCCGGCACCAGTTTCTGCAATGATTCGTTTCTTTCCCATGCGCTGCGCAATTAGTATTTGACCAATCGTATTATTGATCTTATGTGCACCGGTATGACAAAGATCTTCCCGCTTTAAATATATTTTCGCGCCATCAGCATACTTTGTTAATCGTTCGGCAAAAAACAATGGCGTTTCTCGACCCACAAAATGTTTCAAGTAATATTGAAATTCTTTTCGGAAAGTGATATCATCTTTGAGTTTTTTATACCACTGATCCAATTCTTCCGAAGCCGGAAGCAATGTTTCGGGAATATATCGACCGCCAAATACTCCAAAATGTCCTTTGTCGTCCGGTACGTGTGGATATGTTCGTTGTTTAACTTCCATCCAATGCTCAATTCAATTGTTCAAATGAATTTCGCGCATTTTGCACGAATAGTTGAATTTTAGATTTATCTTTTTTCCCGGGCTCACGTTCTACACCACTACTAACATCTACTCCCCACGGCTGAACAATTTCAATTGCATTACTTACATTCTCTTGATTCAGACCGCCCGCAAGAATGATCTTCCCGAATTCATTCGCTTCTCGTGCAAGCAGCCAATTGAATTGTTTTCCTGTTCCGCCCATTTCTTTTTCATCATATGCGTCAAGGAGAAATGCAGCTGCTTTGTAATCATCAAAATAAACATCTTTTAATGAGTCATTAACACGGAATGATTTTATCGCATTTGGAAATTTATTAACGTATTCCGGCTCTTCATTTCCATGAAACTGACAATATGTTAATTTTACAGATGCACCAATAGATTTTACCAATTGTAAATCTTCATTGACAAAAATACCTACGATAGATATTTTTCCACGAATTTTCTCAGCAATTTCTTTTGCTGCAATAGGATTGATATATCGTTTGCTTTGACGGAAAAAATTAAATCCAATAGCAGTAGCTCCAGCATCAATTACTGATACTGCATCGTCATAATTAGTAATGCCGCATATTTTAATAAAAAACGGCGTCATCGTACATTTCCTTGTGGCGTCAATAATTCATTCAGAGCCTTTCTCCTGTCCGGTTGTGCCATCAAATGTTCACCGACAAGAACTGCATCAAAACCTGCTTGGGATAAGCGTTCAATGGTATTAAAATTTTTGATACCGCTTTCGCTGACTGCTATGCATGAATTTGGGATGAAATTTTTCAGTTGAAATGAAAGTTCAACATTCACAGTGAATGTTTGCAAATCCCGGTTATTAATTCCAATAATCGTGGCCCCGGCATCCAGCGCACGTTCGATCTCCTGTTTTGTGTGGCATTCAACTAGTACGGCAAGAGAAAGTTCATTGGCAGTGCTTAGATACGAGCGGAGTTGAGTCTCGGTGAGCGCTGCAACGATAAGTAAGATTGCGTCAGCGCCAATTACTCGTGATTCATAGATTTGATATTCATCGACAATAAAATCTTTTCGGAGAATAGGAAGTGAGGAAGCATTCTTTGCGGCTAACACATAATCAGAATGACCCCTAAAATATTTCTCAT
>JFJP01041214.1_pt1 | contig 10074 bp, 9 predicted proteins | sample 431651 | NCBI WGS metagenome assembly JFJP01 (sample SAMN02602958, study PRJNA72255) | Microbial mat metagenome, whole genome shotgun sequencing project. | biome: fresh water; feature: sink hole; material: water; isolation source: purple microbial (photo- and chemosynthetic) mats found in... | reverse complement strand
TTGTGGGTTGTTTTCCAAAGCCAGCGATACAAAATAATTTTCCTGCTCGATGGTTTTCAGCATAAAAAGTGGACTAGCCAAAGCAATATCGCTGCTGTCGCCCATGACCAGAGTATTTTGAAGCGCCCGTTTAACAATGGCAACATCGCGATTGGCTTTCTTCAATTCGCGCTCAGCGTCGGAGTTAGCAACCTGAGCATGCAGAAATTCAACTTTGGCAATTTGTCCTTGTTCGCTGAGTTTTTCAGAATCGAACAAATGTTTTTTCATTGCCTCTGAAACCTGCTTGCGCACTTTGCAGGCCTGTTCGGCCAATACCAACCCATAATATCGTGTGACCAGTTCACTTAATAACTCGCCCTTCTTTTGTTTCATTTCCAAACCAGCTTCCTCTTCATAAATCTGTGAAGCTTCGTTGGCAGCATTAATTTTTCCTCCGGAATAAAGTGGCCAGATGATATTGGCATTCACAGCACCAAACTGTTTCTCCTGAATCATTTTATCCCATTCAGCAGCATTAATTTTCGCCTGACCTTCCAGAATTTTCCCTCGTAACACCTGCGTACTTACATTGTCGGGCAAAGTAGGCATTACTCCCGAAGTTTTGGGATCGGGATTCGGAACCCCGGAAAAATTACCGTATTTCCCCAGTACATCATAAAGCGGGTTAATGGCATCGCGCACCGGAGTCAGATCGAGTGTCAGCGGATCGGCCATTTGAACTGCTGTTGCGGTAACAAAAATCCGCGGCGCATGTAAGCCAAAAGCTGCTTTCCGGTCGGCAACCTTTTCATCGATTTCAAAACCAGCTCGTTTTAACACATGGCTATTCGCATTCATGTGTTCGTAAGCATCGCTGAAAGTCATCGGTTTAACCGACAAATCCTGACCAAAAGCAAGAGCCTGAATCAGAATTAAAAAGGAAGTAAATCCAACTTGTTTAATTTGTCTCTTCATGACTAAATAATTTCTGCGTCAAAGAAATTGATTTTATCGACTATATTTGTATTTTAGTCGAATCAATGATTGCTTCACAGTATAAATTAAACTTCAATTAATATTCCTTATCCTTGGTGGGCTTCGAATAAAGTTAAACTGTATTTTAGCTTAAAATTAAATTCATGCAATTTACTCAAAAACAAGATAGTTCGTACAATAAGGCTGCTCAATTGTGTAGCCGGTTTGAAAAGTGCACGTCCGAAATTCGGGAAAAGCTTTTGATTTGGGGACTTTCGGAAGAGGACGCCGAACCTGTTGTCAAAAAACTTGTTTCGGAAAAATACATCGACGATGAGCGGTTTGCTCGTGCTTACGTAAAAGACAAATTCAGGTTTAACCATTGGGGAAAGCAAAAAATTGTACACATGCTGCGTTCAAAAAACGTTGATCCTGAAATTCTGGAACTCGCACTGGAGGAAATACAAGACGACAATTATGCTGAAAATCTATTGAAATTATTGACCGATAAAGCACGTTCGATTAAAGCAAAAGACAAATACGACAAACGCAATAAACTGATGCGATTTGCCCTCAGCCGAGGCTTTGAATCGGGAATCGTCATGAAAATCATCCGGGAACTGGAAGTTGAAACACCAGAATAAGTTTTAGTTCTGTTACTTTTGCCCTCCGATTAAATACACTCTTAATTTATGAAACGTACACTGCTTATTGCATTTTCGTTGTTGGTTATTTCATGCCAGGCGATACGAATACCTAAATCGTGTAAAATTGAAACTACCGAATTCGTTTTTGAAAAAGCACCTTTCGAACAATGCCACGCCTCCACTATTCTGGAGCTGAAAGACGGGTCGCTGATGGCCGCCTGGTTTGGCGGAGCTTATGAAGGGAGCAAAGATGTTTCGATTTGGACTTCGGTAAAAGCAAGTGGAAAATGGAGTGCTCCCATCAAAGTTGCCGACGGAATTGTTGACGAATCGGAGCAATATCCAGCATGGAATCCGGTGCTTTTTCGGACAAAAAAAGACATTTCGCTTTATTACAAAGTTGGCCCCAATCCTCGCGAATGGTGGGGTTTGGTGATTCACTCAACCGACGAAGGGAAAAACTGGTCGACTCCGGAGAAACTTCCGGAAGGAATTCTAGGTCCGATCAAAAATAAACCGGTAACCTTATCTTCCGGAGTTATTCTGAGTCCTTCGAGTATCGAAACTAAAAATGACGAATGGCATTCGCACATCGAAAGATCAGTAAACGGTGGCAAAACCTGGGAAAAGATAACCATCGATCCAACCAATCCGGCCAAAGTCATTCAACCCACTTTGTTGCTTTATCCACACCATAAAATTCAGGCTTTACTCCGCAGTAACCAAAATTTCATCATGGAAAGCTGGTCGACCGACGAAGGAAAAACCTGGACTCCGCTTGCAAAAACCAAGGTGTTAAATCCCAATTCGGGAATCGATGCTGTAACTCTAAATTCAGGTTTACAGGTACTAATTTACAACCCGATGGAGAGTGGAAAAGATTGGGTAAATGGCCGCAACAAACTGAATATAGCTGTTTCGGTCGACGGGAAAAAATGGAAAGATGTAGCTGAACTCGAAAATCAAACCAGTGGAGAGTTTAGTTATCCATCAGTGATTCAAACTTCAGATAACGCAGTTCATGTAGTTTATACCGCCAACAGAAGATCGATTAAACATGTGGTTTTGAAGTTTTGATTTTAAAGGTAATTAACCGCAGAGTTTCGCAAAGAAAAAAAAAGGCTGTCTAAAAAGTCATTGATCCCGTCATCCTGAACTTGTTTCAGGATCCCATTACCTGGAATATCAGATCCCAAAATACCTGCCAGCCGGCAGGCTGAAATTCGGGATGACCTGATTTGCAAGAATTTTGACTTTTCAGACAACCTTTTTCGGAGTTAAGTAAATTCTTAGAACGAATCCACTTCGCGATAAGCCTTCAGGAATGCAAGTTCGCCTTCTTTTCCCTTGATACTTCTACCATGTTCGCAGCATAAAACGCCGTCGTATCCTTTGCTGTGTATGTGTTTGAATACGTTTTTGTAATTAATCTCGCCCGTTGTAGGTTCGTTTCGTCCCGGATTGTCGCCAATGTGAAATGCTGCTATATTTTTCCAGGCTTTATTGATGTTTGGAATCAGATTTCCTTCAGTAATTTGCTGGTGATACAAGTCGTTTACAATTTTGCATGAAGGATGGTTAACGGCTTCGCAAATCAAATGAGCCTGTGGAATTTTGGTCAGGAATAAACCCGGGTGATTGGTCCATGCATTGAGCGGTTCCATCACTAAAATTAATCCACTTTTTTCAACCACTTCGCAACACATTTTCATGTTGTCGATCACATTGGCCGTCTGGTAATCCCATTCCAATCCTTCATCGAAATGTCCGGGAACCACCAAAGCCCATTTGGCTCCGGTACGTTTGGCGCATTCAACACCCTCCAGCATCTTTTTCTTCAGCATTTCTTTAATGGTCGGATCCTGAGTGACCATCGATTTCACAGCAAAATCGGCATACAACACAAACGGCCCCAGATCCATTCCACGATTAACTAATTCAGCGGCAATTTTTTCCTGAACGGCAGGTTCTTTTTTCATCAAGCCGTTATCGAAGATGGCTCTAAAACCCTGATCGCTCATAAATTTAATCTGATCGAACAGGTCATCGCCCACATGTTCTTTGAATGTACCAAAGCCAGGCGCATATTTGAGTTTGAATTTTGCACTGTTTGAGGTTTTCCCTTCAGAAGCGAAGGCCGATGTTGATCCGGCAAGGCCAACGGCAGCCAATGTTCCGGCCGCATTGCGTAAAAATGATCGTCTTTCCATGGTCGTTTAGTTTAGGATTTCGACCCGAAGATATAAATCTGTTTATCGTGATACAAATCGGAACTGAAAATAAACCATTCTGGTCTGGTATGTTTTTAGTCGATAGGGTCATTTCTTTCTGAAAAAGTTTTCTAATTTTAACCAGTCGAAAATGACGCGAAACTTAAAATAACAAACCTATTTAAAATTAAACCAATATGAATCGTAAACTACGCATGGGTATGGTTGGTGGTGGCAGCGATGCTTTCATCGGAGCCATTCATCGTCTGGCAGCTTTAATGGATGGACAAATTGAACTGGTCTGCGGCTGCTTCAGCATCAATCCTGAAATTTCACTTTCCTCCGGAAAATCGTATTACCTTCCTGAATCGCGGGTGTACCAATCCTATGAGGAGATGTTCGAAAACGAAGTAAAATTGCCTGAAGGCGACCGCATGGATTTTGTCACCATCGTGACTCCAAATTTTGCTCATTTTGGACCGGCCATGATGGCACTCGAAAATGGGTTTAATGTGGTTATCGACAAGCCGATCACATTCACACTCGACGAAGCTTTAAAACTTCAAGCCAAATTGCAGGAAACCGGATTATTACTTGCACTGACTCACACTTATTCGGGTTATCCGGCAGTTAAACAAGCCAAACAAATGGTTGCTGAAGGTCAACTCGGCAAAATCCGCAAAATATTTGTTGAATATCCTCAGGGTTGGTTATCCTCTAAATTGGAAGATTCCGGAAATCCTCAGGCATCGTGGCGTACCGACCCGAAACGCTCCGGAAAAGCGGGTGCCATGGGCGATATTGGCACACATGCACATCACCTTGCCGAATATATTACAGGCCTGAGAACAACTTCATTGTGTGCCGAACTCAATATTTTTGTTCCTGGACGTTTGCTTGACGACGATGGTGCTGTTTTGCTTCGCTTCGACAATGGTGCTAAGGGAGTTTTGGTTGCTACCCAAATTGCGGCAGGGGAAGAAAATGCTATCAAAATACGTGTTTATGGAGATAAAGGCGGACTGGAATGGGCACAAATGGAACCCAACACGCTGATTGCCAAATGGACCAGTAAGCCTACTGAAATATTACGTGTTGGCACTTCCATGGGAGCTGCGGCAAACGCCAATACCCGGACTCCGGGAGGTCATCCGGAAGGATACCTGGAAGCATTTGCCAATATTTACCGCAATTTCTCGTTTACCTTGAGAGCTAAAATGAATGGTGAAGTAGCAAAACCAGAATGGCTCGATTACCCCGGCGTTGAAGATGGAATCCGTGGTATGCAGTTCATCGATGCAGTTGTTGAAGCCGGCTACAACGATGATGTAAAATGGATACCTTTCGGGTAGTTCCAAGTTCCAAGTTCAAAATTCCAAGTTTCAAGTTTCGGGCGCCACCTGGAACTTGAAACCTGAAACTTGGAACTGTTTTTTTAACAACAACCAATAAAACTAAAATATTATGAGCAGACCAGTAACTTTATTTACCGGACAATGGGCCGACCTTCCGTTTGAAACCATGTGCGAAAAAGCACTCGAATTTGGGTACGATGGCCTCGAACTTTGCACCTGGGGCGACCACATGGAAATTGACAAAGCCGATCAGGCTTACTGCGATAACCGGAAAGAAATACTTACCAAATATGATTTACAGCTTTTTGCTATTTCGACGCATTTAGTGGGTCAATGTGTTTGCGACCGTATCGACGAACGCCACCAATCCATTTTACCAGCATACATCTGGGGCGATGGCGACCCCGAAGGAGTGCGTCAACGTGCTGCAGCCGAAATCATTAAAACCGGACAAGTAGCCAAAATGTTAGGATTGAATACCGTTATTGGTTTTACCGGAAGTTCAATCTGGCACATGTTGTATGCATTTCCACCTGTCAATCAGGATATGCTGGACAAAGGTTATGAAGATTTTGCCAAACGCTGGACTCCGATTCTGGATGAATACCAGAAAATGGGAATTAAATTTGCGCTCGAAGTGCATCCAACCGAAATTGCATTCGACATCGCAACAGCCCGCCGCGCATTAAAAGCGGTGAATTACCATCCGGCATTTGGATTCAATTTCGACCCAAGCCATCTTGGTTATCAGGGCGTTGACTACGTTAAATTTATTTACGAGTTCTCCGACCGTATTTTCCACGTTCACATGAAAGATGCTTACTGGAGCGAACACCCAACAGACATCGGCGTTTTTGGTGGTCATACCGACTTTGGAGACAACCGTCGCTATTGGAATTTCAGGAGTTTAGGTCGTGGGAAAATCGACTTCGAAAACATTATTCGTGCATTAAACGACATTAAATACCAGGGACCTCTTTCGGTTGAGTGGGAAGACAGCGGCATGAACCGTGAAGCTGGAGCAATCGAAGCCTGTGATTTTGTTCGTTACAGCGACTTCGAACCTTCGGATGTGGCCTTTGACGACGCGATGCAAAAATAGTTTCAAGTTCAAAGTTTCAACTTGGCTGATCCGATGACTTGAGTTCATCGGATCAGTTGCTTTCTACATCAATCAAGTAGCCGATATGCAGATTGAAAGAATACAAAACAAGATTTATGAGCTTCGAGGTCAGAAAATAATGCTTGATTTTGATCTCGCCGAATTGTACCAGGTTGAGAACAGAGCCTTAAAGCAAGCTGTAAAGCGAAACCTTGATCGGTTTCCTGATGATTTTATGTTTCATCTCACTAAATTGGAGTGGCAAGAGGTTATCACAAATTGTGATAACCTCCCTGAAGGTGTAAAATTTAGCCCTGTCTCTCCTTTCGCTTTCACCGAACAGGGAGTGGCCATGCTTTCAAGTGTACTAAAAAGTAAAAGGGCATTGCAGGTCAATATTGCTATCATGCGAGCTTTTGTTTTCATAAGACAATATGCCCTGACACATAAGGACTTGACTTTGAAACTGCAAGAGATCGAAAATAAGTACGACAAACAATTCAAAGATGTGTACGAAGCAATAAATTTCCTGCTACAAAAAGATAATCAAGAAACATCACAAAAACAACGTACCCGAATAGGATTTAAAACCGATTCTGAATCGACCAGCACTTGATGCTTGTGTCAAAACAAAACATATAAATCAAAAATTATGACCAACCGAAGAACTTTTCTAAAAAGTACAACTACCGCTGCTGTCGGACTAAGTCTTGCCGCTACGATGCCAATCCCAATGACCGCCTGTTCGGGAGCCAACGAAAAACTTCGTTGTGGAGTAATTGGTGTTAACGGTATGGGATTTGCCGACCTGGCCGCCTTTCTACGCCAGAAAAACACCGAATGTGTTGCCATCTGCGATGTTGATGCGAATGTACTCAACAGGCGAGCCGCCGACACAGAAAAAATGCAGGGATTCAAACCTAAATTATATAGCGATTACCGCAAACTACTCGAAGATAAAAATGTGGATGTAGTGATCATCGGAACTCCCGATCATTGGCATTGTTTGCCGATGGTTGAAGCCTGTCAGGCCGGAAAAGATGTGTATTGCGAAAAACCACTGGGAAACTCGATCGAAGAGATTAACATCATGAAACGTGCTGCCAACAAATATAAAACGGTAGTTCAGGTGGGCATGTGGCAACGCAGCGATCCGCATTGGATGGCTGCTGTCGAATTTGTAAAATCGGGCAAACTTGGGAAAATCCGCACGGTTCGCACCTGGGCGTATCAGGGCTGGATGGAACCTGTGCCGGTAAAACCCGACGCGGAAGCTCCTGCAGGAGTTGATTACGATTTCTGGATCGGACCTGCAGCTAAACGCCCATTTAATCCGAACCGTTTTCACTTTAATTTCAGGTGGTTCTACGATTATGCCGGCGGTTTAATGACCGATTGGGGCGTTCACATCCTTGACTACGGTTTATTCGGAATGGGCGATCCTTCGCCAAAATCGATCATGTCGATGGGAGGGAAATATGCGTATCCGGATGATGCCGCTGAAACCCCGGACACCTTACAGGCCTTGTTCGAATTCGACGGACATACCATGCTTTGGGATCACGGAACCGGTATCGATGGCGGATATTATGGCCGTAACCACGGTGTTGGTTATGTCGGAAACAATGGAACTCTGGTGGTCGACCGCAATGGATGGGAAGTAATTCCGGAGCGAAAAAAGGATAAAGACCTGATTGAGCGGGTTCCCTTACAAAAAGGAACTGGCAAAGGACTCGACTATCACATGGCAAACTTCATCGAAGGAGTAAAAAGCAGAAACCGGAAATTGAATGCAAGTATCGAGATTGCAGCCAATACCGCCCGTGTTGCCCATTTGGGAAACATTGCCCTGCGCACAGGCCGACGTTTGTATTGGGATGCCGAAACCAGCAAATTCATTAACGACGAGGAAGCCAACAAATTCCTGATTCCGCAATACCGTGCTCCCTGGGTATTGCCTAAAATTTAATCAATCAATTCGTTTATATAAAAAGCCCGGTACAGTTCATTTTGTACCGGGCTTTTGCTATTTAATTTTTCGAGTAGTTAACTTGATTGGATCTTGTCGGGTATCAAAAATAATTCATTTCCGATTCTATTTGCTCCTGCGTTTTAAAATTACCCAACAAATAGTCTTTATCCGCTCTTTTTGCCCTTTCGACTAACTGTTTCTGAGAAAAAGGCTTCATTTCGCCTTGCTGACTTTCCAGTATCGCTAACTCTATTTTATTAAAGATTTTTTTGTCTTTAAGCCCGATAATGTATTCGATTGCGTTAAGCTTTCTAACCTGAAGATTCATAACTAATTCATATTTTGACACAAATATACTACCTAATCATTAATGAAAGAATCGAACATTGCTTGTTTTTTTAATACATTCCAACAAATAAATATCCAACTTCTTTTGACGCAACGATCCGCATCACTCATTAAATCAAAGTCACCCGAACTTTTTTATTCTTTAGTCGGCTATTATCAACCAGAGCAATCAATCGGCTCACTTCGGAGGCATGAACACCCACAAAAGTGCAGTCTTGTTTAATCTCGATAACTCCAAGCTGATCGCCACTCAGTTTCCCTTGTTTTATAAATAAGCCGGCAATATCGCCTTTCGAAATTTTATCTTTCCGCCCACCGGAAACGAACAGTGTTTCCCAGCTTGAAGCCTCCGGATTCGGTGCTTTCAGCAAATCTTCGACTTCACTGTTTTCAATAAAATCGGGTAGTGTTTCATGCTTCCCCTTTAGCACGTAGGCGGTTCCATCGTTAAACATTCGGGCTGTTCGCCCATTGCGATGGGTAAATTCGTGAGCTCGCTGCGGAAGTTGATAGTGAATGATAAATTTTATCTCCGGAATGTCGAGTCCCCGCGCTGCCAAATCGGTAGCCACAATAAGCCGGTAGGTTCCATTCCTGAACTTAATCAGTACCCGTTCCCGGTCTTTTTGTTCCATTCCGCCATAGAAACAGCCGTGATTAATGTTATTGTCGGCCAGAAAATCGCTCACATCCTGAATGGTATCTTTAAAATTGCAGAAAACAATCCCCGGTTGATTTCCAAGATGACAAAGCAGGTCTTTTAACGAATCTAATTTATCCGATGAAGTTGCAGGTACCGTTCTGACTTTCAATTGTGACGTGCCACTATCCAGATAATCAAGAACCGTGGGATTCTGTAATCCAACAAATTCGGGAATCTCAACTTCCTGAGTGGCTGATGTCAGTATCTTTTTCCGGACATTCGGCAGCAAGGCGACAATTTCCTTCATGTCGGGTTCAAATCCAATTTCCAGCGATTTATCAAATTCGTCCAACACCAATGTCGAGATACATTCCGGCGAAAAATTCTCACGTCGCAAATGGTCGGCAATTCGTCCGGGAGTTCCGATCAGGATTGCAGGTCGGTGTTTAATCTCCACTTTATCTTTCGAACCAGCTCTGCCTCCATAAACCGCATTGGTTTTGTACCCTGTTCCCATTTCGCGGATAACCTGCTCAATCTGAATTGCTAATTCCCGGGAAGGAACAACGATCAGCACCTGAACTTCGGCACAACTGGCATCGAGTGTTGCAATAACAGGCAACAAAAAAGCCAGTGTTTTACCTGTTCCTGTTGGTGAAAGCAACACAACTTCGGCGTTCGAAAGAATCGCTTTTTCAGCCTCTTCCTGCATGGCATTGAGCTTTACGATGCTCAACTTCTCCAGAATACTTGTTTGATCTTTAATCGGACTTATCATCCGGCAAAGGTACAGTTATTTAATCGAGCTAAAACTCAATTTTATAACTCAGATTTGGGACA
>JFJP01024512.1_pt1 | contig 10074 bp, 12 predicted proteins | sample 431651 | NCBI WGS metagenome assembly JFJP01 (sample SAMN02602958, study PRJNA72255) | Microbial mat metagenome, whole genome shotgun sequencing project. | biome: fresh water; feature: sink hole; material: water; isolation source: purple microbial (photo- and chemosynthetic) mats found in... | reverse complement strand
TACCATCTCCAGCGGAAGATGTGTAACGGTCGCTACTTGCTCGTGTGTGTATCCACTATCCAAAAATCTCTGCACGGTATGAGCCAGAGGCTCCGCTATCTCGATGATGTGCCCGTCCGGATCAAACATACGAAACACCATTTGCCCCCACGGTTGAGGCTCTATCTTTGAGATGATACCCGCTCCGGCATCGCAAGCTTTTTTGAAATCATCCTCAAGGGTTTCAGTCTCAAAGCAGAGCTCAAAAGAGTGACCGTCAAATTTTTTCTGTGCGCCGAATATCGTCTCAGTAGCCATTTTCGTCTGCCACAGAGCTAATCCGCTCTCAAAAGAGACATAAGCGCCAGCAGACTCCATCGCCACTTTTTGCTTTAATACATCTACATAAAACTCTTTTGAAATTTCTATATCTTCTACGAATATTGCTGTTACGGTTAGCTGCATCGCTTATCCTTTATTGATTTTTGTGGCATGAGTCGGAGGGGTTGCAGGTGGCTGGCGCTTCGTCTACTTCAAGCCCAAGTTTTTCTCTTATTTCTGCCGGATTGAAGCCGCTTAGTTTTATGTCGCCTTTTTTGATTAGAGGTCTTTTGATGAGGATGGGCTCTTTTATCATAGCCTCCAAGGCTTGCTCTTCCGTAAGAACGACAGGATTTAAAAAGCCGTCTTTGATGAGAGGAGCGGACATGTTAAACCACTCATTTTTTGGTTTGCCTTCAAAAAACTCTTTTAGCCCTGGGGCGCTCCATTTGGTAGACAGCAGGTTTTTGACGACGAGTAGGCATCCGAGGCTCTGGAGCTTCTCTTTTTGCCTTGCATTGCCGCCGCATCCCGGTTTTTCGTAAAATTCTAGCGTCATGCAAGAGCCTTTTAGAAGTTTATAAAAGCTTTTGCACTTTGCGTTCCGCTATTTATGAGTAGAGGTTAATGGAGCTTGTCTGGGTGTTGTTTTGGTATGCGCTTGCCGTTTGGTATGCGGCGACTCTGTTTGCCTGCTCTTTTTGGCTCATCTCTTTGACTTTGTTTTTGAGTTCGTTTTCGAGCGTCGCACGGTAGATTTCACCCGCCGCTTCCGAGAGTCTTTTGACATAGCTGTCAGCTTCTTTGCCAAATCCCGTAAGCGTACGCTCTGCCTCTTGCTTCTTTGCTTCCGTTTTTTTGTCTATGGATAGTTTTTCGAGGATGGAATTTATCGATATTTCGCCGCTTGGCGGTGTATATGAGCTTTCAGGTGTGCTCTTTTTTTGGAAAAGCGATGTAAGTTGAGAGATAAATGAGTTGACGCCGCCTATCTGCATAGTTTTCTCCGCAATTTTTAGCGGATAATCAGCAAATGGTGTTCCAAATATTGACGCACAAATTTATTCCGATGAACGGTTGCTCTAGTTTTTTTCGGTAAAATATCTCAAAAAAACAAAAGGTGAGGCGATGCAGACCATAACTATCAAAGTAAGCGACGGTTATGCCGACAAACTGTTTGCTCTTTTGGAGCTGTTCCCCAAAAATGCCCTCAAGCTAGAAACGGTAGAAGACAAAAAAGCAAAAGAGCTAGAAAAGCACCGAAAAGCGATACAGGCGAGTTTGGATGATATAAAGGCGGGAAGAGTGAGCGATACCGGAATTACGGTAAAAATGAAAGTATGAAAATCGTAGATTTTAGTGTTCGAGAGGCGGACACTTATAAAAAATCAAAAAAAGAACTTCTCAAAAGATTTCGCCATCTTGACGAAGACATTAAAAAATTTTTGTTGTCCGTTGAAAAGTTGGAAGACCTTGGTATCCCTTTGGGCGGCGGGTTTTACAAGGCACGCATAGCAAACTCCGATAAAAACAAGGGCAAAAGTGCAGGCTATCGCCTTATCACATTGTTAAAAGTGGTTGATACAAAAATCTATCTTGTCTACATCTACGACAAAAGCGACCTTGAAAATATAAGCGAAGAGGAGCTTAACGCTTTGTTTTGTGGGGGTGGGTTAAGAATTTAGTGTATATCAAGTCAAGGAAGTAAGCGGGAGGGTCCATCTTCCAAATCCGATGTGTAGACTTGTGAGTCAAGAACACCATTCGGGTGGTGGCATACTTCCGATATGTGTTCGCTTGCATGACGGGGACGCTCTAATGCCAAAAAAGCCCAAAAGCTCTACGCCCAAAACGCCTTCCCCGCATGATGGATTCTAACACAGGCTTTATTAAGTAATTAAATCGCCAAGCTCTTGTTTTAAGGCATCTATTTTTTCTATTGCCTTCCATTTACTGATTATTACTTCTTTGATTTTATTTGTTATTACTTCTCTTTGTTTTTTATCAATATCAATCGGCAACATAAGCTCTTTCCATCTTTCTGCAATGTTTGGCAATGTTGTTTCGATTAATATTTTATTCTTAGCCTGCAAATGCGTCAATTTATGTGATAGCAAATAAAGTAAATAGTATGGATTTAGTCCGTATTCATTTTCTTCTTGCAATACTCGTAAAATCAATATCTCCCTTGTGTAAAGCGCCTCCATATCATATGGTGACACCATTGCCACACTTCCAATTCGATAGCTTCCTCGCCTAACATAAACAACATCTCCGGCTTCAAGGTTTTTATTTTTACCCTTCTTTTCAAAATAAATTTCAGTTGTAATTTTTGCGGTTGGGTCTTTGTAAACTTCCCAATTTACAATGTCTTTTACACGCACATAGGGTATCTCGCCCTTGCCTTTATATTCGGCTGGAGGTGAACCGTGCCCATCGAAAAAAGATATAATCCCTTTTTTTATTAAATCTTTTATCGGTATTAATTGTAAATTTTGAGCTTTTGCTAAATCTTCAATTTCTTTTATTTTATTTTGCCAGTAATAGCGAGGGACTAGAATATTTTTTGAAAGCGCTAATTTGCTTTTTACTTTAAATGTGTATTTCGAAAATGCCTTGTTTTCAAGCTCGTTAATAATCAGAGGAATATCATCCCAAAGCTCAGTTTTATTTGCTTCTTTTTTTAAATAATCCCAACGATAAATTTCTTTGCCCTGATGATCGTGTCCGATTTCTTCTGCCACTGCCATATTTATTAGTTCTTGTTGTGGGCGATTTTTTTCCAAAATAATAACAACACACTTTGCATTGTTGTGCGGTCTAAAGGTGTTGTGCGGCAAGTCAAGCATCCAAGTTACATTATTATTTTTTAACATATAGTGCAAAACATATCTAGACTTTGGGGCATGAAAAAATGTTTCAGGCAAAACAATTCCCATTCTTCCGCCGTCTTTTAGCAGTTTTAAAGAACGCTCAATAAACAATATCTGTATGGTTTCTTCTTTTTTAAGCTTGTTGGTTTTTGAAAAAGTGTTAATTTCCTTACCAAAAGGTGGGTTAGCCAGCAAAACATCAAATTTTTCTAAATCTATATGTTGCCTTGTCGTGGATTTCCATTCGCTTGGCATTTTTAAGCTATCTTCGCAAAAAATACCGCCCTTTCCATCCCCTAAAATAGCCATGTAAGCTTTTGCAACTTTGCTAAGAAAATCATCTTTTTCTAATCCCTTTATACATTTTATAGCAGAAGATAATTTTTCTTCACTTAGCGCAAGGTCACTCCATCCGTATTCGGCAGCTTGCCTATCAAGAACTTTCCAAATATGCCTTAAACTTTCGACCAAAAAACCACCTGTTCCGCAAGCTGGGTCAATTAAGATTTCATTCGGTTGGGGATTAATGATTTCAACCATTAATTTTATTACATTTCTTGGTGTAAAAAATTGTCCTTGTGCGCCTTTTAATGAGTAGCCTATAAAAGTTTCAAAAGCGTCAGCGATTATATCCCGCTCACTTTCAACCAAACAAAAATTTTGAAGTTCGCCAACCACATATTTAATACTGTCAGCATCTAATGTTATACCATCGGCAACTTCTATAACTTCACTGTATTTAGTTTTTACTTTCTCGAAAATTTCGATTATTCGCTTCTGTACTACTTTTCCATCTTCTTCAATGCCGACCCTAAATGAAACATTGTCATCTCTTTTTGTAAAACGCTCATCGTATATTTTGCAAAAAATAAGATTTATTAGTTGCTGTGCAATAATCTCATCACGCCCTGTTCCAGTTGCATTTCCAGCAAGATGATTGCGAATGGAGTTAAATATGACTTTTAGATTGTGAGTTGGTTTTAAATCCTTTCGTTTGAATTTTCCAATATCCTCCAGCCTTTGCCCTTGAATTGGAATGTTTGGTATTTCCTCAAAATGAACTTTCCCACCCTGCTCAATTTTCTTTAAAAAAATTCGCTCATTGCCGTTAAACCAAACGCCTAAGTAAGCATTTGAAAATTTTAAATAATCTTTAAGTTGTGTAATCCCGTCGTTTCTTGTTTTCTTTTTACATTCAATAATTATGTATTCATTATCCTCCGTTTTTTTAGAGTCTGAGAATACGATTATATCTAGTGGGTATGATTTTGATGTGTCGGAAGGGCTAGCTTTTACACGATATTGAGGTCTTGTTTGAATTTGCTCTTTTGGATAACCATAATCTTCTACAAGCTGTTTTGCAAAAACTTGTACAGCCTCTAGCTCTTCTGGTGTTGCCTTAACTTGCTCTCCGGAAATATAATCAAGTATATAGCCTTCTTTTGTTGCATCTTGGATTTTGTCTGTTTCTAATAAGAGCATATATTTTCGCTTTTTGTAGTTTTTGAGATAAATGTTTTCTATTTTAAACTATAAAAGCAAAATATTTGCCTCTTTGAGTTGTAGCAAGCAATTTATTTGCTTGTTGTTTAGTTATGAGCAGGTTTGTAGATTTTTGTCTAAAAAAGGCAGAAAATGACTCAAAGGGATATGGCTGGATATTTGGGAGTTACGCCGATGACGCTTCGCAACTGGCGGAAAGAAAAACCAAACCTATACAAAACAGTGATGAAAGGTTTTGAATTTGACAAAGCGGTGGAAGAGGCGAGGCAACACTACGAAAAGCTAAAAGCAATAAGCGAGCAGACGAAATAAAAAAGGTTGTATGCGTTTGCCTGTGATATAATTTACCAAAAAACAAGGCTAAGGAGTTTTAAAATGTTGGCTTTGCAAATTTCAGAAAATCAAATAGTCAATCTAATATCACAACTTGATTTAGGGGCGTTAGAAAAAGTAAGAAAAGCAATCGTAAAACGAGAGATATATTTCAAAAAATTTCAAAAAGCGCCAATTGGGGAGATAGTTGATGATTTTAAAGCTGAGGGCTATAGCGATGGCTTTTTGGCTGACTTGGAAAACGGGCTAAAAAATAGCAGAATATATCAAAAATGACCATTTTGGAGCTTAGAGAGGAGCAAAAAAAGTATTTACTGAATCATCAGCTTCTTAAAAAATACGAAAAAGCAAAACTACTTTTTGAAGAAAATCCTTTTCATCCATCTTTAAACATGGAACTCTTGGAGCCAAAACATAGACTTTTATACTCCTTTAGAATCGACAAAAAATATAGAGCCATTTTTGCATATATCGAAAATGAGGTCATTGAGATAATCACAATAACAAATCACTACAAGTAAATCAATAAATACTATACCCCACAAACATCCGTATCTTTGTCTTTGTCGTCGGTCTCGGATAGTCTTTGTAGGCTATCTCTATCGTCTCTATCGAGTTTTTATCTAGCATTCGAAAGCCGGAGCTGCTGAGTAGTCGCATGTCGCTGATGTCGCCGTTTGGGTGGAGGTAGAATTCTACGACGCTGGTGCCCTGCTGTCCTAGCCTTCCAGCCGTGTCCGGGTATCTGAGGTATTTTTCGGTGATGCGTCCGATGGAGCCTAGGTTGTCTTTGATAAATTTTTGCTCTTCTTTGCCTAGTCTCTCAAACTCCTCGCCGTATAGCTTTTTAATAGGTCCGCCGACCTCTTTTTTCATTGTTTTAAATTCGCTGTTTAGCTCCGAGAGCAGTGCGCTACCGGATGGTTTGCTTGGCGCCGCTACGCGTGTTGCGGCTGTTTTATTGCGCTCTATCGGCTCTGTCTTTTTTGGTGTTATGGTTTTTTGAATCGGCGACTGTTTTTGTTGGACTGTTTTTTTGGTTGGGGTGGGCGGTGTCGGTTTCGATGGTTTTGACTCTCGGACGGGCGCACTTTTTTCTTGCGGCTCTTTTGTGAACTGGTTTAGCGAGAGTACTTTTCTCTCGACTTTGGGCGGCTTATTACCGTCTTGTTTGTGTAGCAGAAGGTATCCGAGTGCAAAAAAGAGAATATGCAGAAGTATTGAGGCTAAAAGCCCGATAATCCTATCTTTACTCTCCTGCGTATTCATGTAACTTTGCAAAAAACTCGTACAGCTCGGCTCTTTTGTCAGGCCTATTAAATACCAGAGGGCTAGGGTGGTGGGTCTTTGCCACCCCTATCGTCTCATTGTTGTGTGTTATCTCTTTGATTTCATGTTTGGCAAGACTCTTAAACGCCTCTTTTAGCATCTTATCTTCCAGCTTTGAGACGGCTTTTTCTGCGCTACCGCCTAGAAGTACGATAAGGCGGGGTTTTACTATTTTTATCTCTTGAAGCAGCATCGATGCACCAAGAACTAGCTCCGCCGTATTGGGTGTTCTGTTTTTGACGCCTCTGGATGAAGGCTCAAAAGTACGGAATGCAAAAGCGTTCGTGATAAGCAGTTTTTTTCTATCCAGCTTTGCCGACTCTATCAATTTGGCGAGATTTTTACCTGCCGCCCCGCAAAAAGGTCGTCCCTCTCTAGCTTCGTTCTCCCCGGGTGCCTCTCCGATGAACATAATAGGGTGTTTTTCAAAGCCGTACTCTCTATCATATACCAGGCTTTTGTCCACCAATACATTATCTATCGTGTCCAAAAAAACTTTTCTAGCCGAGTAAAACTCTAAAAGGGCATTTTTCATCTATTTCTTTAATATCTCTTCGCCCATTTTGCAGGCGGCGGCAAGTAGTTTATCCGCTCCCTCACTCAAAAACTCGTTTGCCAACTCCACACCTACCTCTTCATAATCTTCAGCAAGAGCCGTGATACTTTTGCTCATTGATTTTGAGCCGTCCGGCATACCGATAATGGCGAGCACTTCCACCGTCTCTCCGTCAAGTTTTGCGTTGACCCCTATCGGCACTTGGCAACCGCCCTCAAGTGTGTCGACAAAATCCCTCTCTATAGTCGTCTCTATCATCGTATCTTCATCGTTTAGCACCGACAAAAGCTCCAGCACACGGTCATCATCTATGCTCTCTATCCCGATAGCCGCTTGCCCCATTGAAGGCGTCATTACGGTTGTCTCTATCGGCACTGCATATTTGACTCCGTCTATCAGTCCGAGTCTTTTTATGCCCGCAGTCGCTAGGATGATAGCGTCAAATTCGCCATCTTCAAGCTTTCTAAGTCTCGTATCAATATTACCCCTGAGGTCTTTGATGGTTAGGTCTGAGCGAACCGCTTTTAGCTGCATTCTTCGTCTAAGGCTTGTCGTGCCGACTACCGCACCCTGCGGGAGCTCTTCGATGGAGGCGTATTTGAAAGACAAAAAGCAATCTCTCGGGTCTTCTCTTTTTGTTACAGCCGCCAGCACAAGTCCGTCTGGAAATTTCGTCGGAACATCTTTTAGGCTGTGAACTGCTAGATGCGAGCCCCCTGCAAGCATATCCTCTTCAAGCTCTTTTGTAAAAAGCCCTTTTCCACCGATGAGGGCGAGAGGTGTATCAAGGATTTTATCTCCTGTTGTTTTGATAGGCTTTAGCTCTACCGTAAGTCCCGGATGGGCGGCTTCAAGCTCGGCTTTTATGTGGTTTGACTGCCAAAGTGCTAGTTTTGAGCCGCGCGTTGCGATAATTAGTTTTTTCATTTTAGCTCTTTAATCAGTTGGTTTGTTTTGACTTTTGTTTGGTCTATTTCTCCGTTTAGATATACGGTAGGCGTGCCCCTGATGAGAAGTTTGTACGCCTTTTGTAGCTCTTCGTCATACTCTTTTAGCGTCTCTTTTTTTTCTATATCGCTTTTTTGTATTTTTACGCCAAGCTCGCTACTTAGTTTTGCGGCTATTTTTGCCTCATCGGTTTCGTTTGGCTCTACATTCGTGCCGTATAGTTTTGTCATAAATTCAGCTCTATTTTTCACCGAGCCTCTTGCGCTAAGCTCCGCTTTTACGATAGCCTCGGATGACGGGTGCAAGGATATGAGCGGAAATGAGTAGTGATATACGGCGAGCTTAGTTGGATTTTTTGCAGCCGCCGCTATCATATCAGGTACGATGTCCCTGCAAAACGGGCAGAGCGGGTCGCTAAATACGACTATTTTGTTTTTTGCGTCTTTGTGTCCTGCTACTAAATGTTCGGCGTTATAGTATGATGCGTCAGGTTTTGGGCGAAATGTCTCTTTTGCGCTCTTTTGTTTTTTGAGATTTACGAGGTCGTCAGACATGATTTCGCCTTTTACGAACACCATATCAGGGGCTTTCATGGCTATTTTTTTACCGTTTTTGTCTATCGTAAACTCAAGCAAGATAGTCACGGCCTCCCAATCGCCGTAGCCTTCCATCGGCTCCCTTGATACTACCTTTACCGATTTGACGGTGGCTTGTTTGGAGTTTTTGAAGATTGACATTTTGTACTCTTCAATCTCTTTATTTGTGGCGGCCGTAAGAGACAAGGAGGCAGCAATCGAAATAAGCAACAGTTTTTTTATCATTTCATACTCCTAATATGCGTTTTTCAAGCTCTATAATGGCGTGCGATGCGCTACACGGCTCTTTTGTTAGCGTGCGTCTATTGACTATCTCCACTGTACCTTCAGCGATATTTTTGCCCACTATCACGGCGTATGGAAAGCCTATTAGCTCAAAATCCGCCATTTTGTGTCCGTATCTCTCGTCTCTATCGTCGAGAATCGCTCTGATACCTGAGTTTTTTAGCTCCTCATATATCCCCTCTGCCGCCTCTTTTTGAGCCGCGTCTTTGATATTTGAGATGATGACATTCACTTGATACGGGGCGATAGATGCGGGAAGTATGCACCCTTTTTCATCGGAGTTTTGCTCTATAACCGCCGAAATCAGACGGCTTACGCCTATGCCGTATGTGCCCATGATAAAAGGCTGAGTCTTGCCGTTTTTGTCTAGAAATTTGGCGTTTAGCGGTTCGGAGTATCTAGTGCCTAGCTGAAATATATGGCCTGCTTCAATGCCTTTGGCATATGACAAATCAGCTCCGCATTTTGGGCAGGCATCGCCCTCTTGCACTAGTACGAGGTCTTTCACCCTTTCAATTGGGGCTTTAACGCTAACGCCTTTTGTATGATAATCAGCTTTATTTGCGCCTGTTACCATATCGTTTCTATCTAGTAGCTCCACATCTACGAAATATTCACACTCTGCGCCCAGACCTACAAAGCCCAGTGTAATATTTTTGTCCGCATATCTCTCATTTAATGCCGCTTCGTCGATGTCAGTAAGCGCCAGTGCGCCGCAAGCGTTAAGCGCCTTGGTCTCCTCTAGCTCGTCATCTCCGGCTATGAAAAATACGACAGGCGTGTTTTGCTTTGCGTCTTCAAAGAGCGCTTCTTTTACGACGGCTTTTATAAATCTACCCGCCTCAATCCCAAAAAACTCGCTAAGCTCCGCTATTGACTTGACATTTGGCGTGTGTACTTCAGTGGGCGTCGCCTCATCCATTTTTACCCGTTTTTTCGGTTTTCTTCTTGCCGCTTCGATATTTGCCCCATACTCGCACGATTTGCAGATGGCAAGCGTATCCTCTCCGGCGTTGGCAAGTATCATAAACTCTTTTGAGCCGCTGCCGCCTATCGCTCCGCTGTCGGCTTCGACGACTTTGAAGTCAAGCTCAAGTCGTTTGAATATCTTTTTGTAGGTCTCTTCCATCAGATGAAACTCTCTTAGCATATCTTCTTCGGATTCGTGAAAAGAGTAACCGTCTTTCATGACAAATTCACGACCCCTTAGCAGACCAAATCTAGGGCGCACCTCGTCTCTGAATTTGAGTTTTATTTGATAGATGTTCATCGGAAGTTGTCTATAGCTTGTGATTTTCGCCTTGGCTAGCTCCACCATCATCTCTTCGCAAGTCGGAGAGAGGACAAACTT
>JFJP01041213.1_pt1 | contig 10075 bp, 9 predicted proteins | sample 431651 | NCBI WGS metagenome assembly JFJP01 (sample SAMN02602958, study PRJNA72255) | Microbial mat metagenome, whole genome shotgun sequencing project. | biome: fresh water; feature: sink hole; material: water; isolation source: purple microbial (photo- and chemosynthetic) mats found in... | reverse complement strand
GTAATATTATCCTAAGAACTAATCTTAAAATCTGCTATAAAATTAAGAGAATTTTGCAATTATAATCATATTATTGAATGAAGTTAAAAATAGAATATATGTAATTGATAAATAGTATTTTGTGTTAGAATAATATCCATTAAAGTGTTGGTTTATAATTAAAAAAATAATTTGAAATAAAAAAAGTAATTATTTTCATGATGTTTAGACGGGTAGAAAATGTATTTTTGATATCTATTTTTGATATAGTCTGAAAAATTTAACTGAATTAGCTGATTATTTATGAGTACAACTGGAAACAGGATTATTTCCCTTGATATTTTTCGGGGACTAACAATCATGGCAATGATAATTGTTAACACTCCCGGAAGCTGGAGTTTTGCCTATCCGGTGTTGCGCCATTCGGAATGGCATGGATGTACACCCACCGACCTGGTTTTCCCCTTTTTTATTTTTGCAATGGGATTTTCAGCAGTTCTTTCTATAACTAAACGATTACAAAAGGGAACGTCAAAACAGAAATTGGTTTTGCAACTACTCAGGCGTTCAGCAATAATTTTTATCCTTGGATTAATAATCAACAGTTTTCCATTCAATGATCTGGCCAATATTCGTATTCCCGGTGTTTTGCAACGGATAGCTATTGTCAACCTGATTTGTGGTCTTTTTCTGATTTTTTCTGATATAAAAGTTATGTGGTATGTGTCGGCTGGTTTACTCACCGGTTATTGGGCTCTTATGACGCTGGTCCCGGTTCCGGATTTTGGAACGGCAAATCTTGATCCCACCACAAACCTTGCTGCATGGCTCGACAGGCTGCTTTTAGGAAAGCATGTGTGGGTTTATACAAAACTATATGATCCGGAAGGTATATTAAGTACTTTACCTGCTATTGCCAGCGGATTAATTGGTGTGCTTGCCGGAAATTCCTTTATGAAATCAAAGAATGAAAGCGACAAACTGATTTATTTGCTTGTTTTCGGCAATATTCTGATTATAAGCGGCATGGCCTGGGATTTACTCTTTCCGATTAACAAGCAGCTGTGGACTAGCTCCTTTGTGCTTTATACATCGGGATTAGCAATGGTTGTTTTAGGAATTATCTATTGGCTGGCAGATATAATGCGAATCAGGCAATTTGCACCTCCCTTTCTGGCATTTGGCACCAATCCTATTATAGCGTATTTCGGTTCCGAAATTGGTATCATTACAATTGGAATGATACAGATATCAACAGCTTCCTCAAAAGTGTCCTTGTACGACTGGTTATTTATTCAATACCAGTCATTTGGATTGTCGCCTATAAATGCCTCATTATTGGGCGCTCTTTTGTATACCGGATTCTGGTTGCTGGTTGTAGGAATAATGTACCGCAGGCATATTGTGGTTAAAATATAAAAAAGTATTTTATTAATACAGATTTTTTTAAAAAACAGAATCGCTTATATACGTCTCTGTTTTTTTGTCTGTATTTAATTATTTGACATAAATACACCATCGTAGTCTTTCCTGTATATCAAAATGGATTATAATTTTGATTCCTTAGCATTTTCAAGAAAAGAAACAAAAAAAGGCTGCCCTGAAAAGAGGCAACCTGATTTTATATTTCTCGTTAAGAAAGAGCTTACTTACGTTTTTCTTTGATACGTGCTTTTTTACCTTTAAGGTCACGCAGGTAGAAAATCCTTGCGCGGCGAACAGCACCACGTTTGTTTATTTCAATTTTATCAATAAATGGTGAACAAACAGGTATGATCCTCTCAACACCAATTGTTCCCGAAACCTTACGTATTGTGAATGTTTCAGTAACTCCTTCGCCTGAGCGCTGCAGAACAACACCCTGGAAAAGCTGGATACGTTCTTTTTCACCTTCTTTGATTTTATAGTGAACTGTAATGGTATCACCAGCCTTAAATGCCGGTAATTCATTCTTTACTACAAAATGATCTTCAACGTACTGAATTAACTCCTTCTTACTCATTAGTTTATGTATTAGTTGTGCGTTTTTCTCAAAAATGAGTGCAAATTTACGCTAAAAATTTGATACAAAACAAGTTTACACCAGTTTTTTTAACAATCCTATGTTGATAACCTCTAATTATACTTCTGATCGCAAAAGTATGAAATATTTTTGGATTTATTTGCCTGATTCAAATGCAATTGAGTTATTATAACACAAAGTAAATAAGCATGTTATAACTTTCTGGTATCAGGATATCTTTCATAATATAAATATCATGGCAAAATGAAATAAAGTCATCCTTGCGAACCAAGATTTGTATAGTATGATCTGTGCTATAAAACTCAAAAGTATAATTCTATGAATAAAAATATCCCTATAGTTTACAACCACAGGGATATTTCAAATAAACCGAGTATTTTTATTTTTGAAGCTGACAGGAATTATTCTGCTTTGCTCTTTTTAATTTCATCAACCTGCTCTTTAACTTCATCAACAATTTCTTCTGCTTTTTCCTCTACAACATCAGCTGCTTTTTCGGCAACAGCTTCAACTTTTTCAGCAGCCGGCTCAACTATTGGTTCAACAACAGTAGCTTTTGTTTCATCTGCCGCGCCCCGGATTTTTTCTTCCAGTTTATCAACAAGGCCGGCAGCTTTCTCATCTAATTTTCCAATTGCAACTTCTGCCTTGTCTTTTAGATTTTCTCCAAAATCTATAACTTTCTCGGTTGCTTCCTGGGCTGCGATTTTTACATCATCAACAACATCATCAATTTTCTCGACTACATCTTTGGTGTATTCCTTAGCTGTTTCAACACCCTGAGCAGCTTTTTCTTTAAATTCTGATGCTTTAGCGGAAGTCGCATCTTTAAGCTCTGCGGCTTTTGCTACCGTTACATCTTTTAATTCTGCAGCTTTAGCGGCTGTAACATCTTTTGATGTACCAAAAAGTTTCTTAAGTGAGTCTAATAATCCCATAATATTGTTTTTAAGTGGTTTAGTTGGCTAAATTACATAATTAATTAAAAAATAGCAAGAGCCATAATTTAATTCTGCCACTAAATTATCAGCTCTTTCCTTCCAACATGTCTGGTCTGCGAATCCTGGTTCTTTCAACAGCCTTCTCATATTGCCATTTCCGTATTTCTTTATCATTTCCCGACATAAGTACTTCCGGAACTATCCAGCCTTTATAATCCGATGGTCTTGTATAAACAGGCGGTGATAACAGATTGTCCTGAAAAGAGTCGGATAATGCCGATGTCTCATCACTCAAAACACCTGGTAACAATCGGATTACGGCATCAGCAACCACCGCAGCTGCAAGTTCGCCTCCGGTTAATACATAATTACCGATTGAGATTTCGCTGGTAAAATAATGCTCGCGTAATCGTTCATCAATACCTTTATAATGACCGCACATGAGTATAATATTCGTCGCCATTGATAATTTATTGGCCATAGGCTGATCAAACAAGGATCCATCGGGTGTCATGAAAATAATCTCATCGTATTTTCGCTCTGATTTCAGTTTTTCGATACAGGCTGCTATCGGCTGCAACATCATTACCATGCCTGCGCCTCCACCAAAAGGATAATCATCAACCTTACGATGTTTATTGTCAGAAAAATCCCGCAAATTATGAATGTGTATTTCGGCCAGACCCTTTTTCTGAGCCCTCATGATCATCGAATGGTTAAACGGTCCCTCAAACATTTCGGGGAAAATAGTTATGATATCAATCCGCATAGGAGTCATTGTGAATTATAATGCAAAATTACATTTATAAAATGACTATTTCCTTACTTTTCATTTACATCGGGCCGGAATTCGCATACATTCTTTGATTAAATACAATCATGCTAAAAGTGGTTTTGATCCATTCAGGTGCATCATCACATTTGAAAACCTTGATGTAATTGCAAAGATTTCAAACTAAAAAGACTGATTGATTGTTATATTTGCACTATAATTTGAAAAGAAAATGAAGAAGACTTTTTTACTACTTGTATCATTGATTTATATCACCTCCTTGTCAGCTCAACAATCTGATCTGAATACTTACGTGTTGCATTTTACTGACAAAGGAATTAGCAAAAATGCATCAATTAATCCGTCTGATTATCTGACTGATAAATCGGTGGAGCGGAGATTAAAACACAAAATTGAATTTGACCAAACAGATATACCTGTAAATGCTCAATATATAGGAGATGTATCCAAAACAGGGGCAAGGGTATTAACAAGGTCTCGTTGGCTTAATAACATTGTTATTGAAGCAAATACTGATATGATTAATAAAATTAATCTGCTTCCTTTTATTTCAAAGATTCAACCTCTTGATAATAGTGTTAAAAAACAAGAATCTATTTCAACATCAGTCAAACCATTTTTTGAAGCTGAATATATTGCACCCTGGATAAATCAAACATCTGTGCAAGGAACAGCTGATTTATACAATTATGGAGCGGCCTTTAATCAGATAAATCAGATAAAAGGCCAGTATCTGCATAATTTAGGATATAGTGGTCAGGGGATGACAATTGCTGTGCTGGATGCAGGATTTAATTCGGTTGATATACTGCCTTGTTTTGAAAACCTCCGGTCAAACGGTCATATAAAAGGTACTTATGATTTTGCTCAGCCTGGTAACGATGTTTATGCTACCACAATGGCTTCTCACGGAACCAGTGTATTATCATGCATGGGTGCAAATGTTAGTGGACAAATGGTTGGTACTGCCCCAAATGCCGACTATTGGCTTTTACGAACAGAAGTGGGTGCTACTGAATCTATTATTGAAGAGTATTATTGGGTAAGTGCTGCTGAGTTTGCTGACAGTGTTGGGGCTGATCTTATTAATTCTTCACTTGGTTATACTGAATTTCCTGAAAGTCCGGAATTTAACCATACGTATGCCGATATGGATGGAAATACTACCATTGTTACAAAGGGTGCCGATATGGCCGCTAAGAATGGAATATTGGTTGTAAACAGTGCCGGTAATTCAGGCGGAAGTATATGGAAGTACATTGGAGCACCAGCTGATGGTGACAGTGTTTTTTCGATAGGTGCAGTTAATGCGTCAGGCATAAGGGCCTCGTTTAGTTCGGTTGGTCGTACATCCGATGGACGAATAAAACCAACTGTGGCAGCACAAGGTTCTGGTACTGCTGTTTTTTCTCCAGCCGGTTTAGGAATTGGAAATGGAACTTCGTTTTCATCTCCAATTATTTGTGGTATGACGGCTTGCCTGTGGCAGGCATTATCTAACCTCAATAACATGCAGATCATAGAAATAATAAAGGCTTCGTCCAGCCAGGCAAGTCTGCCGGATTCACTGTTAGGATGGGGAATTCCTGATTATGAAATGGCTGCCAGTACACTTGCTTTAAACAATCAAACTGCTGCTAAAAATACCCTTCAATTATATCCCAATCCGGTCATTGATAAATTAACGCTGGGATTTCCTGTCAGCATTGATGGAGAATATGATATAGCCATTGTGAATCTGCAAGGAAAAGTTGTTTACTCAAAGAAGAATATTAAAGGATCGAATCGCAGTATTCAAATCAATGATATTGGATATTTACCTTCAGGTATTTACTTTATTAAAATTTCAAATCATACGCTTCTCTTTTCAGGGAAGATCATAAAGATGTAAGTGTGTAATTTATTTTAATCAGCCGGTTCATTGAGCCGGTTTTTTTTATGCCCGGCCAGGTTTGTTAATAAGATAATTGCTCAGCCTATGTTTCCGCATAAACTAAAATAATGCATGGTTTTATATTAACATTCATTAATAGTTCGATTTAATAAACTTCACTGTTTTTTTAGGTTATTGTTGGAAAATTCAATTTTCAGGAATTTATATGTATGTTAAGCTAATATTTGAAATTTCATAAATCACAGGTATTTGAATATATATAACTTTTATTCAATTAGATACAATGAATTTACAGAATTTTAAGTGCTTTAGAATCCAATAATTAGGTTGAGATGTATTCATAGTAGCAAAAATCTTAAAATAAATAAGTTAAGCTATTTTTTTTGCATATGTCTTTATGTTCTTAATTGGTTTATTCCTTTCCAAACATTGATAGAGCATGATGTAGATATATGGAAGAGTAGGAGTGACGTTTTAATAAATGAGAATAGAAATCAGATTTTCAGGTTTAGATTTAAGATAAATAATTAGATTACATAAGTATACAAATAGTTTACATTTGCAAATATTTATGTATTGACAAAAGTAAACCGTACATTTACAATTGTATATAGAATGAGGGAACAAAGATAACAGTCTGGAATACAGATTATTTACAATTGTATTTGTATGATAGGTTGTTCACTGTTTACAATTCTAAACTCACATAAAAACAGAATTCCTTTAATTAATTATATATAACTAAATATCAATAGTATACACACTCTATATGAATTATTACTATAAGCTAATGGTGTAATTTACATGATATTTATTTAATCTCAAAAAATAGCATATTGTACTTAATATCAATTATATACACGGTATACTTAATCATATAATTTATACGTAAACCAAACGATTAACAATCTTGATATTATTGTTTGATTGTGTTAACATAATTGAATACTAAGTATTACATTTGTAGTTGTATTTACAAAATGGAGTTTACAAATGAAAGACAGGATCACTCTACTTATTAAAGCAAAGAATCTGACAGCAGCACAATTTGCTGATGAGATTGGTGTGCAGAAATCGAGTATTTCACATATCATATCCGGACGGAATAATGCCAGTCTTGATTTTATACAAAAAGTCCTCTTATGCTATCCCGAAGTAAATATGGATTGGCTTATGTTTGGAAAAGGACCATTATTTAAAGGTTCTGATTTTACACTTAATGCCAGTAACGACAATAGTTTGAATGCTGCTTCGACCCTGGATTTGGCGCATGTGGATCTGTTTTCTGAACTCATTCCTGGCAAGGGTCCAGATTTTCGCAAGGAAAATGACTTAAGCATGGCACCTGCTCATGAGGAAAATCTGAACCAGGGGGAAATAGAAATTAAAGCTTCAATAACCAATACCGATAAAAAAGAAAATATTCCGGGATTCAATTTTGGATATCCTGAAAATAAAATTATAAATACAGGGCATAAAAATAACTCTACGAAATCTATAGTTAAGATCGTAGAGTTTTATTCAGACAATACATTCAGGGAATACTCCCCGGAATAGTTAGGGCCTGTCGAAATGCGAAAAGAAGAAATTGGATTCAATAAGCGCATTATCATCACTATCTGATCCATGAACAGCATTTTTTTCAATCGAAGCGGCAAAAAGTTTGCGAACTGTTCCATCTGCAGCCTCAGCAGGATTGGTTGAACCTATAAGTTTACGGAAATCTTCAACTGCATTTTCCTTCTCCAGAACAGCAGCAACAATAGGACCTGATGACATAAAAGCTACCAGGCTATTGAAGAAAGGTCTCTCTTTATGAACAGCATAAAAAGCCTCTGCATCTTCCTTATGCAAATGAGTAAGCCTTAAAGCTTTGATTTTGAATCCGTTCTCAATAAATTTCTGAAGAATCAGACCTGTATAACCTGCTTCAAAAGCATCAGGTTTTATCATTGTAAATGTGTTAATTCCAGCCATATTTCGTTTAAATTGTTGTTGCAGCAAATATAAGTTAATATTTATTAAGGATATCATCATAAAGGTTAAAATGGTAAATTTGCAAAAAAATAAACATACATAATATAAGCATCTTGGCAATTTCTGAATCTTCAATTTCCTACCTGATAAAACTCCTCGAAGAAAAGTCGGATGTACTTATCACCACACATTACAATCCTGATGGAGATGCAATCGGATCTTCTCTTGCATTGTATCATTTCCTTTCTTCCAGGGGAATTAAATCAAAAGTTTTAATTCCGAACGAACTGCCGTCGTTTTTACAGTGGATGCCTGGAGTAAAGGATGCGTATATTTATGTAGCTGATCCCGAAAAATGTAACGCTTTACTAGCTTCAGCTGATCTTATATTTTGTATGGATTATAATGGCCTGGGAAGGGTTAAACTCTTTACTGATCAACTCCGGGTTGCCAGTGCCACACGTGTTCTTATTGATCATCATGTTCAACCCGAAAATGAATTTGATCTCACATTCTCCGAAATCAGTGTTTCTTCTACATCAGAACTTTTATATCAGATAATTGATGAGGCCGGGCTCATAAACGGAATTACCAAAGAAATGGCAGAATGCTTTTTTGTTGGAATTATGACCGACACAGGTTCATTCAGTTTTGCATGCAATCGTCCTGAAACATTTGAGATTGCCGCCAATTTAATCCGAACCGGAATGGATGTGGAAAGGGTGCATCGGATGGTGTATGATACCTATTCGGAAAGCAGAATGAGATTATTAGGTCATTGTTTAGGTTCGAACATGAAAGTCTTGCCTGAATTTGCAACAGCATATATCTGGCTTACAAAAGAAGATCTTGAAAATTACGATTACCAGCAAGGCGATACGGAAGGCGTTGTAAATTATGCTCTTAGTATACAAAATGTTGCCGTAGCTGCGCTGTTTACCGAGCGGGGCGACAGAGTAAGAGTTTCATTACGAAGCAAAGGTGAGTTTTCTGTCAATGAGTTTGCCCGAGCACACTTTAATGGAGGTGGTCATCGCAATGCTGCCGGTGGTGATATTTTCATGAATATGGACGAAACACTTAAATGGTTCGAATCATTGTTGCCTGAGTATAGTTTGGAAATTCAGAACTCATTGAAAAACTATCAATAAGATTATACTATGAACTCCAGGTATCATCTGATCATATTTTTTTTTATTGCTCTGGTTTTTTTATCCTGTGGCACTAAAAAAGACGTTGAAAAACAGAATACTTTAAATCAGGATCAGGTAACCGAAAAATTATTGGAGGCCAACATAGCAGCAATAGAGATAGAAAATAAGCAGATTGAAAAATTGATAGACAGTTCAGGATGGAACATGCTAAAAACATCAACCGGACTCAGGTACGAAATCCTTGAAAAAGGAAACGGAGCAAATGCTGAAGCTGGGGAAATAGCCCATTTCGAGTATGAAGTCAAATTGATGAACGGCAAAACAATATACAGTTCATTGCAATCAGGTCCAAAAGAGTTCAGGATAGGAAGCGGTGGAGTAGAGAGTGGCCTTGAGGAAGGAATCCTTTTGTTAAGGACAGGAGATAAAGCCAGATTAGTGATTCCGTCGTACCTGGCACACGGATTATCAGGAGATCAGGATAAAATTCCACCAAAGGCTACGCTCATATATACATTAAAACTAATTGAATTAAAATAAATTATAACCATAACTAAAATTAACAGAAACACTAAAACGAAAATGAAAATCAGAACAATTATTACTTTAGGAGCTGTAATCGCTACATTGATGATTACCTCATGCTCAAAATACCCAGGATTTAAAAAATCGGAAAGCGGTATTTTCTATAAATATCATGTGGAGAGTAAAGATACCTCAAAGGTGACAGAAGGAAGCATACTCACCATGAACATTATTTATCGTCTTAAAATTGCAGACAAAGACTCAATTTTATTCAATTCAGCTGAAATGCCCAAAGCATTTGAAATCAGCCAGGCTAAATCCGAATTTAAAGGTGATATTTATGAAGCGTTTGGAATGCTTCACAAAGGAGATAGCATGACATTTATTGTTAATGCGAAAGACTTTTTCATGAAAACAGCTAAATACCCTCAGTTACCTCCGGGAATCGACAGTACTTCAGTACTTTATTTTGATGTAAGACTGTTGAATTGCGAAACAATGGAAGCACGTCAAAAAGCTGAAATGGAAAAAGCGGCAAAGTTTAAAAGTGAAGAACCTGCGAAAATTCAGGCTTATTTAACAAAAAACAAAGTTACTGTGGCTCCATCAGCTTCGGGTGTTTATGTTATTTCGCAAAATGCTGGAAGCGGACGCGGAATAGTGAAAAATGATTTTGTTAAAATAAACCTTACGGTTACATCCATTGATGGCAAGAAAATTTTCTCAACTCTTGATCAGAACAAACCCATCACTTTTGAATATGGCAAACCGTTTGATACCAAGGGTTTC
>JFJP01036325.1_pt1 | contig 10075 bp, 10 predicted proteins | sample 431651 | NCBI WGS metagenome assembly JFJP01 (sample SAMN02602958, study PRJNA72255) | Microbial mat metagenome, whole genome shotgun sequencing project. | biome: fresh water; feature: sink hole; material: water; isolation source: purple microbial (photo- and chemosynthetic) mats found in... | reverse complement strand
TTAAGACGCGCCGCCAGCGTTCGTTCTGAGCCAGGATCAAACTCTCCATGATATATTCTCAAATGCCTTGCGGCACCTGATATCGTTTAAATCCGGGAATACCCGGCTTTAACGGAGGTAATTGTGTAAACACAATTTCCTCACATCACTTTAAGCCTGATACCTTTAATTAAAAAGGATCTGTGCTTTTCACCCCAACCGCTTTCGCAGCCGGAATTAAAACACGGCTTTCATTCAATGTTCGTTTAGATTTGCATACATACTGCGGAACTATTTCAAATAGCTTCCTTCTTTCCCTTCCCTTAGTTATCAAAGACCAGTGCATCTTCCGCAGGCAAACGTGTTCGCCTTGAGGTTACTACCTCGGCTCAGATGCTATTTTTTCCTGCCGCTTTCGCTTTCGCTTGGCGGCGAGTGAATCGACTGTATCATATCTTTCTTTTTCTTGTCAACCGCTTTCGCGGCTTTTCATTCTTTTTGTTTTACACATGAGACGCTGATGATTTATTTGGGGTTTGAATCCAGGCAATCAACCGCAGTAAAACGCAAACGGCTGTAAGCTTTTCAAAGAATCGCAATGATTTCTCAGTAACAAGCTGCAGCGCAACGTTGGAATTTATATCACTTATGACGATTGTTGGTCAATACCAAAAAAACCGAATTGTTCGAATTCAATTCTTTTTATCGAGCTCCCGAAGAATGGACGAAAAATGAACAAGATAGTCCATGAAGGAAACAACCGAAACAACTACAGCTAAAACATACAATACATAATTGACGGAAAGGGCCGTGTGCATCATGTTTCCCGTATCGATTCCGAGGCGTACAACCGATTCGATGGCCAGGGAGAAACCCGCAGCCGTTATATAGAGAACAGTCTTGAGTTTACCGCCCTTACGGGCCCCGATTGCGACTCCCTTGCGGCTGGCGAGCATACGCACAAACATGATTCCCATTTCGCGATACAAGATAACCAGAAAAAGAACCGTTGAAAAATAGCCAGCAAGAACAAAGCAGAAAAGAACAGTCAAATTGGCAAGTACATCGGCGAATGGATCGAAAAGCTTGCCGAAATCAGTAACGAGTTTTTGTTTGCGTGCGTAATAGCCATCAAGAAAGTCGGTAAACTCCATGAACAAGAAAAGCGGCACCAAAATAAAGACTGAAAGTCGGCTGCCGAATCCTGACCATTCAGGTAAAAAAAACAATATGAAGAACAAAGGAGCCAGAACAATCCGGATAGTGGTGAAAAAATCGGCTAATTTCATTTGACAAATATCCTATTTGACAAAGGAAGTGTCAAGCTATAAGATATTTTATGGAAAAAAGTATTCTGAGGACGGTTTTATTCTATTCCGGAATGCAAATGCTGTTTTTGTCTTTTTTTTGCCTGTTTCGCGATATTCCGCCGCTTTCTATTTTACTGTATGCCGCCGCTGCGCTATTGATGCATGGGTTCCTGTACTTTTTCCTCATCCATTTCAAGCATGATTTTTTCAACGAATCGACCGGGCGCCCGCTTGAAAAAGTGAATGCCGCTAACCGGATAACCCTCTTGCGCATCAGCTGCCTGCCGTCTATCGCATTCCTCTTGCATCATAAAGAAATAATGGAAATCAAGATGCTGCTTCCGGTTCTGCTTGCCCTCATATTCCTTACTGATTCTTTCGACGGCCAAATTGCCCGGAGAAAAAAACAAATAACCAAAATGGGACAAATGCTGGACTCGATAAGCGACTACAGCCTGCTTGCGGTAATTTCTATCGTATATTTCAGGAACAATATCGTGCCCCACTGGTTTTTCTACCTGATATTCTGCCGTTTGTTCCTGCAGGCACTCGGAATGTTGATATTCATCCTCATGAAAAAACCGGTAGAGATGCGATCCACATGGGGCGGCAAGATCACAATCGCCGTCACCATGACGTTCTACATCCTGGAATTGGCCCGGTTGTACCTGGCCGATGACGTTTCGGGACTTTTCAATGCGGGCGAGTACGCAGCTGGAACGCTCATCTTACTCCTATCCTTCGAAAAGGCATTCATTTTCTTCAGACAGGGGAAAAAACTGAAACATGAAGGCAAAAATACCTGACCCCGGCCGAAACTGGATATCAGGGATAGGATTTGTAATCCTGTACGATACTGATACCCGAAGAAATCTTCTTTGCGGGAGCCATCGAGCGCGCGACACCCAAAACCTTTTCGATGACGGCGGATGAATCGGCGACTCCATGCAGGATGATCTCCGATCCGTTCGAGGAAGCCTCGAGAAAATGGACGGGCATTTTCAGGTCGAAGACGATATGGTTGACGATCCGCTGCGCCTGGAGCAGCTCGGCAATCCTGATTATACCGGCGGTTTCGCTTGCCGCTTCGATGGTCAGATTGCAGGCATTCCTGATGATCATCGCTCCTGTTTCGGGGGTTATCATGTCGGTGTTCAACACCAAATTGTAACTCGACGAGCAGTCATGGTCGATATTGAAAAAACATTTATGGAAGCCGTGTCGGTTGTTGTCGCTTTCGACCATCAATGCCTGCGCCTTTTTTTCGGGCCACGTAAATTCCTTCATGAGCCGGGCGGTACGTACCTCATCGGAGGCGACAAGCCGGACGGCATAACAGCCGGGAATATCCTTGAGGATCGCAAAACCGCCGCGACCGATGAAAACACAGTTGCCGCCCTTCGCACGCTCGTAGACCGCTTCCCGCAAATAATCAAAATACTCGTCCCGATCCCGGGCCAAGGAGGCCCAGAAACCGGGCTTCCGTTCGTCATATTTGAGCAGTTTGTCCTCGGTTATCCCGTGTTTGAGCAAGTCGGCTTCGAGCATCTTGCGGTTTATGAACGCATACCCGAGCTGGCGGGCCAATTCCGTCGCGACCTCGTCCCCATATGAGGCTATTTGCCTTGAAATCGTGATTATTGCCATACCGAACCTCCTCTGATTAGTGTATTCTCTATATATAGAATAAGTCCCCTGCATGAATAAGTCAAAGGAGTACCTGTTTATGGATGAAACCCGAAGTTTACTTGAATGGAAACCGGTAAGCAGACGAAGCATATTTACGACACGGGTTTTCGATATACATGAAATAACCAGCCTATCACCCGAAAATATCGAAAACACTTTTTTCACGATGCACGCAGGCGATTGGGTGATTGTCATCCCTCTCCTGAAAGACGAAAACGGCGAGGATTCGTTTTTGATGGTAAGCCAATGGAGGCACGGCACAGGCTCCATGAGCGTCGAATTTCCCGGCGGTGTGATGGATCCCGGCGAAACTCCCGAAAAAGCAGCCGCACGGGAGCTGCGCGAGGAGACTGGATTCAACGCCGGAACAATCACGCTTGCGGCGAGCCTTTCCCCGAATCCGGCAATCATGGACAACCGGTGTCATGTATTTTTCGCCGAAAACCTCGTGAATACGCGACAGCTCGACCTGGACGACGACGAATTCATTTCTTCCCGGGCGATTCCGGTACGGCAGGTGATCGAACGGATGGGACGGGGCGAGTACCTGCACGGACTGATGTCCGCGGCCCTTTTTCTCTACATCCAAAAAAAAGGGCTGCCGACCGCGAAAAACCCGGGTTGACAGCCGTCGACAATCGTCCGGACGCTACGGTCCGGCGACTTCATTTCAATACAATCACTGCACCTGGCTCTTGAAGGGGTCGTACTTGACCGAAGGATCATAGGTTCCTTCGCGGAATTCCCCCTGTATGCTCGGAATGGTCACGATCATGCCCGGCTTTACGAGATCGGGATCGGACGGATCCACGAGCGCTTTCCTGTTTGCGTTGTAGAGATCTTCCCACCTGAAGGGATCGCCGTAAACGGCGGGATTGGCGGCGATATTCCAGAAGCATTCCCGTGCGGATTCCCAAGTGGTCACGACGTACTTCGCCGGAAGCGGAATAACCTCGCGAACCGAAGAAAGGGCATCGAGCGCGAGGCCTGCATAAGTCTTCGCTTCGGCATATTCCTCTGCTGCAAAGAGATCGTCGCCGGTCGCAAGCGCGGCTGCGGATTCTTCCATCGCGGCGGGGAAAAACTTTTCGGCATTGATCCCTTTCGCCCAGGATAGGCGGGTATGCGCTTTGAAAAGAAGGGTTTCCGTTTCCGCGCGGGCGATCATCTTTTCGATGAACGAGACCGACAGTTCGGCGTTCTTTTCAGCCTCTTTGGCATAGAGAACGGCGTCGTCGTACGCACCGTCATCGTAGGACCGTTCGGCAAGCTCGGTAAACGCCCGGCTCTTGCGCTGGAATTCATTATTGTCGTAGGTGGCGGCAAAAAGGGGAAGCATGCCGGCAAGGCAGAAAACAAATACCGCTGTCTGTATGATTTTTTTCATTTTGTTTCCTCCCCGGTTGCTGTTTCTTCGATAATTACGGGCTCTTCCGAATAGCCTTCCGCATTTTCGGGCAACGGTGCCAATTCGTCGGCTTTTGCCGCGAGTTCGGTGCTTTCATCCTGTCTGCTTTTCGCCGCAGCGATCGCGACATCCGCCGCATTGCGTTTGAGGGTTACTTCCTGAAATACCGCCGTGAAGGCGATGGTCGCATCCGAATACTGCTCGTAGGCAGACTCCCAATCATCGGCTTTTCCGCTGGCGTCAGCACCGTCATACAGGGTTTGCGCCGCCTTGTACGGTTCGGGCATCGACCGCGAAGCCTTGATCGCATCGCACAGGGCCCTGATTTCGTCGGTCTTCATCACCATTTGGTCCGAAAGGACCTTGAAACCCGCATTATTGACTTTTTTGTACAATACCACCGAAGAGGAAGCCGATTCGAGGGCGGCGGCATCTGCCGAGCCGTAAGCGGCGGCGGCTTCGTCATATTTGACGCCCGCTTCCGCATATTCTCCTGAAGCATACTGTTCGAATTGATTGCGGTCGATTTTTTGCTTGAGGGCAACTGCCTCCATTCCTTTGGTGAGCGTCTGGTATCGGAGCAGGGCCTTCTGTCCGACGTCATATCCTCCGGCGAGATCCGCGGCGTCACGGAGAGACAGTGCCTCTTCGGCTGCGGAATCGGCCAGGGCGAATTGATCGGGATAATATACATCGGCACCCGCGGCTACGGCTGCAGCACGCGCGTCCTTTATGGAATCCTCGAGTTCCGCCGCAAGCTGTGCCATCGCGGTCTTGTGAATACCTTCATATCTGGAGATCGCTTCCTCGAAAGATTTTTTCGCGATATCGTAGTCCACCCCATAGGCTTTGAGGCCGGCGGCACGGGCTGTTTCGGCGAGAACCCATTCATCGGCTTTGTAGACATCGAGTTTGTATTTGAGACAGTCGTTCCGGAGTGCTTCCATACGGTCGCGGAGAGCGGTAAGCGCATCATCGACAGGTTTGGAGGCCGGCGGAGTCACAGATTGGACTATATTTTCCACGGGAGCCGCAACCGGTTCGGGAACGGGCGCTGGTTCCGCCGGCGGAGTGCTTTTACAGGCAGTTACCGACATTGCGAGCAAAAAAAGAGTTCCCGCAAGGATAAGCCATTTGTTTTTTTTCATCAGAACCTCCATTCATACTATAAAAGATACACCCATAGAGTCGGAAATACAAGATGTTTCTACGCTTGCGGCTGTTTCAATATAATACCGCGCATAAATTCTCCGTTAAAAAACAATTTCCTGTTTTGATGGACGGGAATGTGCTGTTTTCGGGAAAATCAGAGGGGATCCGTTTGCCGGGATGGACATTTACCTGTTCAAGGCGATTTCCTGCTGGGTGAGCTGGTCGCAGATTTCGTTGTAATGAATGCCGGCGTGCCCCTTGACCCAAACCCAGCGAGGCGCGAGGCGGGCCGCAAGCTCGTCCAGCGGCATCCAGAGGTCCTGGTTTTTGACCGGATCCTTCGAGGCGGTGCGCCAGCCGTTTCGTTTCCAGCCGGTTATCCACTGGGAGATGCCTTTCTGCACGTACTGGGAGTCGGTATATACCGCGATTTTACGTCCCGAATAAGCGGGCGTCGCAAGGACAAGCCGGAGTGCTTCGATGACCGCGGTCAGCTCCATGCGGTTGTTTGTGGTCACTTTTTCGCCGCCCGAACCTATGGTTTCGACGGGATCCTGCCCTTCCACGGGAATGTCTACGATGACGAACCCCCAGCCGCCGGGACCCGGATTTCCGGAACAGCCGCCGTCGGAGTAAATGATCAGTTCGTTCATCCGGTCACCTTGCCGTTGACGGCATCTGTCTGTGAATGATGCTTTTCGCCCAAAAGCTTGTAAGCTTCCGCGAGCGCGCTCGCCGTCATGTCCCAGCCCAGGCAGGGATCGGTTATGGAGAGACCGTACTTGAGGTCGGCAGGGTCGGCGGTGATGGGCTGGGATCCGGTTTCGAGATAGCTTTCGATCATGCAGCCGCACAGGGGCAGAAGCGGGTTTTCGGAGTCGTTGCGAAGACGGATGGTCTCGTTGAGCACGCCTATCTGGTTTTCGGGCATTTTTTGGGAATTGCCGTGGGAACAGTCCATGACAATGGAAGGACGGATCCCCGCTTTTTTCAGCAGGGAAATGGCCGATGAAACCGAGTCGCGGTCGTAATTGGTGCCGTGCCTGCCGCCCCGGAGTATCAGGTGGCTGTCGGGATTGCCGAGAGTCTGCATGATGCAGGCGGAACCGTCCCGGGTGATTCCGATGAAGGAATGGGAGGAGCGGGACGAGACGATGGCGTTGACCGCGATCTGGACGTCGCCGTCCGTGGCGTTCTTGAAACCGACCGGCATGGAAAGGCCGGAAGCCATCTCGCGGTGGGTTTGGCTTTCGGTGGTGCGGGCGCCGATCGAGGCCCAGCTGACGAGATCCGCCGTGTATTGCGGTACGATGGGATCGAGCATTTCGGAACCGGCGGGCAGCCCGATCTCGTTGACGCGGATCAGAAGCTCGCGTGCCATGCGGAGTCCGCGACTGATATCCGCGGTGCCGTCAAGGCCGGGATCTACGATGAGGCCACGCCAGCCGACGGTAGTGCGGGGCTTTTCGAAATAGACGCGCATGACTATGCACATCCGGTCGGCGTATTTCTTGCGGAGTTCGACGAGCCGCTTGGCGTATTCTATGGCGGAGTCGGGTTCATGTATCGAACAGGGGCCCACGACGACCAGAAAGCGGTCGTCCTCCCGGCGGAGAATTCTCTGGATTTCCTCGCGGCCCCGGAGTACCGTTTCCGCGGCTTTTTCCGAGGCGGGAAAGGCCACCGCCATGGCTTCGGGAGAAATCAGCGCCTTCGATTCGAGGATGCGCACATCCCGGATTCTGTTGTCATTCATTGTCTGCTACCGTCCGGATTTCATCTAGTATTTCCATCACCATAATGGAATCGGCCCATGTTTGTACAGGGCTTTCGGTTTTTCCGGCCGCGAGACAGGCTTCGACTTCGCGGATTTCGTATTCATAGCCGTTGCACTCGAAAGGAGCTTCGAATTTTTCCCGCTCGACGCCATCCCGGTCCAGCAATCGCGCTTTTTGGGCCATGAAGAAAAACGGCAATATGATCGAGCCGTTTTCTCCGATTACCGTGGCGGTCCGGGTTTCTTCGATTCCCTGCAAGGTAATCGCGCTCGAAAGGTCGGCCATCACGCCGGTATCCCATACTAGATGGGCTTTATTGTACAGATCGACTCCATTGGACGCGTTCCGCAGGGTGGACGTAATCCGCGAAGGCTTGCTCCGGCCGCCGAACATCGCGGCGAAGGTAACCGGATAGATGCCCACATCGAGCAGGGCGCCGCCACCGAGCGCGGGGTCGAAAAGCCGGCCTGCGGGATTGAAGGGTGCATCGAGAAAAAAGTCGGCCCGGATGAATTTGACGGTTCCAATGCGTCCCTCGGCCGCCCAGGAAAGGGCTTTCCGGAAGCAGGGATTGAATTTCATCCACATCGCTTCCATATAAAAACGGTTTTCACGACGGGCGGTCTCGATCACCGGAAGGATTTCAGCTTCGGTGAGACTGACGGGTTTTTCGCACAAGACGGCCTTGCCGGCACGAAGCGCGGCTATCGAGAGGGCGGCATGGGAATTGTGGGGCGTCGCGATATAGACCGCGTCGATTTCGGGATCGGCGAAAAGCGCTTCGTAGGACCCGAAGGAGCGCGCGATCTGCCATTTCCGGGCAAAACCGGCCGCTTTTTCAGGGTCACGGGAGGCTACGGCCGAAAGTACGCTTTTTCCGGTTCTACGGGACTCGAAATTGCAAGCTTCCGCGAATTTTGCCGCAATACCGCCCGTCGCAATGATTCCCCATCTGATCGTTTTCATAGTTGCCGATTCTCCTCTTTTTCTGTATTTTAGAGAGTAAGCGCCACAAATAATAGAGGCGCCCGCTTATATATTTTTTTATACCCTAGTTGGTAAATGAATAAGGAGAAAAGAAATGGCCAAACAGCTCATGTTCAACGAAGAAGCCCGGAAAAAACTGCTCTCAGGCGTGGAACAGATTTCACGCGCGGTAAAGGTGACCCTCGGTCCCAAGGGACGCAACGTCCTTCTGGACAAGAAATTCGGCGCCCCGACCGTAACCAAGGACGGCGTTTCCGTAGCGAAGGAAATCGAACTTGAAGACCCCTATGAAAACATGGGGGCACAGCTCCTCAAGGAAGTTGCCACAAAGACCAACGACGTAGCCGGTGACGGAACGACCACCGCGACCGTACTTGCCTATTCGATGGTCAAGGAAGGACTGAAATACGTCGCCGCGGGAATGACCCCCATCGAGCTCAAGCGCGGTATGGACAAGGCAGTCATCCTCGCCGTCGAAGAAATCAAGAAAAATTCCAAGGAAATCAAGGGATCCGAAGAAGTTGCCCATGTTGCGTCCGTTTCGGCCAACAATGACGTGGAAATCGGCAAGATTCTCGCCGATGCCATCGAAAAGGTCGGAAAAGACGGCGTAATCACCGTCGAAGAAGCCAAGACCATGGAAACCACCACCGATTTCGTGGAAGGCATGCAGTTTGACCGCGGCTATATCTCCTCCTATTTCGTCACCGATCGGGACAGAATGGAAACCGTGTTCGACAATCCCTATATCCTCATCCATGACAAGAAAATCTCGAACATGAAAGACATGCTTCCCCTGCTCGAGAAAATCGCGCAGTCCGGACGCCAGCTCCTCATCATCGCGGAAGACGTCGACGGCGAAGCCCTCGCGACCCTCGTGGTGAACAGCCTCCGCGGCACCCTCAAGACCTGCGCGGTCAAGGCTCCCGGATTCGGCGACCGCCGCAAGGCAATGCTCGAAGACATCGCCATCCTGACCGGCGGCGAAGTAATCTCCGAAGAACTCGGGCTCAAGCTCGAAACCGTCGACATCACCCAGTTGGGACAGGCCAAGAGCGTCAAGATCGACAAGGACAACACCACACTCATCGACGGCGCCGGAAAAGCGAAAGAGATCAAAGACCGTGTCGCACAGATCAAGGCCCAGATCGAGGAATCCTCTTCCGATTACGACAAGGAAAAGCTCAAGGAGCGCCTTGCCAAGCTCGCCGGCGGCGTAGCCGTCATCAATATCGGCGCCGTAACCGAAGTCGAAATGAAGGAAAAAAAGCATCGGGTGGAAGACGCCCTTTCGGCGACCCGCGCAGCCCTAGAGGAAGGAATCGTCGCAGGCGGCGGACTCGCCCTCATCCAGGCGGCATCCGCCCTCGAGAAAGCCGACATCACCGGTCTTTCCGACGACGAAAAGATCGGATTCAAGATCGTCAAACGCGCCCTCGAAGAACCGATGCGCCAGATCGCCGAAAACGCGGGCCAGGACGGCGGCGTAATCGCCGAACGCGCGAAGAACGAGAAAAAAGGAATCGGTTTCGATGCGGCCAAGAATGAATGGGTTGACATGGTCAAGGTCGGAATCATCGACCCGGCGAAGGTAACCCGCTCGGCGCTGCAGAACGCGGCATCCGTCGCGAGCCTCCTCCTCACCACCGAATGCGCGATCACCGACATCCCCGAGAAGCATGCTCCGGCAATGCCCCAGGGCGGCGGCGGAATGGGCGATATGGGGGGGATGTACTAAAAAACTACCGTTTTTTAGTACATCTTGGAGAATT
>JFJP01015927.1_pt1 | contig 10075 bp, 16 predicted proteins | sample 431651 | NCBI WGS metagenome assembly JFJP01 (sample SAMN02602958, study PRJNA72255) | Microbial mat metagenome, whole genome shotgun sequencing project. | biome: fresh water; feature: sink hole; material: water; isolation source: purple microbial (photo- and chemosynthetic) mats found in... | reverse complement strand
GTATGCGTACTATGCAGGTGAGAGACTGATTGTAGGAAGTTCAACAGTCCAGCGTTTGTCCCGTCCGAATCGTTGAACCCCTATGTTGTGTTTCCCAACTAGAAACAGTTTCTACTAAATCGTGCCATTTGTCAAGCAACTGTTTCTAGAAAATCTTGCTATACTATGAAAAAGAACAAAAATCAGATCTCGTCAGGTGAGGAATCCCCATTAAAAATGATTAGAGAACAGTTAGACCTTTCTCAAGAGCAGTTTGCTCGATTAATTGGAGTTTCGTCTAAATCAGTAAGCAATTGGGAAAGAGGAGTGACACCCGCCAGCTTAGGAATTGCTCAAATTAAAGCATTAGACCGTTTACTGCGGTCGAAAGGATTGTCAATACAAGGATTGCCCGATAATTTTGGCCCACCAAAACATTCAACAGTTACAAAAATCACTGATAACTAACCCAACCCCTGCACCACCGGATTTTCTTGTACTAGCCACCGGGTGGGACAACGGCGGCTTTCCTGAATTGACACTGGCGACACCTGCCAGGCCCAAAATTTAGCATCCTGGGCGAAAGCCGCAGCTAACGCGATAGGGTAAGCCATTGATACCCGCAGGACTCTAACCGTTCGGTGTAGCGGAAATGGCAGAAAAGTTCCACCCAGGGCAATCAAAGTGAAGTGACAGCCGGGAGAGACCGGCATTTTACTAACAGTACAGACCGGCATTTTACTAACAGTACCTACCTAAAACCATGACGACTGAAGACAATTTCAAGCAACCAGACCTAAAACAATACACCGACGAAAACGTGATGCAGGACTTGCCATCGACGACCATAGAGATTACGCCAATCGTAGCCATCGCGATAATCTCTCATATTCAATTGGCAATTCGCCACCCAACGATTGAGGAGGATATTTTGACCAGGATTGCGATCGACACAGCCCGGCAACTGCAAAATTTATTTAATCCAGAATCGGCAACCTACCGAGTGCTAGAACTTGGCTGGAACTCTGAAGCCGATTTGCTCGTACCTTTAGAGGAACTCTGCGACGAACCTTGCGAGAAATTTCTTGCAAACCTTGGTTGCCGCTGTACTGGTTACAAAGTCGCAGAAGTTATAGCCGATGACAATGACGAGATTTCTCCCGAAATCTTGGTTGCTGGCGCTGCGATGATGCAGCAGTTCGCGCAAAATCTTAGGAGCGAAGGTTTTGAGGTAGTTACAGATATGTAGGTAGGATTAAACCGATCTGTTGTAAAGGGTGATGGGCATAAAGCAAATGAAAATACAAGACTACCAAATCAACTATTTGAATGAAAAACTGCACTGCATTTTCCAAGGATTAATAGTAGTTGAAGAAGCAAAACGCGATGGTTGACGCTCAACTTTCGCTTTTTGACAGCACCACCGCAGAAGTGGGCAGCTCTTATCAAGTCGGCGACTGGGTGAAAGTGCGAAGAAAACCAGCGATCGCAGCGGAGAGACCGGCACTTTTTACTTACTGCGTTACGGCACTGGCGACACCTACCAGGGGATAGATCCACGCTGCATTCGTGGAAAACGAGCTTTGATATCCCACGTCGTACCGGGCGGGTTTGAGGACCGGAAAGCTCAAAAACACCCTTCCCAATCAAAGTGGCGTGACAGCCGGGAGAGACCGGCACTTTTACTAAACCACTTATGCCATGAACAAAACCAAACTAACTAAAACTGCCACCACCGAAACCTATCCCCCAGAAGTAGAAACCCAAATCAACAATTTTCTCCTGTACAGAAATGGAAAACGGATGGTAAAGCGATATTTAGCCATCCTTAACAGTCCCGACTATTTAGAGCGATCGCCTTACACCCGGGCGACGAAAAGAAACCATTAACTTCTAAATTAGCCATGAACCCAGAAACTCAACTTTCACTATTTAACAGCGCCACCGCGGAGGTGGGCACCTCTTATCAAGCCGGCGACTGGGTGAAAGTGCGAAGGAAACCGGCGATCGCTGCTTGGGTGAAGCGCGGCGAAATTTTCAAAGTGAACGCAGTTCATCCAGCCGACGGCAGTATGCGATTTTGGAACCCTCACATCAACCAGTGGGATTTTCTCTATCCCGATGAAGTTAAATTAACTGTAGAGTCTGTTGTAGGGGAAGTTTCCCAGTTAACTGTCGAGTCTGTTGTAGGGGAAGTTTCCGAGTTAACTGTCGAGTCTGTTGTAGGGGAAGTTTCCCAGTTAACTGTCGAGTCTGTTGTAGGGGAAGTTTCCCAGTTAACTGTCGAGTCTGTTGTAGGGGAAGTTTCCCAGTTAACTGTCAAGTCTGTTAAAAATTATTACTGGAATTCCGACGAAGGATACAGTGGCAACGGATGGCTCGAAAACCACTACAAAATCCGCCGCAATGGAAAGCAACATTCCATTAATTGCCCCGAAATTGGATGTACAGGACCGTACAGCAGTTACCGATGGATGGAAGGAAAACGGCAACGCGGCAAGTACGTGGTAGCCAGTAAATGTCCCGCAGTACAAAAGGCGATCAAATCGGGAAAACCAATTAGTGAAATTCTACAAATCTTAAGCGACCAATGAATTACAAAATCTCGGAACTCCAAAATCGATACAGTCTAGGAAGTAAACAGTCGGTGTACGATCGAATGAAAGCACTCCAGATACTGCCTCTAAAACGCGGGGAAATATCCAGTGACTCACTGGACAAACTAGACAAGTTAAACGAATTCATGAAAAACAACCCAGGAAAAAAAATATGGGAATTTCCAAGGGATGCAGAATCTACAAGCAGTTTGTCTACTGGACAACTAGACAAGTCTACTGGACAACTGGACAAGTCCACTGGACAACTGGACAAGTCCACTGGACAACTGGACAAGTCTACTGGACAACTGGACAAGTCTACTGGACAACTGGACAACTTCAACGAAACATTGCAATTAGTAGAGGCGATCGCGCGACACTTCGCAAACCAAGACCCACTGGCAAAATACAAAGCGCTAGAATATGCCGCTAAGTACATTCCGTTGCTACCAACTTCCAAAATCTATGAGCTGACAGGGGCAAAACCCCGCAGAAATCAATTCCAAAGAGGCATATTTATTTTCACCAAAACTGAAATTAAAATCGGCAGAGAAACAGCTTGGCAAATTCACAACTTAATAAATTCAAATAACCCCAAGCACATTTAAACCAACAACATACAAAAGAGTTTAAAACGCTGACCAGCAACCCGCAACCGGTGACCGCTACGCTAATTTTTCGGCGTCAGCTTGTCCGCGATGATAAATTGCCATACTACGACAACCTCTAACGCGGACAAACTGCCACTCGAAAAATTTCACCGGTTGCTAGTTCAAGCGATCGCGGTAAAATTTCAGCGCACAAGCCAAGCAGCGAACCTGCCAGCGATAAAAATCACGCTCCCGTTTTAACCGCGTAATCTGTTCGAGCAAAACAAAAATCAAATATTGTCTCTTCATAGAAAATAATTATTTAAACAAAATCAGACATTATATAGTATTTCATATTTTTTTTAAAGTCTAACCGGGTATTACTCACCCCGGTTGCCTGCGGCGCCATAAATCTAACTGTCGCGGCCGGGGGGGCGGGCCATAAACCGGCTCCCCCCCCGGCCCACGTTTTCATCACCATCAACAGTAAATAGTAGTCACCGAACGCGATCGATTCCAATGTATCCATTTCTAACAAAGCTGCTCTAAGTATTCGCTTAAGCTTTCTATAATAAATCGATTTTTTTTTCATGTAGATCTTCTAACATTGCTATAATTATGATGAAAGAATCTGGTGATGTTGGAACTTTAATAACAGTTGCTAGGAAATTATCGTGAAATACCAATTATCGATACAAAGTCTGGAGCCTTGACCTCAAGTTCAATTCTTGAGTCTTTCACTTTATCACTTTTACAGAATTGTTCGCAACGCCGCTAATCCAGCCAAATGAATTGGGTAAAAATAATAGAAAAATCTTTTCTCAATAGCCGACGGCTTTTGGTCTTTAGCTGGATTGTGGTACAGCAAGATTATTGGCGTGAAAATTGCGAAAATTTGAATCAAGCTGCCTGACATTACGAAATATAAAATATTGGTGAAAATCCAACTCATCCACCAAATCCGATCGCCTCCTTTATTGAAATTAATCATCAATAGTGGGCAAATTATCGCATACCATCCGTAACTTACTCCCAAAAGTTGTGCAGTTATTACTCCTACTGTTAGCATCAGAATTTTTTTGTTTGAATTGTGAACTTGAGTAAAGGTTATCGCAGCAATCACAAAACTAATTAATATATTTAATTGAAGATTGCCAAATAATAAAAGGTGTGGAAATTGCGCAATTATTCCAAACAACATCAATCTAGTAATTAAAGGTTTAGCAGTTTCTTCTCCTCTGCGTTTCCAATTTTGTGCAAAAATCCAGGCAAATAATGGAAAGCTTAAACGACCGATAACACGCATTGGCTCTGCTTCTATTAAAAATCCAACATGGTCGATTATCATCAAAACTGTTGCAATCCATTTAATTTGACTTTGACTCATACTAATTTTAGTCCGCTTAATTGCTCTTTGAATTCTGTTATGACTAACATACCTTGTGGTGAAATTTCATAAAGTTTTTTACCTTCTTCCCAAGATATATTTACTAATTCATTACCTTTTAAGGTATGTAATCTTTGGTAAATTGTGATGCGAGAAGGAGGCTGTGTTATCTTCATAAATTGTATTCTTTGCACAATGGTAGATAAAGATAATCTATTTTTACCAAAAAGGGTTGCCAACAAGAATATATCAATTTTACTCATATTTTTTCAAACACAACAAAACACATAAATTATAAACAACAAGTTCCATTTAAACAACAAGTTTTATTTAGGTAACAAGTTTCATTTAGGTAACAAGTTTCATTTAGGTAGCAAGTTTCATTTAGGTAACAAGTTTCATTTAAGCAACAAGTTTACAAAAAGATAAGTATAATCACTCTTGTGTTTACAGCCAACACCCTTCAAAATAAATTCATTAATTGGGCAATAAAATGATTGAACTGTTTTTGCTAACTTCGATTGCAACGGCTACAACTCCACCACCACTTGTGACAAAACCCCCTGCACCCATTTACACCCCTCCCCCAAAACCCACTTACAATCCACCACCCCCCCCTAAAGAAACATGGTCAGACAAAATGTGGCAACGTTACAAGGGGAATGGTAAATAATGGCAGTAACAAAAGAAGGTCGTGATTTAATTTCCAGTATCCTCATGATTGGTGATACTGGTTCCGAAACTACGGCTCGGCAGGGTATGAAAACAACAAACGTTGCAGGCTATCCTGTAATTTTATGTTGGGCTCGTTGGGGAGGTTCTGAACCTAATGCTTCTGGTAATAATAAAGCGTTTTTATTTTTACCTTATCTTCAATCGGGCCAAATGCCACTTACTAAATACAATGGCGCTACATCTGTAGAAACCCCTCTTGACATGGTTATGTCAGAAGTTGCAAACCCTTATAATTGCAAAGTTGGAATTACTCCTTCACTTAATATAAGTAAATTAATCGAAGGAGAATACTATAGTTTTGTGATCGCTCTCCGACCTGCTGCTGTTGGGAATGGGAATAATCCAACACCTTACTGGGATGGATGGATTAAAGCTGTTGGCCCTAGTCCCAGTGATGTTTTCAAAGATTACTTTGCTCTCTTTAACGTGACAAAAAACCAATGGACAAAAATCAAAGTTTCACGTGATGATGATGATGACAACGAAATTGACGATGAAACTTCTGATCACGTACAGCAATGATGATTTAATAGCTCTGATTCTAGAATTTATTTGGGCTAATCTTTTCATTCTACTGACCCAGTTCTTTTGTTTAGCCTTGATTCTGAGGATAGTTAGGCTGTTTATTGATTGATTAATGGAGATTTATGAATGCCACTCGATTTAATTTTCATTATTCTACATTATTCTAGCCCTTTGGCCACACTTTCTATTGTTTTCGGTTGTAGTTTTTGGTTTTTGGGCAATTTTGTCAGCCCTGCATTAGCAACAGATCGCATAACTGGAGCCGAAGCTATTAGTAAAATGAAAATTGTCCTTGGAAGTCCCGAACAATTTGCAGATAACATGAAAAATTCCACCCAAGATTTCATTAATGATCACTTTGGTAGCATGGCTATTGCTTGTGCTTTTGGAATAGCTATTAGAATGAGGTCGTAAAAACATATGTGGACACTACTTATTTCCTTGCATTTAATTACTGTTCCAAGTGCAGCAGAAGCTATGAATTTTATCAAAGAGGATATCACACCAGTTCTCGAATTCTCAATAGATTGGGCTATGAAAGCTGCATTAGCCGCCACATCTACTCACGCATTTATCGTTCTTTGCAAGAGGATACCGTGAGTTGCCGGATAAGTTCATTGATACCAATATGGTTTTATTGGCTCAAATAATTATCTGTTTAACTATTGGGGTCTCGGTAGTATATCTTCAAAACCTCATTGTTCACTCTTGTATACTCCCTATTTTGGAGATAAAGAAATGATTGAAACTGAAACTCGAATTTTTTCGATTGACCAAGAGCAGATTGCTAAACTGAATGATTTGTTTTGGAAAGCTGAAAATAGCAAAAACATTCAATCAATTGCTTTTTCCAGTGCTGCTTTAGGTATTGGCGGTGGAATTATTGGTGCTGGTTCTGTAATGGCAACAACAGGTAGTGGTACCGCAGCCTCTGATGCTGCAACTAGTATTGCAGGGGGAGTTGCTAATGCCATCACTATGATTAAAGCAATTGATGGTATTGGGCTTGCAGCTTTTGGGGTTGCGCTTGCACCTATGGGATTTATGGTCACTCTTCGAGTTCTTAATATGGTTTTAAGCCGAGTTTAAAAGTCCCAGTTTAACCATTTACAAAGGGCAATCGTTGTATTTGACGATTGCCTTTTATTTCAAAGGAGATTCTTATGCCGTTTACTGCGATTTATGGTTTACCTGGCCGTGGAAAAAGCTTGCTAATGCTACAACATGGACTTAGAATTGCTGAGAAATATAAATTAAGATTAGTTACCAATTTCAAGCTCGATCCATTATTTCTTGCTTACTACTGCAAAATCAATAATTACAAATGGCTTTGGGATAATATACCCAAAGGAGTTATTTATTACGTTTCCTCTAATAAAAACTTTGCTCAATTTTTACAAATTCCCAGAGCTGTAATATTATTAGATGAAATGGGATTATATGCTCCTAGTGCTCAATCCTGGACTTTACCTGCTGAAGCTTTTAATGCAGTAGCTAACAACCGAAAAATGGCTCAACATATCATTTATGCTGCTCAATATCCTTCACAAGTACATTCATCACTTCATCAAATTTGCTCTGAGATTCTGTATGCTGAAGGCATTGCTATTTGGAATGAAGAATTGGGCAATGATAAATTACTGTTTAAAGATGTTCATTTATTTATGCCAAGTGAATTCGAGGTTTGGTTTCGCGACCCAAAAGTTCGTAAGAATCCTATTAAGGTTTGGGTTTTAGCAACGAAGCACTGGAAAGGTATAATTAGTGCTTTAGATGCTCATACATTCAAAGTTTATGATAGTTTTGGTTTACTCGAAAAACAAGATGATAAAATCTTACAACAAACAGATTTTGGCTATCAACCTTACATAATAGATTCAAGTTCTTCAGTTGAACTTTCTGCACAAGATATTGTCGATAGAGGTTACACATTTGACGAAATGGAAGAAAAGTTAGATCTATACTATAAAGTCGATAAATTTAAGAAAAAACGTATTTATGAAGCTAGCAATAACTATCCTTTTGTAGCGTGGAAATTAGAAGGTAAAATTCCTTTTGCAGGACCACATTTTTTTCAAAGTACACTTATCCCTTTATGGAATATTTTACCTGCTGCTAGTTATCCTGGTCTGAAACGACTTGATTTACAAATTACTAGCGAGTGTTTAAAATGGCAAAAAATGGATAGTCAACTTAAGCAAGAATACAAGATATGCTGGAGAATTTTTATCGGGTTCATTTTTTGGATTACTTGTTCAATAATAACTATTATTATTTCTATTAAACATCCCTTAGTTTTTTTTATTTATTCTTTTATGTCATTTTATTTACCTACTCAAATGTTCAAATAGCTAGTGAAAAAAAATGAAATATTTACCTCGTAATGTTAGAATTGATTGGTTGCGTTTTCAAGTTAAAAGCAGCCATCCTTCAATGCATCGCCAAATTGAACGTACATTAGGTTTGCGCTTTGAAAAACGTGAGCAACAATTAGGTGACATTCGTGATACTAATATTTTAGCTTTAAATAAAATTTGGCATGAAGTATACGAATTTCAAGGTTCTTTAATTGGAACTCGGTATCCCGATTCTGGTACTGACCAACCTTATAAGCATTTTGTTGATTTAAACGGTTCTACTCTTTCTGGTATAACTCTTGATAAAATTGCTACTCTTATTGGATTTTGTCGGTATGAAGAGGAATTTATTGCTAATCGAATTGATATAGCGCTCGATTTTCCTATCCAATCACCTCGACTCTCTCATCATTCTTGGGAAAGTTTTCTGGCACAAAATTTATTATTTGGTTATAGGTCAATTAAGCGAATTTCTAATTTGGGTAATAATCGTGCTGGCACTACTGTTTATTTGGGGTCGCGCGAATCGGAAATTTATGTGAGAATTTATGATAAAAATATTGATGGTATTGAATACGATAGACTTGAAATTGAATTTAAAAGGGGGCGCGCTGAATGGATTATGAAAGAAATGTGTGATTGTCCTTTTTCTGAACTACCTAAATTTTTAGATGATGTAGTTTGTGGACAAATTAAACTTAGCAATCATGCTTCTACTAACTTTTTTGAAATTTATAAACGTGGCTCTGTTATAGTACCTGCATCAAAATTACATTTAGATATTGAGCGCTCGATTGGATTTATTGAGCGTAACTGTGCAACTTTTGCAATGGTTGAGGAACATATGGGTTCTGAAAAATTTAATAAATTTATGCGCTCAACGTTAGCGGCTGGTAAATTAAGAATGAAACCTCGACATCGAACTATGTTAGAGAATGCAAAATTTTTAGGTTTTACTGCTCTAGGAATTTTTCTAATTTTTATTCAAACTTCAGGTGCTATTGCCGAAGGATTAACTTGCCCTGCTCCGACTCCTTTGTCATTTCAAATTTCTCAAAAATTCCCCATTGACATTGTTAACCCTACTCCTAGTGAACAAGCGTATTTTAACAATATTGGTGATGGATGTTTTCAAATCAATTCTGGTTTAGAATTTCAGAAAATTTGTTTACCTGGAATGATCGTCAATGCATTAAAACCCTTTATAATCATGGGTTTGGGTATTAAATTCATATTTAGTGATTAAACATGATTCAACTCTTCTTACCTTTGTACATTGCTACTACTCCCCCTCCTGCCATATATACTTGGTGTATTTTTGAAATGATCCAAACGAATACAAATGAAATGATTTCTGCCGCTTATGGTATGGGCAATGTTCCTGAAGGTACTGATTTAAATGGTCTCTGTCAAGCTTTCTATACTCGCGATATCAGAGCGGAAGATAAACCTTTAGAATTAATTAAATCTAATGGTAGTCAATCAACTACTAATCCTGATGCTTTTTGGCTTTCTCATACTTGGCGGCGTGCCCTTACTCCTGCTGAAATTGAACAGTATGATTGTTTGTTGCATAAATCAGGTGGTTTAGCATTATCTGATAAAGTTTTAGATTTGATGCCTGAATCTCCTGATTCTATTAGGATTCCTGCATTAATGATTACTGCTATTGATTCAGTAAATTCACCAATTTTACGTTATGCTGCTGTTGTAATGTATTCGACGGGTCTTCCAGTTATGATTATTGCTGGTTTGGTTAAAGCTTGGCGTTTAGCTAGTAGGAAGTAAAATAATGTTGCTTCGATTTGCTAAATTAGTTGGTGGGCTTCGGTTGTTGGTTGCAGAAATGGCACCTTTAGTTGTGACTTCGGCTTCTGTTTTAAGCGCTCGTAGTGCTGCTTATTT
>JFJP01006804.1_pt1 | contig 10075 bp, 10 predicted proteins | sample 431651 | NCBI WGS metagenome assembly JFJP01 (sample SAMN02602958, study PRJNA72255) | Microbial mat metagenome, whole genome shotgun sequencing project. | biome: fresh water; feature: sink hole; material: water; isolation source: purple microbial (photo- and chemosynthetic) mats found in... | reverse complement strand
TAGTCCTATAGAGGACTATAGTTCTTGCATGACTTCTGTTGTGCCCCTGCACCCTGATAGCGATGTGCCCGGCCTCAGCCGCTATGCCGCGCTGGCCTCTGCCCTGCGCGCCCGCATCGTGGCGGGCGAGTGGCCTCCAGGGTCCGCCCTGCCCGCTGAAAGTCTGCTTGCCACGCAGCACCAGGTGGCACTGGGCACCATGCGCCGGGCGCTGGAACAGCTGGTCAACATGGGGCTGGTGGAGCGAATTCACGGCAAGGGCACCTTTGTGCGCCAAGGCATTGCCGGGGCTTCGATGCTGCGGTTTTTCAGGTTTGACAGCGGTGGGGGCGAAGTGCCTCAGTCACGCATCCTGTCGCGCCTGCGGGTACACGCCTCAGCTGCCGTGGCTCGGCAGCTGGGGGTGGCGCCTGGCGAACCGGTGTTGCAGCTGCAGCGTTTGCGCCTGTTGGCCCAGCGCCCCTGCCTGCTGGAGGACATCTGGCTGCCGCTGGACCTGTTTGCAGCGCTGGAGAACAGCGACACCCAGGCCTGGGGAGACCTGCTCTACCCCCAGTTTGCCAACCAGTGCGGTGTGCACGTGCACCGCGCGGTGGACCACATCGGCTTTGCACTGCTCACTGGCACGCAAGCCCACCACCTGCAACTGCCGCCCGGCCATCCCTGTGTGGCTGTGGAACGCAACGCCCACGATCTCACTGGCCGCTGCGTGGAGTGGCGCACCACCCGCGCCGACGCACATGCCTTTCATTACACCGTCACCATCACCTGAAGGAAACCCATGACCCGTTCATCCGCCCAAACCCAAACAATGGCCCATATCTCCCGGCGGCAGGCCCTGACCGCCCTGGGTGCCACACTCGCCGCCCCCTGGGCTGACGCAGCAGCCGCCACACAGGTGGCCGGTGGCAGGCCCATCACCCTGGTGGTGTCGTACCCAGCTGGTGGCGGTGCCGACCTGATCGCACGCACCATTGCCCCCCGCATAGCGGAGGCCTTGGGCCAGAACGTGGTGGTGGAAAACAAAGGCGGGGCCAGCGGGCAAATTGCCGCAGCCCATGTGGCCCGCTCTACTCCAGACGGCAGCACCTTGCTGCTGGACGCATCGTCGTTTGCGGTGAACCCGTCACTGTTCCCCAAGTTGCCCTACGACACCAACAAAGCCTTTGATCCCCTTGCCGTTTTGGTCACCTTCCCCAATGTGCTGGTGTGCACACCGGGATTTGCGGCGCAAAACGTGAAAGACGTGGTGCAAATGGCCAAGGCCAAGCCCGGCCATGTGGCGTTTGCATCGTCGGGCAACGGATCTGCCCAGCATTTGGCCGGCGTGTTGTTCGAAGGCAAAGCAGGCGTGAGCCTGTCCCACATACCCTACCGGGGCGGCGGCCCCGCACTGAACGACGTGATGGCTGGCCAGGTGCCGCTGTTTTTTGCCAATGTGGCTTCGTCGCTGGGCCACATCCAGGCAGGCAAACTGCGGGCGCTGGCCGTCACCAGCCAGGTGCGCGCCCGCTCTTTGCCCAACGTGCCCACCATGGCCGAAGCCGGTGTGCCAGGCTATGAGGTGCTGGAGTGGAACCCCCTGCTGGCCCCAGCAGGCCTGGCTCCCGACGTCCGGAAAACCCTGGTCAACGCCATCCGCAAGGCTCTGGCTGACCCTGAGGTACTAGGCCGCGTGCGTCAGTTGGGCGGCGACGTGTTTGCCGACGAAACACAGCAAACAGCGGGCAAGTTCATCATGGCGCAACAGGCCCTGTGGGCCAAGGTGGTGCGGGAACGCAGCATTGCCGTGGGCTGAACGATGCCGCCTGCCAACACCGCGCCCAGGGGTTGGGATGCGCATGTGCATGTATTTGATGCAAACGCGCCCGTTCAACCCGGTCACTACAGGCCAGCCGACCACCCCCTGAGCGCCATCGAAACGCTGGCCCAAGCCCATGGCATTGGTCATTTGGTGCTTGTGCAGCCCAGCGTGTACGGCACCGACAACAGCGTGCTGACCGCTGCCCTGTCTGAATCACCCGGACGTCACCGGGGTGTGGCCGTGGTGGACGCTTCAGTGAGCGAAGACGAGCTGGACCACATGCACGCAGTGGGTGTGCGGGGCGTGCGCTTCAACCTGGTGTCCCCCGTGGGCAACCAAGCCGTTGACTTGCTGCCTTTGGCGCGGCGCCTGCATGCCAGGGGCTGGCACGTGCAGTGGTATGCCCACCCCACCCACTTGGCCGACATCGCCCGCGTGCACCGGCAAACTGGCCTGGTGTGTGTGCTGGACCACCTGGCTGGCATGCACGTTGCCTTGCCTGACGGCGACCCCGCCTGGGGCACGTTGGCAGCGCTGGCGGACCTGGGGGCCTGGGTCAAACTCTCGGGCTGGTACCGGCTTCAGGCCCAAGCCCCTTACGACAACTTGGCTGCCCACATCCAACGCGTGGAAGCTCTGTTTGGCCAACGCTTGGTGTGGGGCTCTGACTGGCCACACACCTTTTTTGCTCAGGGCCACACACCGGCGTATGCCGAGACCCAAGCACCCGTGGCGCAAGCGCTGGGGCCGGAAGCCGCGAGCCTCATAAGCCTGGCTGCCGCGGACTTGTATGGGACCGCCTGAGCCAGGCGGCATCACCGCATCTCAAACAACTCCTGGTGAAAACGCCCGGATGGCAGCCCCAGCGCCACCAGGCCCGATTTGAGGGCCTGGCCAAAACCAGCGGGGCCGCAGAACCACACGTCTGCTTCTTGCCACGCGGGCACCTGGCTGACCAGCCGACTGGCGGTCAGCAGGCCGTCGCGGCTGTCGTGGAATACGTGCAGCGTCACCCCGGCGGCCTGCGCGTCGGCGGCCAACAGGGCCATGGCCTGGGGGTCCAACACCGTGGTGGTATGGAACAGGTCGATGGCCTTGCCGTCGCCGTGTTCGGCCAGCTCCCGCATACGGGCCACAAAGGGGGTGATGCCAATGCCACCACCCACCCAGATTTGCCGGCGCGGCGTGCCTTGAAAGTCAAACCGGCCGTATGGCCCTTCCACCGTGATGGCGTCGCCCACGCGCACACGCTGGGCCAGGGTGTCGGTGTAGTCGCCCAGGCCTTTGATGATGAAGCCCAGATGGCCATCGCCGCCCCACGCCGAGGTGATGGTGAAGGGGTGCGCGCCCTCCCCCTTGTGCAGCGACACAAACGCAAACTGCCCGGCTTTGTGCCCGGGCCAGCCGGGCTGGAGCTGAGCGTCCACCTTCAGCACGTTCAGGTCGGGCAAGGTGTGCACGGCGGTAACCTGGCCCGCCACTTGCCGGTGTGCGCCCACGCGGCCAAGCAGCACCCGGACGGCGGCGTAGCTGCCACCAGCCATCAGCAAGGCCATGACCAGACCGAGCACGGTAGCCCAATACTCAAACTTCATCAACACCACCGAATGCGCCACCAGCGCCAGATAGGCCACGGCAATGAAGTGGTGGGTTTTGAAGAACCAGCGGTACGGCAGGCGTTTGACCAACGCCAGCACCATGAGCAGCACAGCGGCGTAAAACGCCCACTCGCCCACGCCCTCGGCCCACCCGCGCTGGGTGGACAGCCACTGCTGCACACTGCCCTCGGGCAACACAGGGCGCGGGCCGCGCACGGGGCGCGCCAACCAGCCCAAACCCACCGCCCATTTGGTGCCCTGAGCCAGCAACCAGTGGCTGAGCGCCAGCACCAGACCCGCAATGCCCAGCCACTTGTGCAGGCGGTACATCTTGTCGAGGCCGCCCAGGCTGGGCTCCAGCCACACGGGGCGCAGCGCCAGCCCCATGGCCACGCTCATCACACCAATGCCCAGCACACCGCTGTACTGCATGAGCACGGCGCGCCAGGCAAAAAAGTGGGGCAAGGCTGCCCACTCGGTGGTGTCGGTCAGCCACCAGAGGGCCGAGAGAGCCAGCAGAAATATCCAGAGGAAGCGTTTGATGGGTGTCATGTGGGGCAGCTTATGCACCCCAAGTAACGCGCAGGTAAACCGCCTGCGTCTGTGCGGCAAACGCCGCCTGGCCCATTCATTGCCAGGCAGTGAGCTCCCAACGGAAGTGGTCTTCCATGTATTCGCTGCCGCCCAGCTTGTCGTCGTCGGGTTCGCGATAGCGGCCCGAGGTGTCGCGCGCCACCCACCGGCCCACGGCTGGGGCCAGCCACAACACGTCGCGCCGTACGGTTTCAAGTCGGTTGACGTCGCGGTGCTGCAGCCTGATGAGGCGCTCCACCCGCACGGTGTCGAAGGTGCCGGCGGCCACCGTCACGCGCTCCCACTCTTTGACCACGGTGTACACCTGCACCCAACTGCGGTAGCTGCCGCCGTCTTCTTTGAAATGGGTGTCCACGCGCTGCACCTGCCCCGGAATCAGCGCGGTGGGCCACAGGGGCACGGGGTGCTCCAGGTTCAGGGGGTAATCCCACACGGGGTCGCGCAGCAGTTGGCCCCAGGGGCCATGGTGTTCGGCAGACAGAGCAAGGTTGCCTGCCTGGCGTTCCACCACCACGCGCTGATCCACGGCAGCCACGGTTTCACGCACCTCGGCCAGCAACTGGCCGTTGAAGTGGTTGAGCTGCCGGTACGTCCAGGCCTGGCCCACCTGCGGGGGGCGCATGGTGGCCCCACCGGGTGGGGCTGGCAGCGGCTGTGTGGCCAAGGGTGGCAACGAGCGGATGGCACAAGCGACGGGGCTGACGGCCAAGGCCAGCAGCAGTTGGCGGCGAATGATGTTGGCAGAGGGGGTGAGCATGTGCTCGTCTCGGGCGTTGGCAGCGGTACGGTCCATTGTGCTGCCGCTGCACAATCAGCGCCAGACATGAGCACCGACATCCCTGCCGAGCCCACACCTGTTGCGCCCCCTGCCCTGCTGGCCATTCTGTGCGGCGTGGTGGCGGCCCTGCACATTGGCAAGATGCCACCTGCCCTGCCTGCGTTGCGCGACGCACTGGATGTGACGCTGGTGCAGGCGGGTTTTTTGCTGTCGATGGTGCAAGCGGCGGGCATGCTGGGCGGTGCGCTGCTGGGCCTGGCGGCCGATGCCTGGGGCCTGCGCCGCAGCCTGCTGACGGGGCTGTGCCTGCTGTCGGTGGCCAGCTTCAGCGGCATGGCAGCCCAAGCCCCTGCCCACCTGCTGGCCCTGCGCGCGCTGGAAGGGTTGGGCTTTTTGCTGGTGGTGCTGCCCGCACCCAGTCTGGTGCGGCAACTGGTGCCGCCCGCGCAACTGGCCCGACACCTGGGCCTGTGGGGTGCTTACATGCCCACCGGTACAGCGGTGGCCCTGCTGGCGGCACCGGCGGCCATGGCCGTGGTGGGTTGGCAAGGTCTGTGGGGTGGTTTGGGTGTGCTGTCGGCGGGCATGGCGCTGTGGGCGTGGCGCGCCATTCCATCAGACCGACAGCGGGCACTCGCCCGGCCCGTGGCAGCGGCCCCCACCGACACCTGGCGCCAGCGCCTGCGGCTGACGCTCACCAGCCGTGGGCCCTGGCTGGTGGCGGTGGCGTTTGCGCTGTATTCCAGCCAGTGGCTGGCGGTGGTGGGCTTTTTGCCCTCGGTCTACGCACAAGCAGGGCTGGGTGGCGCAACGGCCGGGGCGCTGACCGCGCTGGTGTGCGCCGTCAACATCAGCGGCAACGTGGGTGCGGGGCAATTGCTGCACCGCCATTGGCACGCGCAGCGCCTGCTGACGGTGGGGTTTGTGGCCATGGGCGTGACCGCCTGGCTGACCTTCAGCCCCCTGACGGCCGACGCGCCCGTACTGCGCTACGTGTCGTGCGTGGCTTTCTCAGCGCTGGGTGGGCTGGTGCCTGGCACGCTGTTTTCATTGGCGGTGCGGGTGGCCCCCAGCGAGCGCACGGTGTCCACCACCGTGGGCTGGATTCAGCAGTGCTCTGCCACCGGCCAGTTTGTGGGCCCGCCACTGGTGGCCTGGCTGGCGGTGCAGGCAGGCGGCTGGCACCTGACCTGGGTGGCCACGGGCATTGCATCGCTGCTGGGTCTGGTGCTGGTGGGGCTCTTGGCGGCACACCCCAGCCTGAAAAATCAATATTGATGTATTGAATACAGAAAAGCGCTGGCGGCCATTTTGATATCAAGGTGATGGCTGTATGGAGGTGACCGTGTACTTGCCACCCTCGTGCACCACCTTGAACCGCACCTTGTCGCCCACCTTCAGGGGGGCGAGCAAGGCTTTGTCGGCATTGAACACCATGGTCATGGGCGGCATGTCCAGGCTTTTGATGGGGCCGTGTTTCAGCGTGACCTTGCCCGTGTCTGGGTCGATCTTGCGCACCTCGCCTTCGGCCATCTCTGCGGAAGGTGCAGCCTGGGCGGTGGATGCGGCATGGTGGCTGTGGTCGGTCGCTTGTGCCCAAGCGAGAGGGGCAGCCGCGAGCGCAGACACAACAAGGGCGTGGCGAAGCATGGTTTTCATGGGGAGTCAGGAGTAGCTGTTGAAGACTTGGGTACTGCCGTCTTTTTTGACCAGCAGCACTTGGTAGGCGTCGCGGCGGCTGCCGTACTCGGGGCCGTCCATGCCGGGCGAACCGATGGGCATGCCCGGCACCGCCAGACCCAGAGCGTTGGGTTTGTCGGCCAGCAGGCGCTTGATGTCACTGGCGGGCACATGGCCCTCGATCACATACCCCTGCACACGTGCGGTGTGGCAAGAGCCCAGTTTCAAGGGCATGCCAAACGCGGCGCGGGCGGCAGTGTTGCCTTTGTCGATGCCCGTCACCTGAAACCCTGCGGCTTGCAGGTGGGCCATCCAGTCTTTGCAGCACCCACAGTTGGGGTCTTTCCAGACCTCGACCAACGGCAGGGTCTTTGCAGCACGGGCCGACAGGCTCCATCCGGCACCCAGAGCCAGGGCGCCGAGGCCCATGGACAGGGCACGCCTGCGGTTCAAGGTGGTGGAGGCAACGGGGGCTTGTGTAGTGGGCATGGTGGTTTGCTGGGTGTGTATTGAGTGCTGGCAGGTGCTTGTGTATCAGCGTGCCACAACCTTGACCTTGCCCACCATGCCAGCTTCGTAATGCCCTGGCAGCAGACAGGCAAAGTCAAAGTCACCGGCCCGGTTGAAATGCCAGACGAGCTCGGCCTTCTTGCCTGCCGGCACATGGGCCATGTAGGGCTCGTCGTGTTCCATGTTGGGGAACTTCTTCATCAACTCGGCGTGCTCGGCCAATTCATGCTGGGTGCCCAACACGAACTCGTGCAGCACAAACCGGATGGTTTCGCCCTGCTTCACCTGAACAAAGTCGGGGCTGAAGCGCATGTTGTCGGTCATGCGGATTTCCACCGTCCGACTGGCCGCTTTCGGCTGGCCGCCTATGCCCCAAGCTTTTTGTTCCAGCTTTGGGGGTGCTGAACTGGGGCTGTGCGTTTTCTCACCGTGGGCCCATGCCAACGCCGATGCCGTCAGCAGGGCAGATACGAACAGAGCTTGGGTGGTACGCATGGTGGTGCATGGGTTCAGTGGGTCAGTGCTTCATGCTGTGCCCACTGGGCTTGACCACAGTGGCCGCAGCGGGTGCGGTGTCGGTGCTCGCTGGGGGGCGGACGGCTGGAGAGAGAGCAGCACCCGTCGGGAACTTGTAGGGGCCAGGGTCTGAATAGTCACCCGGTTTTTGGTCTTTGCGCACCTTGAACACGGTGAACATGCCGCCCATTTCCAGCGGGCCAAATTGGCCGTGGCCGGTCATCATGGGGGCGGTGTTGTCGGGCAAGGGCATTTCCATTTCACCCATGTCGGCCATGCCGCGCTCACCCATCAGCATGTAGTCCGGGGCCACTTTCTGGATCTTGCTCACCAGCCCCCGGTGGTCCACGCCAATCATGTTGGGTACGTCGTGGCCCATGGCGTTCATGGTGTGGTGGCTTTTGTGGCAGTGCATGGCCCAGTCGCCGGGTTCGTCGGCTATCAATTCAATCTGGCGCATTTGGCCCACGGCCACATCGGTGGTCACCTCGTACCAGCGCGTGCTGGGCGGGGTCGGGCCGCCGTCGGTGCCGGTCACCAGAAACTCGTGGCCGTGCAGGTGGATGGGGTGGTTGGTCATGGTGAGGTTGCCCACCCGAATGCGCACGCGGTCGTTCAGTCGCACATTGAGCGTGTCGATGGCAGGGAACACACGGCTGTTCCAGCACCAGATGTTGAAGTCCAGCATGGTGTTGACCTTGGGCGTTTTACTGCCGGGCTCCACATCAAACGCGTTGAGCAGAAAGCAGAAGTCGCGGTCCACGTCGCTGATGTGGGGGTGCTTGGCTTTGGGGTGGGTCACCCACATGCCCATCATGCCCATGGCCATTTGCGTCATTTCGTCGGCATGGGGGTGGTACATGAAGGTGCCGGGGCGGCGGGCTTCAAACTCGTACACAAAGGTTTTGCCCACCGGAATCTGCGGCTGCGTGAGGCCGCCCACGCCGTCCATGCCGCAGGGCAGGCGCTGGCCGTGCCAGTGCACCGAGGTGTGCTCTGGCAGCTTGTTGGTGACGAAAAAGCGCAGGCGATCGCCTTCCACCACTTCAATGGTGGGGCCGGGGCTTTGACCGTTGTAACCCCACATGTTGACCTTGAAGCCGGGCATCACCTCGCGCACCACGGGCTCGGCCACCAGGTGGAACTCTTTCACCCCATTGTTCATGCGCCAGGGCAAGGTCCATCCATTGAGCGTGACCACGGGGTTGTAAGGCCGCCCGGTGTTGGGCACCAGCGGCGGCGCGGTGTTGACGGAGGTTTGAATGACCGGTTCGGGCAGGCCCGCCAGCGCAGAGCGGGCCACGGCCAGGCCCGCCACGGTGGCGGCAGCACCTGCAAAAAATTGGCGACGTGGGTTCATGGCATCAGGCATTCGGAATGTGAGAGTCAGTGACCAGCGGCAGAAGCGGCTGCAGTGCCACCGCCACCGCCCAAGCTCACCAGCGCGTCGGGTAGACCGCCTTGCAGGGTCCAGGTCAGGTCGATGTGGGCCAGCCAGAAGTCGCGCTGGGCTTGCACCGCTTCCACCTGGGCCTGGGCCTGGTTGCCGGTCTCGGTCAGCAAGTCCCATACGCTTTTGAGCATGCCGTGGTAGCGCAGCAGGGTTTCGTCGGTGATGCGCTGGCGGGTGGGCAGCTCGTCTTCACGGTAGCCCTGGGCCACCGTCCAACTGGTCTGGTAGGCGGCCAGGGCCAGGCGGGCCTTGGTGGCGTGCGCCCACGCGTTGGCAGGGGGCATGTGGCCATGAAGAGCTTGTAGCCGTGCGGTCGCTTCAGCAGCCGACAGCGGTTGGGCTGGCACATCGGGCAATGAGGCTGGGAACGCTGGCTCAGGAACCTGGGCAGTGGGGGGAAGCAACCTCAGCAATTCGTGCTGCGCCTGGGCCGCTGCGTAGCGGGCACGGGCCCAATCTCGGTGTGCGGCGGTTTTCGCCAGTTGCACGGTGGCGAGTTGCAACGCACTCCAATTGCCCACTGCCACCATTCGTTGGCCCAGCTCCAACGCGGCGTCGGCAGCGTCGGCACGGGTCTGCAGATGGGGCAGCACTTGCCGGGTGGCCACAGCGTGCACCCAGGCTTTGCGGGCTTGTGCAGCAACGGCCAGCAGTTCGTCGGCACCGTGCACGCGCCGCAGCAGCCGGGGGGCCAGCGCTGCCCATTGGCCTTGGGCGATGGCCTCTGTCGCGTCGGCACCAGCGCGGGCTTGCACACCGGCCAAGTCGCGGTGGGTTTGCCAGGCCAGACGGGCAGCATGGGCTGGGGTGGGCAATGTCAGCGCAGCGGCGAGCCGGGCTGGCGTGGCGGGCTGGACTGGCTGCGCTTGTTCCCACTTCAGCACATCGGCATGTCCGCGTGGGAATTCGGCCACTGCTTCGTTGGCCCGCTTCCAGTCCACAGGGGCAGGCGTGCCCGCACTTTGGGCCCACAGCGCGCCCGGCAATACCATGCAAACCAGCACACCCCACCCCGGTGCCCAACATTTGCCTAACGGGTGCAAAAGTGCAGTCACAAGCTGATCTCAAGGGGTTTGAACATGAAGCCATTCTGGGCAGCGCAACACGTCAAGCACCTGTCGGGCGGATTACAAATTTGTCAG
>JFJP01002930.1_pt1 | contig 10075 bp, 11 predicted proteins | sample 431651 | NCBI WGS metagenome assembly JFJP01 (sample SAMN02602958, study PRJNA72255) | Microbial mat metagenome, whole genome shotgun sequencing project. | biome: fresh water; feature: sink hole; material: water; isolation source: purple microbial (photo- and chemosynthetic) mats found in... | reverse complement strand
CCATTTGTTACTCCAATTTGAGTGGTAACGCGCTTTCGATTGCTCTACTCACGCTCCTCTTTGTCGCAGATCAACTACCGCGCCGCGACGACACGCTTTTTATTTACGCTTTCTCCACTTGAGCAAACTCAAGTTCTACCGGAGTCGAACGACCAAAGATGGTCACGGCAACACGCAGGCGGCTTTTCTCGTAATTCACCTCTTCAACGGTACCGTTGAAATCGGTAAATGGGCCATCCTTCACGCGCACCATCTCGCCAGCTTCGAACAAAACTTTCGGGCGCGGCTTTTCGACACCCTCCTGCATCTGTTGCATGATCTTGTCGACCTCTTTTTCAGAGATCGGCGTCGGCTTGGTCGCCGTTCCTCCAACAAATCCAGTGACTTTTGGAGTGCTCTTGACCAGATGCCATGAGTCATCGTTCATATCCATTTCCACCAACACATAGCCAGGGAAAAACTTGCGCTCGGATATGCTCTTCTGACCACTCTTCATTTCAACGACTTCTTCGACAGGAACGAGTATCTGACCGAAACTTTCCTGCATCCCGGCACGGGCAATACGCTCTACCAAGGCGCGCTGCACCGATTTCTCAAAGCCCGAATAGGCATGTACCACGTACCAGCGTTTTGTCATGATTTCTTCCAGCCCAGCACCAGGTCATACAGCACCCACTCAAGGCTCTTGTCCGTTATCCACAGCATGATCGCCATCGCCAACACAAAAGCGAAAACAATCCCAGTGGTCTGCAAAGTTTCCTTGCGGGAGGGCCAGACGACTTTTTTAGCCTCGACTACCGACTCACGCCCCAATGCAACAAAACGCTGACCCGATTCAGTGAACCACGCCACAGCAAAGCCCGCCGCCAAGCCGGCCAACACAGCCAACACACGCAACACGAGCGCTTGCTCGGAAAGGAAATAAAAGCCCGCGATACCCGCTGCAACGAGCAACAGCGCCAGCACGAACTTCAGTAAATCGGCCATGTCAAATTTGCCTGCTTTCATCAAGTTAGGTGGCAGGGGCGGAGGGAATCGAACCCCCAACCTGCGGTTTTGGAGACCGCCGCTCTGCCAATTGAGCTACACCCTTACTCGATGATTTTTGCGACGACGCCGGCGCCGACGGTACGACCGCCCTCGCGGATGGCGAAGCGCAGTCCGTCTTCCATGGCGATCGGGGCAATCAGCTTGACCGTCATTTGCACGTTGTCGCCCGGCATGACCATCTCGATGCCGGCCGGCAGTTCGCAGGCGCCCGTTACGTCAGTTGTCCGAAAATAGAACTGCGGACGGTAGCCATTGAAGAACGGGGTGTGACGACCACCTTCGTCTTTGGACAGAACATAGACTTCGGCCACGAAGTGGGTGTGCGGGGTGATGGAGCCCGGCTTGGCCAGTACCTGACCACGCTCGACTTCTTCGCGCTTGGTGCCGCGCAGCAGCACGCCAACGTTGTCACCGGCCTGACCTTGATCCAGCAGCTTGCGGAACATTTCAACGCCGGTGCAGGTGGTCTTGACGGTGGGACGAATGCCGACGATTTCGATTTCTTCACCGACCTTGACGATGCCGCGTTCGACACGACCGGTGACGACGGTGCCGCGCCCGGAGATGGAGAAGACGTCTTCGATGGGCAGCAGGAAGGGTTTGTCGATGGCGCGCTCGGGGGTGGGGATGTAGCTGTCGAGGGCTTCGGCGAGCTTCATGATGGAGCCTTCGCCGAGTTCGCCTTTGTCGCCTTCCATGGCTTTGAGGGCGGAGCCTTTGACGATGGGTACGTCGTCGCCCGGGAAGTCGTACTTGGAGAGCAGTTCGCGCACTTCCATTTCGACGAGCTCAAGGAGCTCGGCGTCATCGACCATGTCGCATTTGTTCATGTAGACGATGATGAAGGGTACGCCGACCTGACGGGCGAGCAGGATGTGTTCGCGGGTCTGGGGCATGGGGCCGTCAGCGGCGGATACGACCAGGATGGCGCCGTCCATCTGCGCGGCGCCCGTGATCATGTTCTTGACGTAGTCAGCGTGACCCGGGCAGTCCACGTGTGCATAGTGACGCGCCGCCGTTTCGTATTCGACGTGGGCGGTGTTGATGGTGATGCCGCGTGCCTTTTCTTCCGGCGCCGCATCAATCTGGTCGTAGGCTCCGTCAAGGTCGTCTTGCCATGATCCACGTGCCCAATCGTCCCCACATTCACATGCGGCTTCGTACGCTCAAACTTGCCTTTTGCCATGATCGATCACCCCAATCAAATATACAGAACTCGACAATTACAAAATATCACTGGTGCCCATGGGCAGGATTGAACTGCCGACCTCTCCCTTACCAAGGGAGTGCTCTACCACTGAGCTACATGGGCAAAATCTTTTAAAACAAAAAACCGCACTGCAATGCCAGATGGAGCGGGTAGCGGGAATCGAACCCGCATCATCAGCTTGGAAGGCTGAGGTTCTACCATTGAACTACACCGTGGAGGGGGAAGGATTCGAACCTTCGAAGGCAGAGCCGTCAGATTTACAGTCTGATCCCTTTGACCGCTCGGGAACCCCTCCAGCGAAACGCTGCATTATGCACGAGACCAACCCACACTGTCAATGTAACTTGGCTCTATTTTCTGCACTGCACTCTGAAAGAGATAAGTCGGCGCTGAAAAGCGCTACCGACAGCTCTCGATGGGGCATCGTAAAATGCCCCATGACTACCAAATCCCCGCTGCCTGAGCGTTCGCCCTTGCTTGCTGCTGCCCTGGCGCAGGCCGGTGGGATAGTATTTGTGCTGCTGCTCACCACCCTCATGCTGCATTGGGCACAGGTCTATCTCTGGGGGATTCCGCTGATATTGGCCATGCTGCAAGGTGCAGTTGCCGCGCTGATTGCATTCCGGCAAGATGCACCGCGTTGGTGGCTGGCGATCCACCTTGCATTCGCACCGCTGGTCGTCGTCGTGCATGGCCTGGGCATTCCCCCCGGCTGGTTCCTCGTCGCTTTCATTTTATTGCTGCTGGTTTTCTGGCGTACCGACATCAGTCGCGTACCGCTCTACCTGACCAACCGGAACACCGCTGAGGAATTATTGAAGTTCCTGCCAGACACATACAGCAAGGTAATCGACCTCGGCTGCGGCGACGGCGGCCTGTTGAGGCGCCTTGCGCAGGCGCGTCCGGATTGTCACTTCGTCGGCATCGAACACGCACCGCTCACCTGGCTGGTGGCGCAACTGCGCGCTTGGGGGCTGCCCAACCTAAACATCAAGCTTGGTGACTTCTGGAACGAGCCACTGGGCAACTATGGCGTCGTCTATGCGTTTCTTTCCCCCGCGCCCATGCCACGCTTATGGGAAAAGGCAGGTACTGAAATGGCAACCGGTTCCACGCTGATCAGTAACAGTTTCGCCGTTCCGGATGTTGTGCCAGCCGACGTTATTGATGTCGATGATCGGCGCGCAACCCGCCTTTACGTCTACCGGCCGGCCGGCCAAGTCGATAAAGGCGGCGATTCCGCTGCATTTCCAGCCATTCCCCGCCCCTCCAATCAAGAATAATCCAGCCCTAGACGCGCACAGCCGGAATCTGTGCAGGAGGCAACATGGCGGATATCATTTGTGTAATCGGCAACAAAGGCGGCACGGGGAAAACCACCCTGTCGCACATGCTTTGCCAGGGCATGGGCCTGGTGGGGCAGCGCTCGGTATGTGTATTGACAGATACCCATCGCGAACCGCTCGACCCGACCGACCGGCGCTACCTCATCGCCGACGCCCGTTCGCGCGAGGCGCTGACAAAAGTCGTCGATAAAGTGCGGGGCCTGAAGGCCTGGCTGGGTGTCATCGATGGTGGCGGCAACCGTACCGAGATGGACAAGCGCCTGTATGGCTTGGCCGACCTGGTCTTGCTGCCCTTCCGTGATTCACATGAGGATATCCGTACCGTCGTCCGCGACCTTGAAATGTTCCCTCGCGCCTATGCCGTTCCCACGCAATGGCCAACCAATGCCTGGCAGCGCGAAGCGGCGGAGAAGGCTGTCGCAGAACTCCTGTCGCCCTATCGCGACCGCATCCTTGATCCGGTGTTCAGTCTCTCGGCCAGCAAGTTGCTGCTGCAAAAGAATCTGCCTGAAAGCCTGCCGACGCCGCTGGCCAACGCCTGCCGTGCGGTCGCGCATCAGGTCGTCGATCTGTTGCAACTGCCACTGGAAGACAACGAACCCCTGCCGGGACTCGTCAGACGTCCCAGTGAAGTGCGTCCTGAACCGCAAAACAGAGTGATGTCACCGTCGCTGGCCGTCGCGGCCTGAGAAACTAAGGGGTCGTCGCTTACTTTTTGCCCTGCGCCAGCAACAAGGCCTGCGAGCGGTTCGTCACGTTCATTGCCTTGAAGATCGCCGATACGTGGATTTTCACCGTGCCCTCGGTCACCTCCAGCAACTCGGCAATGTCCCGGTTGGTTTTGCCCTCGGCCAGCAGTTCAAGCACGCGCGCCTGCCCCTTGGTCAGGGCGAAGCGTTCGGCCGCCGTCTTGGCACGGCGACGCTTGCTGGTGATTTCACGGTACTCCGGCGGTAGCCAGATCTCGCCGGCCAGCACTTCGCGCAAGGCGTCCAAAAGCATATCCGTCGGGCTGGCCTTGGATACAAAACCCGCCGCCCCCTGGCGGATTGATTTCATCACGGTATCGGCATCGTCCTGCGCCGACAGAATCACCACAGGAATATGCGGATGCAACTTGCGGATCACGCCCAGGAAAGCCATGCCGCCGGTTCCCGGCAGCATCAGGTCAAGCAGCAGCAGATCGAATTCATCGTTCGCCGTCAGCAGTTGCGTCGCTTCGGTCGCGTCTGCCGCACCCAGGATTTCTGCCGGGGCACCATCATCATCGAGATCCTTCAACGCCAGCAACAAACCTTCGCGCACCAGCGCATGATCTTCGATCACCAGAATCCGCACTTCATGTCCCCTCAAGCTGAGTGCGGGTATCATAAGGGTTCATACATACCTCTGTCGAGACCATCATGACGAACGAAACCCAGAAAGACCCGATGGAATTCCTGAAAAACATGTGGGGCAATATGGGATTCACGCTACCCGGCATGGTGACACCTACCGTCGACACCGATGAGTTGGGCAAACGTATCGCCGACCTGAAGGCCGTCGAGGGCTGGCTCAAGTCCAACCTGCACCTGTTACAGATGACCATTCAAGGCCTCGAAATGCAACGTACCACCCTGATGGCCCTGCAGCAGATGAGCCAGGCCGCGCAGGCGCAAAGTGGCAATAGCGGCAGCGGCGGCGAAGGCAGCGCACCCAATCCCTTCCTCAATCCTTCCGCCTGGCCGATGCCCTGGAACATGATGGGCGGCGGCGCCGTCCCGCCAGCGCCGACTTCTGCCCCCGAAGCAGCTGCGCCGCCTGCCCCGGCGGAACCCGCAACCTCAACCGGCAAGGAAAGCCAGCCAAAGCGGTAGGGTCAGCATGCCCAGCAAGGTGCTGGCGGAAATCAGCCACGCGACGCGTGCGCCGTCCCCGCCCATGCGCTGGGCCAGAATGTAGGCCGAGGAGGCCGTCGGCAGCGCAGCGAAGGCGATCGCCACATCGAAGTGGCTGCCGGCCAGCCCGATGAACCGCGCAGCAAACAGCGCAATAGCGGGCATCGCCACCAGTTTCACCACGAGAAAATAAGCCGCTGCCCCACGCCCGGATTCACCCAGCGTACCGCGCAACCTGAGCGCCGCTCCCACCGCCAGCAAGCCCAGCGCAATCGCCGCCTCGCCCAAGCGACCAAGGAATTGCCCGACCGGCACCGGAACGCCTAAGCCGGCCAGATTCCAGAGCAATGCAGCGAAAGTGGAGAGAAACAAGGGGTTCTTCGCCAATTCGCGCCACACCGAAGCCTCGCCATGGCGCGCCAGCATCCAGACTGCCGCGAGATTTGCCAGCGGCACCATGCCGCCCGCCAGCAAACCCATCGCCGCAATGCCTGCTGCCCCATGGAGCTTTGCGGCGATCGCCAGGCCGATGTAGGAATTGAAGCGAAAGGCACACTGGAACTGTGAGGCAAAAGATATCGGCGTGAGCGGAAACAACGGTCGGGCCAGCAAGGCCAGCAACATCGCGCCAACCATCGCCGTGGCACCCACGCCGATCAGCGGCACGGCAGCAAAGGAGATCGGCGTTTTCGTGATGGCATTGAACAGCAGCGCCGGAAAAAGCACGAAATACACGAGCTTTTCCAGCCCCGTCCAGAAATGATCACCCAGCGTCATCCAGCGCCGCAGGACGTAGCCGAGCAGGATCAACGCAAAATCGGGGAAGAGCGCGAGGGCGGTATTCACCCGTGTTTTATATCACGGCCATTTTGCGCAACCGCGCCGCTTCGACGGATAATCGCTCCCCCACCGCACAGTGCCGTCCCGCCAGCGCCGACTTTTCATGAACCGCCGCATTGAACTGCTTGCCCCTGCCCGCAACGCCGAGATCGGCCGCGCAGCGATCCTGCACGGCGCGGATGCTGTCTACATCGGTGGGCCGTCCTTCGGCGCGCGCCATACCGCAGGCAATGAAGTGCGCGACATCGCCGAACTCGTCAAGTTTGCCCATCGCTTCCACGCCCGCATCTACGTCACCCTGAACACCATTCTTGCCGATGCCGAGCTGGCACCCGCACGCCGCCTCGCGCAGGACTGCTGGAATGCCGGCGTCGATGCGCTGATCGTGCAAGACATGGCAATGCTGGAGTTGGACCTGCCGCCCATCGACCTGCACGCCTCGACGCAGTGCGACATCCGCACCCCGGAGAAGGCGCGCTTTCTTGCTGACGCCGGGTTCTCTCAACTTGTGCTGGCGCGCGAACTTTCGCTCAAGGAAATCGCCGCCGTGCGCGCCGCCGTGCCGGACGACGTGCTCATCGAGCACTTCATCCACGGTGCGCTATGCGTGGCCTTTTCCGGCCAGTGCTACATCAGCCATGCCCAGACCGGCCGCAGCGCCAATCGCGGCGACTGCTCGCAGGCCTGTCGCCTGCCCTACACATTGCAGGATGGTGCGGGTCGCGTCGTGGCCTTCGAGAAACACCTGCTTTCGGTAAAGGACAACAACCAGAGCGCCAACCTGCTGCCGCTGATCGAGGCCGGCGTGCAGAGCTTCAAGATCGAAGGACGCTACAAGGATGCCGGCTATGTGAAGAACATCACCGGACACTATCGGCGCTTGCTCGACGCGATCCTTGAACAACGTCCCGATCTTGCGCCTGCATCGAGCGGCCGCACGCAACTGCTGTTCGAGCCGAATCCCGACAAGACCTTTCATCGCGGCGCCACCGATTACTTCACGCACGGCCGCAGCGCCGACCCCGCGCACATCGCCGCCTTCGACACACCCGCCTTCGTTGGCCTGCCGCTCGGCAAGGTGACGCAGGTCGGCAGCGACTGGTTCGAAATCACCACGCAGGAAGCGCTCGCCAACGGCGACGGTCTCAGCTGGATGCACAAGCGCAGCGTCGTCGGCACGCAGGCCAATCGCGTCGAGAAGAAGGCGGCCAATCTCTGGCGGATCTGGCCGAACGACGCGATCGACCAGCTGCCCGGCCTGCGCGCCGGCCTCTACCTGAATCGCAACCGCGATCAGGGTTGGGAGCAGGCGTTGACGAAGCAGTCCGCCGAGCGCCGTATTGAGGTGGATGCACGTTGCGCCGAAACCCGGGACGGTTTCGCGCTCACCCTCACCGACAGCGACGGCATTACCGCCACGGCCGCCATCGTATTGGAAAAGCAGCCGGCAAGGCATGCGGATACCGCCGTGCCCAGCCTGCAGGAGCAGTTGCGCCGTCTCGGCAGCACCGACTTTTCCTTGCGCCACGTTTCAGTCGAGTGGAGCCAACCCTGGTTTATCCCGAATTCCGCCACCAATCAATTGCGGCGCGATGCGGTCGCGCAGCTGGAAACCTCACGAAATGTGGCGTATCAGCGCCCGCTACGCCGGCCAGCCATTGAGCCGCCAACGCCCTATCCTGAAGCGTCGCTCAGCTACCTGGCGAACGTCTTCAATCAGGCGGCACGCCGCTTCTATGAAAAACATGGCGTCAAACTGATCGAGGCTGCCTACGAGGCACACCAGGAAACCGGTGAGGTCTCGCTGATGATCACCAAGCACTGCCTGCGCCACGCCTTCAACCTTTGCCCGCATCAGGCAAAGGGCGTGACGGGCGTGCAGGGTCAGGTGCGCGCCGAACCGATGACGCTGGTAAATGGCAACGAGCGCCTGACGCTCAAATTTGACTGCCGGGCCTGCGAGATGCACGTCATGGGAAAAATCAAGAAGCACATCCTCGCCGGCCCGTCTGCTTAGGGTTAAGCGCTCAATAAGGCCGCATCTGCTGCTGCGGGGCCATGCGCTGCTGGGGGCGCGGATTCATGAGCTCATTGAACATCTGGCGATAGTAGACCAGCGCACTCATGCCGTTGGCGGAGACATCAACCACTTTCCAGCCTTGCCCGGTCTGACGCATGACAAACTCAAGCTGTGACGGATAACCATCCGGATTCTCGATAGCAACGGGCAAGGTAACCTCGTCATAGCCATCCGACACGGGGGCAAGGAACATCACGCGCTGGTTGCTGTAGTGCGCCAGTTTCTGCACCATCTTTTCCAGGAAAGACACCTTGATTCGCACAGCCAACTCATCCTGTTGCGCCTCGTCCATGCGCTGAAAGCGCCGTCCGGCAGCCCATTGAGCCATGTAATCGAAGTCAAACCAGGGGGCGACCACGCGGTCGAGATAAGCCGTCAGAGCGCCCCGGTTAGGTTTGCTGTCGAGAAAACGTGTGAGCTGTTGCACCCCTTCGCGCAACATATCCGCCGGGGTTTTCTGCTGGATTTGTTGAGGATTCCACGGATAACCGCCTTGGCCGTAATCAGCGGCAGGAGGAGCCCCCCAACCCTGATATGCATCGTAGGACTGGGCATGCGCCAGCGGCAAGGACAGCGCAATGGCTGCCGCCAGGGAGAACTTGAGGGATTGCTTGAAGTATCGCGACATCGAGAACATCTCCAGTAAAAGATATAAAGATTCAACAGCCCTGCGGAAACCAGCGGCGGATACTGAACGAAGAGGCCAAAACTTGCAAGTGACTGGCGTAATGCCGTCCCGCCAGCGCCGACTTTTCCGAAACGCTCAAACGGTCTGCGGTGTTATGCTTGAGGTGTTCAATCGTCCTGTATAACAGCATATTCACGCTATCTTTCCGCTCATGAGCACGTTCGCAGTCATCTCCGATGTCCATGGGAACCTTGAGGCCCTCGAGGCCGTGCTGGGTAAAATCGATGAGCTTGGGGTGAAATCCATCTATTCATTGGGGGATGTCGTCGGTTACGGCCCCGATCCCGAGGCCTGCGTGCGCATCACCGACCAGCGTTGCTGCCTGAGGTTGATGGGCAACCACGAATATGCCGTGGTCCACCCCGAGTCCGGCGTTACCTTCAACGCCACGGCGAAGATAGCCCTCGACTGGACACGGCAGCGCATTCGGGAGGCGGAACTGGAAGATAGCATCAGCGAACTGCAACCCTTCCACCAGCAAGGAGACACCCTCTTCGTGCATGGCTCGGTGCAGAACGCCCTCTACGAATACCTCGTGGAATCCGACCGTAACGGTCATTCCACATTCGACGAGGTGGTGGAATCGCTGGAGAATGATTTCATATACTTTCGCCTCTGCTTCGTCGGGCACAACCACAAGCCTTTTCTCGCCACGACTGAAGGATTCCTCCATCCGCACGAAGGATTGCACGAATTCCAGGTGCCACAGGATGAGCGGCTTTATGTAAGCGTGGGCTCGGTTGGTCAGCCCAGAGATCGCGACCCCCGCGCATGTTTTGTCACGTTTGACGGTGCCAAGGTGACCTATCATCGCGTTGCCTATCCCTTCGAAATTACCGCCGCAAAAATTCGTTCACGGGGTCTTCCCGGAGTCCTCGCCGATCGCCTCGCTCTGGGTAGATAGGCAGATAGGATGACCGACTCTGCCCGCCTCAAGGAATTCATCCAGGGCGCATCCCGACTGCCGGTGCTACCGAAAGTCAC
>JFJP01028375.1_pt1 | contig 10076 bp, 11 predicted proteins | sample 431651 | NCBI WGS metagenome assembly JFJP01 (sample SAMN02602958, study PRJNA72255) | Microbial mat metagenome, whole genome shotgun sequencing project. | biome: fresh water; feature: sink hole; material: water; isolation source: purple microbial (photo- and chemosynthetic) mats found in... | reverse complement strand
TTCAAAATTCCTTAGTTTTTGTCCATCACTAATTTTACAAATCGCTACAAAGACCATCAACGGTGCCCCCATTGCCCAATAATGATATTCATCACCATTCTGGCGATTGCAAATATTAGGGTTTTTAAAATTTTTAAAATATTTGAATTTTTTTTAAGTTTTTTAAGTTTTTCAAGTTTTTCAAGTTTTTTTCAAGTTTTTTTCAAGTTTGTTCAAGTTTTTAAGTTTTTTTCAAGTTTTTTCCAGTTTTTCAATTTTTTTTAAGTTTTTTCAAGTTTTTCAGTATTTCAATTAATACTATTTTTATATAAATTAGCTTCTTTTTTTCCACAAACAACAAGAGGTGATAAAGATCGGTAGTTCGGCTGTGATAACGATTTTTTTCGTTTTGGTTTCAAAAGGCATATTTAATAGGAACTCCTTCGAGGAAATTTACAATTGCAAGCAAGCAGCTCTTCTGATAATTTTCCTAATTTTTTTCCAAGCGGAAATGAATGGAATTTACGATTTTCTCCTAACCCACAACATTTTTTATCGTGTTTACAGCAATTTCCCTTCTTTACAGAACATTTTAACTGATAAAATGTGTTAAATTTCCTTTGATTTCCCCTACTAAAAACTGATATTTTTCATTAGTAACCTTCGAAAGATAATTCATCACACTTTTAAGAACATTTCAATAGATTCTCGGCTAAAAGAAAGTAACTGTGTATAGTATATTCTTCTTTGACCTCTAAAATTCTATTGTTAAAAAGTCGTAGATCCTTCATATAATATTAACGATAATACATATAATCAACTAACCCTGAAATTCACTGAATCAGATCTCGAGAAAAAATTCGGCAATATTTTCGATAAACAAGACGTTTTTGTTTTTCGAATCCTTTACCTTTTCGTCCTATTTAGTAGTGTGATCATCCTATTTCTTGAGATTTTCAACAATGATTTCTCTTATAATGCTGATGAATTACTGACGAAAAACTACTTACAATTAGGCTCAGTTCTTTTGTATCTTTTATTCGGATTTGTGGCCTTTAGCAAATCTTTTCTGAAAAGAACTTCATTTTATCTGATTCTCATTTATTTCTTCTTTATAGTGATAAGAGCTATTTATGAATGGTTTACTGATACTTTGACGAAGGTCTTGACATCAGTGATTCTGGCTTCGATGATAAATATGCTGTTAGGACCAATTTATATCATTTTTCTCGCAAGTTTGATCGATATTTTAGCGATTGTTAGGTAAATCTTTCATTTGAGAGTTTAAATTAATAAAGGGGATAGGGCTGTGCATTACCATATGAAGAATGGAGAGGGGTTTGATAGTTATAAGGTGAATTATGTGCTTTGTTGCTATATTTTGATCACAGTCGCTACAACGATTTTTGCTATTTTGTATAATTATAAGGTAAAAAACTAATTTTATTGAATTTTTTTTTTTATGAAAATTTGCTTTTTTTTTAATTTTTATTGAAAAAGACTTATTTTTCTTAAAACTAGTATGAAAAATTGATCAGAAATGAATTCCTTGCGAAACATGATCTGGAAATCGAGGAAGAACAGATAAAAAACGTCTTGTCGATCCTTTTACCTAAATTTATCAAAGAACAGATCGATCATGAGGGGATGAATTCACTTGCAGAAGATCAAGGAGAAGTTTCTGTTCTGTTTTGTGATATATTGGATTTTGACAACATTATCGAAAAAGAAACCAAAATAGTCGATTTTCTTGATAATTTATATAGAAATTTCGATAATTTTTGTGAACAGAACGGAGTGCAAAAAATTGAAGTTATTTTCCGATAGTTTTATTGATTTTCAAATGATTTTTAATTGAATTTTATGATTTTTCATTGATTTTCTATTGATTTTTAATCAATTTTTTATGGATATTAATTAATTTTTAAGAATTACTAATAGATTTCTCCTCAATAAGTTTTAAATCTTTTTCTAATATTTTTATCATAGACGGTGGGCAAGACATATATGGCTTGTTCCGGCTTAAGAGCTTGCGATATCACCCTCCGGCGTCAACTTGCAGACATCGACCAAACAGAACGTATTATCTATCTCGCAAAAAATATGAAGAAATACGTGAATCAAATAACCTATAGTGATGGCAATAAAATGTCAGTAAAGATCGGGATTCATTATGGAAGAGTGATTGCTGGAGTGATAGGCTATCACAAACCTCAGTTCTCATTAATAGGGGACACAATCAATACAGCCAGTAGGATTTGTTCTACTTCTGACAGTCACTATATCACCATATCTGAGCCTGCTTATGAAAGAATTAAAGGGAATAGTTCATTTTCATGTCGTGAGAAGATTGTTGAGGTTTTTTATAAGAATTAGGTATTTTAGAAGAAATTAAAGGGTTTTTATGGGGGTGTAGGCTAAAGGCAAAGGATTTATTAAAACTTATCAGTTATTGCAGATAAAAGAGAAATATGAAACAGCATTTCGTTCTTTACCAAGTGAAGAAAATTTATATATATTAAAAAATTTCTTTATTTTTTCTCTATTTTATCTAATTTTTTTTTTTTTAAGTGAATAAACTCAAATACCAAAAGACTGATGATCTTCGAGACAAGCAATTAATGATAAATTTAACGCGAATAACTCGTATGAATTCCGAAGAGCATCAAAAAGGCACGATAAAGAGTTTTTTAAAACGACAATCCATGTTAAAATCTGATAAAAAGAACGAAAAATTAACAAACCGCCCTTCGTTTTTTTTTTTAGAAAAAGAAAAGAGTCGAAAACCAAGTGCCCCTTTAGCCGAGTCTAATAATCTACAAATAAAAAACGAAGGAGAAGAAGATGATTATAATAAACTAAGTGCGATAAAACTCAACGTGAGAATCGATACTTTAAAACATGAATTATCAATAGAAAGTTCCTCAAGGAGAAAAGAACAGAAAGAAACCACGATAATTAAAGAGTCAACTATAATAAAAGAGGCAATTATCTTAAAAGAGCCTATTATAATAAAAGAAAATATCATAAAAGGGTCGATTTCAAGTTTCAATAAACCACCGAATGATATCAATTCAGAGCCAAATGAGTTATCTATATCAAAATTAGAAGTTTCTAATGAAAGATCTGAAAAACAAATGAGAATGCCTAAATCTTATAAAGAGATTCTAGATGATGAAGACTCCTATTATTTTAACGATAAAAATTGCCGTGAATTCAAGCTGATTCTTGATAAAGAAAAGGATGAGGATTATGATAAAAATGTTATTCAGATCCTGAAGCCAAACTCTTTTATGTTGTTTAGTAAAAAGCAAAATGATCTCAGCGAGGTTCTAAAAGAAGAAATCAATGAGCTCTATGCAAAGGAAAACACAATCTCTTTGATAATTTTCCAATTTTGCTATGTTTGCAAAACTTTTGCCATGGTTTTTTGGGCGAAAAGCTCGATTTCTGTAAATGATAGCTCTTATATATTCATTATAGTAATGAGAAGTTTGTTTATAATGTCTTTGTTTGTGTTATCATTCAAAATGAATTTGCTTCTTCAGAAAAAATATTTCAAATGGCCACTTTTAATCAGTTTCTCTCTGGGATTTGTGATAAATGTTGTTGTTTCGTTTTGGCTGGAAGAATATCATTGTTATGAAATTGAAATAATTGAATTAATGATGATTTATTTGGTTTTGCTGAAAATAAGCGTGGTTTATTTTCTGGATGCATTGATTATTTTCATACTTTTGTTTGTTGTAAAAGTGCTTTGTATGGGATTTCAAAGGGAACCGTATTTGTTTATCAATATCATATTTTTTATGTTCGGATGCGTGATGCTGATGCAATCGTATAGTAGATTGTCCAAATTGACAAAGAATTTCAATAATTTGAATATCACGAATTATAGACAAAACCAACAGAAAAAACTGTTAATGCATCTATTACCGAAACATGTTTATTTCTAATATTTTTTTATGTTTTTTTTAATTTTTTTTAATTTTTCTCTTTATTTTAAGTTTTTTCACTTTAAAACTATTTTTTTTTCAGATTTGTGAGAAAATCTTAAACTCGACTTCACTATCTCAAAAACTCGATCTAACCGATAGATTCGAGAATGTAACTCTTCTCTTTGCTGACATCGCGAACTTTACGAAATATTCCAGCTCAGTCACCCCAGAGAAAGTCGTTGCAATGCTGAAAAACCTCTTTACGGAATTCGATAAGATCTGTGTTTCTTACGATCTTTACAAAGTTTACACAATAGGCGATTGTTATGTTGTGATGAGTTTGAGAGAAAACTCTCGTGATCGGAACATTCCGCTTGAAGTTCAAAAAGTTTTATCAATGGGTTTTTCGATGATTGAGATCATAAAGACAGTGAGAGAACAAATAAATTTCAAGGAATTGGATATGAGAATAGGAGTTCATACTGGTGATGTGATAGGGGGGATTGTCGGTACGAACATTGTTCGATACGATATTTATGGAAGAAATGTGATGATTGCCAATAAAATGGAATCAAATGGCAAGTTGGGAAGAATAAATGTAAGCGAAACTACTAAGAATTTGATTCAAAACAATTATGAAGGGGAATATGAATTTGAAGAACAGCAAGAAATCTTTGTCAAAAGCATGAATCAAAATATAAAGAACTTCCTCATTAAAAAACCAAACAAAATTTTGGATTAAGCAGCTTTAATAAATTTTATTTCTATTTGTGTAATTTTAATAGAAAACAATTTTAAAAAATACTATTTTTTAAAAATTAATCGAAAATTTAAAACTCATTTTTCTTGAATGCAATCGACTAATAAAATCGAATCCTCCAAAGAGCACTGTGCCTATTGTTTCGACGTACTTTTGGCTCATCTCAATAAAAAACCAATCCCCGAATTTCCCTCTACCTTACCAAACGTCACTTGTCCGATTTTTGTCACTTGGATGAAAGATGATGATGATCTACGTGGCTGTATTGGTAAAAATAGAAAACTTTTTTTATTACTGACCTTTATTTCTGATTAATATCTTTAAAACCTAATTAAAAAATCAGCACCCATAAATCCCCACAAATCCCCATAAATCCCCATAAATCCCCATAAATCTCCGCATATTTCGATAAATCCCGATAAATACCCATTAATCCCTATAAATCCCCATCAAATGCCATCAATTTCCATCAATCCCCATAAATCCCCATAAATCCCCATCAATCCCATCAATCCCCATCAATCCCCATCAATCCCCATCAATCCCATCAAAAATATCAATCCCCATCAATCCCCATCAATTTCTATCAATCTCCATCAATCCCTATCAATCCCCATCAATTCCCATTAAACCCCATCAATTCCGATCAATTCCCATCAATCCGATATATTCCGATATCAATTTAATAATTTACATAAACCCACAAAATAACTAGCCATCCCCAATAATATAATATAATATAATCACTGCCAAAAAAAAAAAAAGGAACTTTTGGGGCTAAGCCCTTGGATAGATTATTGAAAAAATTTGCCTTAACAAGTGCTTTAAATGATTCCCGATTTGATCCAATTTCCTTAAAGGAAGTACCCAATCTTAATTGTTCTGTTTCTTTATTGGTTGAGTTCGAAAATGCCAAAGATGCTTTTGATTGGGAGGTCGGAAAGCATGGAATCGAGATTTTCTTTGAAGAGGATGGAGAAGAATATTCAGCAACATTTTTGCCAGAGGTTGCAGCTGACGAAAATTGGAGCAAAGATGAAACTTTAAAGCATTTGATAAGGAAATCAGGTTTTTTATTTTGGATTTTTTTTTATGGTTAAAAAAACGTTTATTATTTAGGGTTTTCAAAAGATTGGAAGAAGGTTTTGAATAAATTAAAGCTTGAGAGATATCAAAGCAGCAAATTTAAATTAGGTTATGAGGAATATAGAAGAATGAAATAAAAATAATATTACTTTGAGGGAAAAAGTAAAAAAAAAATTGTGCAAATTTGATTTACAAAAAAATTTGTTAAGAATTTTTTTTTTGTTCATTATAAATAAAAAAAACTAAAATATCCACATCCAAAATCAAAATGTCAAATACCAATAAAAATTTCTCGATGATCTATTATTATATCCCTGAGGATTTAGATGATCCTGAAATCCCCAATGTTTTTGGGTACTTTTAATGTTCAAAACTTTTAAAAAAAACTTAAAGTTTTTGTTTTTGTAAATTTTTTGAAAAGAATTAATTTACCACAAGAAGAAATAAAAGTCTCAAATATTAAAAGCAATTTCCCTTTAGAAGGTGATTACCACTTTCGTTTCAAATGCAAATATAATAATTCAATTGTGTGGTTGGATGTGGAGAATGAAGATTCCAAATTGCCATTATTCAACGGAAGATTATTTACTAAAGCCACTCGAATATCATGGAATATTCGTAAATCCTTCTTTTGAATAAAAAAAAGATGCTTAAAATTATTTAATATTTATTTTTTAAGCAAATCAAGCTGCTAAAGAAAAAAATGAAATGAAAAATGTGAATAATGTTCAAGAAAATAATAATGTTAATTATTTGAATATAAATCCACAACACCAACAACAACCGAAACAACCAGTCATTTTCTCTAATATTTACTATAAATTTCTAAAAACGAAAAAAATAGGAGTATAATTTGAATTGGATGAAAGCCCCAAACGGAAACAACTCCACATCAAAAGCCAATAAAAATGAATCAGATTTATTGGATTTCGATAACCTAGATTTAAGAAAAATTTAATTATTTTTCTGTCAAACGATAATTTTTCTCATAAAAAACTTTAAAATCTGCTTATTTTTTTTTAATTAATTAATGTTGTTTATATTGTTAATATAAGATTTTTTTATGGTTCCCCTGGGAGTAACGTTCATAATATTCACAAACTTTCGATAGGCTTTGATCAATACCTCATTATAATTACTGATGAGTTTATGTTGTGAATCCAAAAGATAATGCAAATCAATGATCATTTGTCCACGAATAAATAGCGTGAACCATTCTTTTTTCTCTTTATTCTTCGAAAACAAATTGATATTCAATTTAATTTCTTTGAACTCCTGATCAAAAAATGTCCCTGCTGATATCAATCCATTCCCAATAACCTCATGTTCTTCCTTTGAAATTGATTTGCAAACCTCAAAATTGATATAATCATTAGAATTCAGCTTGAATTGTTGAATAAAAGCCTTCTTCTTCTTTTTTTTCGTTGTAGTGAATTTATTCAATTCCCATTCGTTCTTTATGGGTTTTTCCCATGATAATACCGAAAACCAATAAGCTTCTGATGGATCTTTTTTCTTTGTTTTGAGCTTTGGAAAATGATGATTGTTTAACACAGAAACCTGTATAAAGAATCTATCCTTACTAAAGAAATTCCAGCTTTCTAAAGGGAAATTATCAGCATAACACACTTCAATCCTTAAGAAACTAGATATTTCTGAGAATAAATTCATTAATTCCTTTCGCTTCATATCCATTTCTGCTGTTAAAAGCAACACATTTTCAATCTCCTTCTTTATTATCATGATTTTTCCCTCGATTTCCTGCTTGTTTTGCTGTGTGTAAGAATCTCTTGTGTTTTGAAAGGGGGTCGAATCAATCATTTCTAGATCTAAATGATTCAAAAGTTGAACTCCTGGATGAAATTCTGATAGATTTTCTGCATATTTTTTCTGTATTAATTTTTGAAAAGCCTCATTTTGATCTTTTTGACGGCCAGAACAACCACATCCCATTTTTATTATTTTGATTCTTAAAATTTAATTTTTTAAATTTTATGAGTTTTTTTCTCTTTTTTTTTTTTTTAAAGAAAATTTTTTTGAGGGATTTTGAATAAATCTTTTATGTTTATTTTTATTTTTTGATCTAAAAGAAAATAAAAAGTTTTTCATAAAATGGTATATTTTTTAATCGGAACACAATTAAAAGGCAATGAAAACTCGACCATCCAAGAAATTAAGAGCCAAGTTTCATCAAACGCATCCATAATTAAGCATATCAACGTTCATTTTCAATGAATTACTCTCTAAAATAATTTTATTTTATAGACTGACAAAGAAAAATTTAAAAGCGAGGGATTGGACCCTTTAATGCATGTGAATGATCAAATGATAAAAATAGACACTGCAATGGAAAGCTTGTTGAGAAAGATCGAAAGACAATATTTAGATATAACTGAGAAGCAAAAATACGATTTCAAAGTCAAAAATGTTGATGGAGAAGGTAAAAACCTGTTTAAATCCTAAATTTTATTTGTTTTTCAAGTCACATTGGACCAATATCTTCAGAATTTCAGATGGGATGATGCTAAATTTCCCAGGAATGTCCATATGCCAGATATAGTGAAAACATTAAATCAAGTATAAAGAAAATTTCCATCAATTTTTATTTGGTTATTTTTTTAGAAAATGCATGTTTGCGAACATAGCATTCGAACTAAAACAACTGCCTATCAAGATGCGAAAAACGCTTCATCTCAAGTCTCAAAAAAAGAGTAACTTCTAAATGAAATAATTGATTTAAACATAATATTTTTAGAGGAAATCTCTATACTAAAGATTTAGTTGATGTCTTAAAGCCTCCATTAGCCTCATCAAAGGATTTTTGGTACACAGATTACATTACCACTTTGATTGCTATTGTACCTAAAAACAATGAAACTGAATGGAAACGACAATATGAGTCTTTGTCAGAAAATGTCATCCCTAACTCAGCAAAGTTCTCTTTTTTTCATTTTTTTGTAATTTATGAGATTTCCATTGAAAATTTGTGATATTTTTCATTATCTTTTAACAAAAAAATTGGTTTTTTGAAAAAATATGGAAAATTAAATATTTTAGACAATTTGGAATGGAAGATAAGGACGGTTTGATCCCTTGGAGAGTAGGTTTCTTAAAGATCCCGCTTTATAAGAAGCCAATGGCCGATGATGAAGAGAGAGATCCGAACGTTCCCATCAAAAAAGAAGCAACTCCACTAGAAGCTTTCACTCTGAAAGCTCGAGAAAAACTAAAGTTTGTATTAAATGAATTTGAATATTTTTTAGTAAATTTAATTTAATTTTAAAGAGTGACCATCAGAGAATTTGAATTCAAGCCAAACGAACATGAAGAGAAAGAAAAACAAAGAGTGGCTTTGAATACTGACGCTCAAAAAAAAACAGTACAAAAATAAAAATTAATTAGTTGATTTTTTGATTTTAATTTAATTTTTGCTTAAGTAAATTATTTAAATTAATATTTTTATTGGATAATTTAAAAAAGTATGACTTGAAAATTGAATGTGAAACTCAATTCAGTGAATTATACATCGCGTATAGTCATTTGAAGGTTTTAATTTATTTCATTCTTGTTTATTATATTATTTTTATATAGATACTTAGATTTAATGTGGATGCGGCACTCAGATTTGGTACTGGGGAACCTACAGTTAATGTCTTAATCCAGGTTAAAACATAAAGAAATTTTATGTCGTTTTGTATTGATTTGAGCATTATAGCCTCAACCTGCAAAGGAAAAAAAAGTTATTGGAGTTTTGTTAAAAATGTTTGGAGATCCTTCCCAAATCGGTTAGACTTTTATGGCTTTGGACTTTTTTATTTGGGTTTTTATTTATTAATTAGGACTTTATGGAACAAAGGAGGAGCTGAATGAGACAGAAGATTTCTTCCCGTTTATTTACATTCCGATTAATGTTTAAGAAGTTATTCTATAAATTAATTAGAAAAATTGAGAAATTACCATAAAATGAACGAAAAAGATAAAAATATTTTCGTTTTTCTTGAACAAAACAAAAAAAAATTAAAGAACAAAAACAATTTTTACAATTTAAAAAAAAAACAGAAAACTGTTTTTAAAATAAATCATTATTTCTTTATTTTCGAAAAAAACCTTCTTATAACCTTCATTTTTTTCAAAAAATCGGTTCATATCCTTTCCATAAAATCTCTCTATCTCTCCCCCATTTCGTCATCAAAACCATATCCAAAACTGGGAAATTCTCTTCTTTCACGCCTTCTTTTTTCTTCCCTTTGATCTCTACCACAACATAATCTCCCGGATGATTGAGGCCATCGAAGAAAACCACTTCAAACCCT
>JFJP01036429.1_pt1 | contig 10077 bp, 7 predicted proteins | sample 431651 | NCBI WGS metagenome assembly JFJP01 (sample SAMN02602958, study PRJNA72255) | Microbial mat metagenome, whole genome shotgun sequencing project. | biome: fresh water; feature: sink hole; material: water; isolation source: purple microbial (photo- and chemosynthetic) mats found in... | reverse complement strand
TACTATAAACGACTCGGCCCCGATATGCCAGATGACTTCCCCACCGCCTTGACAATGAGGGCGTTTCCCGGCAAACCTTCGGACGGCGGCAACGTGCGCCTCAAGGATAAAGGAGAACAAATCATGAAAATTGCGATTCCTGCGGCCGGAGAACAGATCGACGCGCATTTCGGACATTGCGAGAAATATCTGCTGTTTACCGTAGAAGGCACCGCGATCAAGGCAGAGGAGACCATGGCATCGACGGTCAGCTGCGGCTGTAAATCGGGCGTAGCGGCGACTCTCAAGCAGAACGGCGTCAAGATCCTCATAGCGGGCGGCATCGGCGACGGCGCGATCAAGGTGCTCGGAAGCAACGGCATTACCGTCATCAAAGGCGCATCGGGCAAGGCCCGGGACGCGGTCGAAAAATACCTGAAAGGCGAGCTCCTGGACAGCGGCGAGGAATGCCGAGCGCACGACTCGCACGGCGGGGCGGACCACGTCTGTTCGCACTGACCCTTACAAATTGAATTCGATCGTGAACTTCGTACCGGAAGCACGGTCGATGCGCATTTCGCCGCGCAGCTGCTGTACGAGCATCCCGACCAACTGCATGCCGAAGCCGGAATAGTCCCCGGAGGCGACCGCTTCGGGCAGGCCGATTCCGTCATCCGAATATTCCAGCACGGCCCGATTTCCGGACCGGAACACCTTGACCAGGATGGAGCCGCTCTCCCTTCCCTCAAAGGCGTATTTGAACGAATTGGTGATGAGCTCGTTGAGCAGGATTCCAAGCGGGAGAATCGTTTTCGGGTCGAGGGCGAGCTCCCCGATTTCGCACTTGATCGCTACCGGAAAAACGGAAGCGACTACCTCCCCGATCCGCGCGATCAACGACTCGAGAAACGGTTTGAGACGCAGTTCCCGGTAGCCTTCGGCTCGGTACAATTGCTCGTACAGTACGATCAGGCTCTGGACACGCTGAGCGGCGTCCATCAAGGCAGTCTTGCCTTTACAGTCATCGAGCATGCCGGCCTGCAGCTGAAGCAGGCTCGAGATCAGTATCATGTTGTTCTTGACCCGGTGGTGGGTTTCCTTGAGGACCAGGTCTTTTTCGGCGAGCAGGTGCGCGATTCTCTCCTCGTCGCGTTTTCGTTCGGAGATATCGCTCAGTACCGCGCGGCACTGCCCGGTGCCATCTTCATCCCGGGCGAAATTCGCCTGTATGCACACCCAAAAAGGACTGGAGTCTTTCTTGACCATCCGGAGCTCGAAGCTTTGCGGGTCTCCCGTGGCGAATAGAATCTTCCGATGCCGGTAGAAGATATCCTGATCTTCCGGAAAAATATAATTGCTGCATGGCTGTCCGATCATTTCCTCGCGGACATGCTCCAGAAGGGTCGCCGCAGTAAGATTCGTCTCCTTGATGTCGCCATTTTCGGAAATCGTACAATACCCGACCGGAGCAAGGTCATAGAGGTCGAAATAGCGGGCTCGAGCGATATCCAGCTTGAGTTGGGCCGATCGCAATTCCTCGTTTTGCATTTCAAGCTCGATCTGGTGTACGTGCAGCTTGTGGAGAAGGGCCTCGTTCCCGTCCATTCAGAGTACCCCACGGCCCGGGACGGGGTCGTCACCGGTCTGCTTTCGGATCAGGCTGTTGTCGATGAACGTGAGAACCGCTCCTTCGATCACATTGGAAAGGGTGCGATACGGCAGGATCCGCAGCAGATACCGGTCGCCCGATACCGTCCTGACTCCGATTTCCCTGGGTATCAGCGTGTCGAGGACCTCCCTCGTGTCGACCAACAGTTTGTCGTAACCGTCAAGGTTCGAGACAATTTGGCCTACCGGACGCCCGACATCGCCCGGAATCAGGTTCATGATCCGGACCGTCGCAGGGGTAAAGCGGACGATTCGCAGGGCGTGGTCCACGAACACCGTCGCGATTCCCGTCCCCGCAAGCAGATTGTTCATATCGTTTTCAGAGCGTGAAAGATCCGTGACTTTAACCTGCAACTCCGTATTGACCGTCGAAAGTTCCTCGTTTATCGACTGCAGTTCTTCCTTGGAGGTTTCGAGCTCCTCGTTGGTGGACTGGAGTTCCTCGTTTACCGACTGCATTTCCTCGTAAGATGCCTTCAATTCTTCGTTGGAGGTTTCAAGCTCCTCGTTGCTCGTTTTTCAGGAGGGCGGCTATCCTCGAATCCGGATCCGGGCCTGACGATTCGCTGCCGGCCGGCGTCGGGATTGCCGCCGCCGGGGCGGACACGCCTTCGATACCGGCCTGTTCCATGATGACCAGATACAGCGGATCCCCGTCTTTCGCCGGATTCTTTCCCGCGACGGCCCGGACCGTCAGGTTCACCAGGATATCACCGGAATTTACCCTGACCGGGATTCCCCGACAGACCACCGGATTCTGGTATGCGGCCCGCTGCAAAGCCATGGCCAAGTCCCGCTGCAAGCCCTCGCGGGCCATCCTTCGGATGTTGTTCACCCCGGTCTCCCCGGGGGCGGGCTCGAGAAAAAGCCCGGTCCGGCCATGGAGATACAGTATGTTCCCATGACCGTCCACGAGAGCGGCCGCAGGCGCAAAATGATCCAGGAGCGCATGTTCGGTAACCTCGCGAAGCGATGGTTTCCCGGCTGTATGTTTGATAATTGTCATAGGCGGTTTGACGGCGGCAGGATACGGAAAAAGACCGCCCGTATACGCATGGGTCATCGAACGGTTGAACTCGGTGCGCCTGAAAATTTTCTGCTTCCGGTCAAGAACCGAAAACAGGTCGTTGAACTCTCCCACCGTCTCGGACGTACCCAAAAAAAGATATCCCCCGGGAGCAAGCGCATAGTGAAAAAGAGGTATTATCTTTTTCTGGAGATCCGAACCCATGTAGATGAGCAGATTGCGGCAGCTGACCAGGTCGATCCGGGAAAAGGGCGGGTCCTTGACCACATCCTGTTCGGAAAAAACGAGCATGTCCCGGATTTTTTTGTGGATGCGCCAGTCACGGGTCGCACCGTCGGAGGTTCGCGGTTCCCCGGTAAAAAACCGCGCCAGCCTGCCCGGGGTCACGTCGGCCGCAATTCCTGCCGGGTATACCCCGGCCCTCGCGACGGCTATGGCATGCGAGTCTATGTCCGCGGCGAATATCTGTATCGTATAGTCGCTTTTGAGCGTTTCCCGGTATTCAGCCAGCAGGATGGCGAGCGAGTACGCTTCCTCACCGGTGGAACAGCCCGGAACCCAGACCCGAATGACGGAACCTGCGGGCTTGTCATGGAAGAGGGCGGGAATTACCTCTTTTTCAAGCGCGGCAAAAGCCTCGGGATCGCGGAAGAAATTGGTGACGCCTATCAGGAAATCCCGAAACAGAGCCTGTACCTCGGCAGCGTTTTGATGGATGAATTTGACATACTCGTCGAACGTGTCGATCCGCTGGACGGCCATTCTCCGTTCGATCCTGCGGTGGATGGTGTTCGGCTTGTACCGGGAAAAATCATGGCCCGTCCGGGCAAGAACAAGCGAAAAAATCCGTTTCAGGGAATTCTCGTCCTTTGCTTTCATCCGGGTCTCGCCATCAGGCCGGAGCCTGCAACCGTGCGCCAGATACGCGATGATGCAGTCGGGCATTTCGGCGGGCGGTAGCTCGAAATCGACTGCCCCGGTAGAAAGGGCACTGGCGGGCATACCGTCGAACTCGCAGGAACCGGGATTTTGGGCGATGACGAGCCCGCCTTCGGCTTTGATCGCCCGGATTCCTTCGGTTCCATCATGTCCGGTTCCCGAAAGCACGATGCCCAGCGCTTTATCCTGCAAAGCCCGTGCCAGGGAACGAAAGAAAAAATCAACAGGAAGATGCAGGCCTTCCGGACCGGTGTATTCCAGAAGATACAACGCCCCGTCCCGGAATTCGATATCCCTTCCCGGAAGGGAGACATACACGCAATCGGGCGACACAAGGATGCCGTCGGTAATTTCCAGCACGGGCATACGGGTATAGCCGCGGATAAGGGAGGCAAGAATGCTCTTATGGGAACTCGACAGGTGCTGGACGGCGACGAACGCGATGCCGGTCTTGCGATCGGCGGGAATGGAGGAAAAAAAGGCTTCGAAAGCGGCAAGACCGCCTGCGGAAGCACCAAGCCCCGCAACCGGGAACGACCCGGTATACGAATGTGTGTTGCTCATTTCTGTTACGCTCTTTATTAAACCACTATTTTTTATTATTCATCACAATACTTCCCGTATTATAACATAGAAAAGTCAGTAACGGGCATCCCTGCAGCCGCTTTTATTATAAATCTATTGCAAACGACCGGGTCCCTGCCTACACTTAAACTATTCGATCCGCAGGAGGCCGCGATGCCGGAGCCGTCGGGCAATTCGTCCCTGATATCCTTTGAACCGTTCATCAAACTGATTACGAATATGCCCATGATTTTTTACGTGCTCGACCTCGACTGGAAGTTCGTCATGTCCGAAGGGCAGGGGCTGCTCAAACTGGGCCTCCGGCCCGGTCAGGCAGTCGGCCTCTCTGCCAAGGAAATGTACAAAGACTATCCGGATATCCTCGGGGGCATAGAACGCTCCTTTGGGGGAGAATCCCTACAGATCGATCACGTTCTCGGGGACCTGTTTCTCGGGAATTATATAGTACCCCTGTACAATTCCGTCGGAAAGATCGACGGAATCGCCGGAGCGACCATCGACATCACCGAAGCGAAAAAAGCCCGCAAGGAACTGGACAGGACGCTTTCGTTCCAGAAAGCGCTCATCGACAGCGTACCCGGCATCCTGTATCTCTATCGTTCGGACGGCAGGCTGACATACTGGAACAAGGGCCATGAAACCCTTACCGGCTATTCCCCGGAAGAGATGCGGACAAAAACGCTCATGGACTGGTTCAAGGACGATCCTGAAAGCCAGACGGCGATCGTTTCAGGCCTCAACGACACCACCACCAAGGGTTTCGGCAAGGCGGAAGCGAAACTGCAATGCAAGGACGGTACACGTCCGGATTACTACTTTACCGCCTGCCCGCTCGAGCTTGAAAACGAGCGATATTTCGTCGGCATAGGGGTGGACATAAGCTCGCGAAAGAATGCGGAGCTCCAGCTGCTGGAAATGAACCGAACCCTGGAAAAACAGGTTTCCGAGCGGACCGCCGCGCTGGAAAAAGCGAATGCCGATCTCAGCGCGTCCAACCGCGAGCTCCGCCTGACGAACGAAAAACTGAAAGAGATGCAGGCCTTTCTCATAGAATCCGAAAAAATGGCCGCGCTCGGCGGCCTCGTCGCCGGTGTCGCCCATGAGGTCAATACGCCGCTCGGCATCGGGGTGACTGCAGCCTCGCATCTGGTGGACCTCTCCTCCGAAATGATCGATGCATCCCGCTCCGGAACGCTTTCGGACGAGAAACAGGCCTGTTTCCTCGAAGACTTGCAGGAAGCCTCCGGAATAATACTGAACAACCTCAACCGGGCGAGCAAATTGATATCGAGCTTCAAGCAACTGTCCGTAGACCAGTCGGGCGAACCGAAGCGTGAATTCGAGGCCGGATCGTATCTTGACGAAATCCTCCAGAGCGTCAGCCCGAGCCTCAAAAAAACAAAAGTGCGGATAGCCGTAACCTGCCCCGAAGCAGTGACCATAAACAGCTATCCCGGCGCATTTGCCCAGATCATCACCAATCTGATCATGAATTCGCTCACCCATGCATTCGACAGCACGACGCCCGGCACTATTTCGATCAACCTCGAACGCCGGGGGACCTCCGTCGCCATACTGTTTTCGGATGACGGAAAGGGAATGAGTCCCGATATTCTCGCACGTATATATGAGCCTTTTTTTACCACGAAGCGGCATGCGGGGGGCACCGGTCTCGGGCTCTCCATCGTTTTTTCGCTCGTAACGCAAAAATTGAACGGAACGATCGAATGCGCGAGCCGTATCGGGAAAGGAACGTCGTTTACCATCATCATCCAACAGGAGGAACGCAGATGAGTCCCGAAGCCGCCGTTACGCCATGGAAGATTCTCATCATCGACGACGACAGGGACATTCATGATGTGACGAAAATGATCCTGAAGCGCCTGGTATTCGAAAACCGGCCTCTCGTTTTCCTGCACGCCTATTCGGCCGGAGAAGCGCTTCTTCACCTGATCGACCATGACGATATCGCCGTCGCCCTCCTTGACGTCGTCATGGAAAAGGATTCCTCGGGACTCGATCTGGTAAAGACAATCCGGGAAGACATGCGCAACTCGAACATCCGGCTGATCATCAGGACGGGAAACCCGGGCCTCGCCCCGGAAGAGCGGGTCACCCTCGACTACGACATAAACGACTATCAATGCAAGACCGACCTGACGGCCCAAAAGCTCCGGACCATCATCATCACCGCGCTGCGTTCCTATGAATCCCTCGTCACCATCAAGAGCCTCAGCAACGAAATAGACAGCACCCAAAAGGAGCTGATCTACACCCTCGGCGAGATCGCGGAGTCGCGGTCGATCGACACCGGCTATCATGTCAGGAGGGTCGGCCTGATTTCGGCCTTCCTCGCGGAGAAATCAGGATTTTCCGCGGACGAGGTGCTGCGCATAGAACTGGCGGCGTCCATGCACGATCTGGGAAAGCTTGCGATCGACGACCGCATCCTCAACAAACCCGGCCCGCTCACCCCGGAAGAATTCGAGGGCATGAAAAACCACTGCGTCTTCGGTTACGAGATCCTCAAGAATTCGGGCAGGGAACTCCTTCGATCGGCGGCGATAATCGCGTACGAACACCACGAAAACTACGACGGCTCGGGTTATCCGCGGGGCTTGAAGGGCGAGGAGATCAACCTCTACAGCCGCATCGTCGCGGTGGTGGACGTATTCGACGCGCTCGCCACGAAACGGGTGTACAAAGAAATCTGGCCGCAGGACACCATCGTAACATTCCTGAAAGACCAGAAAGGCAGGAAATTCGATCCCGAAATAGTCGACCTGCTCCTGGCGAACCTTGACCAAATCAACGAACTGATTAAAGATCTCAACCATGGATAAAGAACTACGGGAACAGTATCGGGACCTTTCCGATCACTTGATGTCGCTCGGCATCGAATCGAATCTCACGGCTCATTTTTTCGATGAAACGCTTCGCGCCAATACGTCCAACCTCGACGTCACCCGGTCGATCAACGGCGAGCTCGCGGCTTTAAAGGCCAATTCGACCAATATCGCCGCATCAGCGCAGGAAGCCGACAAAAAGCTCGCCGACGCGGAATCATCCTCCCGCGCCTCGCTTGTGTCCATCGAAAAAGGAACCGCCGCGCTCCGCCAGATGGACGCGAGCTTCTCCGGATTCATCTCGACTTTCAAGAACCTGACCGAATCGATGGGACGGATCAAGAACACCCTTTCGGCGATCGACGAAATTTCGGAATTGACGAACCTGCTTTCGCTCAATGCCGCCATAGAGGCCGCCCGCGCGGGCGTGCACGGAAAAGGGTTCAAGGTAGTCGCGAACGAGGTAAAAAGCCTCGCGGACAAAAGCAGGAACCTGACCGGTCAGGCCTCCATCCTGCTGAAGGAGATCGAAAAAGACCTGGAAGGCGCTTCCCGCGACCTGGCGGCTTTCAAGGGCACGAAAGACGATCTTGCCCAAAAAATGGCGGTTTCCCGCTCCGAACAGGAAGAAAGCACCGTATCCATGTCCGGCGCTTCGTACAACATGAAGGAAATAAACGATTCACTCAAGACCCAAAGCGGCAGCGCCGAACAGATATCATCCTCGATGTCGAGCCTTGCCGGCGCGCTCAACCGGCTCACCGGCAGTTCGAATCTGATCAGGGGAAACCTCGAGCGGCAGAAAAAATCGACGACGGAAACCCTGAAGGCCTCCGACGTCCTGAAAAAAACCATCGACGAAACACAAGGCGTCATCAACGCCTGCGGCGACGGAACACCGGGTTCCGACACGATAACGGTCGGCCATGACGTCACCTATCCGCCGTGGGTATATATCAAGGACGGCCGCTCGACCGGCATCACGATCGATATAACCGCACGGGTCGTCGCGGCCGCCGGTTTTCAGGGAGATTTCAGGCCAAGCCAGTTTGCGGACGCGCTTGACGACCTCCTCGCCGGAAAAATCCGCCTCCTCGCCAATGTCGGCTGGCCGAACGCCTTTTTCGACCGCAAGCCGCTCCTGCCGACCGTACCCTACGCGAAATTCAAGCCGGGAATATTCGCCCGGGAGGACAGCATCGCGGAATTCCGGACGATGGACAGCCTGCGGGGAAAACGGGTGGCAGTACAAAAAGGATCGTATGTGGTCGATTGCCTCAAGGATGCGCACTGCGAGACGATCGTCACCGACAACGACCTGGAGGCGTTCGCCGCGGTGATCTGGCAGCGGGCGGACTGCGCCATCACCGAACGTCTGGTCGGGGCCTTTCTTTCAAAGCAATATTTTTCGAATACGCTCAGGCTCTGCTTCGAGACCGGCCACGAAATGAATGTAGTGTGCCTGCTGCGCAAAGAGGACGGGGAGTTGAAAAAGCAGATCGATACCCGCATCGGCGAAGCCCTTGCCGCGGGCGTAATGGACAGGCTCGTCTCCGAATACCGCTGAACCCGGAAAACCGCCGATCTCAACGGACCGGTTTTTTCAGCCGGTTCTCTTCGGCACGGAAGCGTACTATCCGCGTAACGAGATCGAGGGGAAGCGGCTCGTCCAGCGGAAAACGGATGGCGCCCTTCGAGGTTTCATAGCCGGCCAGCTCTTCCGCGAACCGCTCGGTACCGCTCGGCGTGGGATACAGTCCTATATGTTTTTTAAAGGCCGCGAAATGCACGAGATTCCCTTTGAGGTAAAAAGTGGGCATCCCGTAGCTTATCTTTTCGGTCGCGTCGGGCGCGGCGTCGAGGATCGTCGACCGGAGACCGGAGAGGATCGTCCTGACGGGCTCGTCGAAATTTTCGACATACTCATCGATCGTCTCCGGCACCTTGTCCGTTTTTTCCATCCGGACGGGGAAATACCATCACATACCGGGCTCCGCCGCCGCGGACGATCTCTATCGTACCTTCAAGCTGCTGCACCAGGATGCTTATCAGCTGCATGCCGAATCCCGGCGCGTTGTCGAAGGCCACCGATACGGGGAGTCCGGCGCCGTTGTCCGAATATTCGATCCGTACCAATTTTTCCCTGCAAGCCGCCGAGATGGATATGCACGCGTCCGGGGTTTCCTTGAACGCATACTTCATGGAATTGGTTATCATCTCGTTGATGACGATGCCGAGCGACGACAGGATCTTGGACGACAGCATGATGTCCTCAAGTTCGATATCGGTGCGTACGTCCGGCTTGTGGTCGAATATTTCGAGAATCTGGCTTACGAGCGGAGGAAGGAAATGTTTGACGCTCAGTTCGCTGAAATTTCCGGAATGGTACAGCCGGTCGTACAGCAGCATCATGCTCTGCACCCGGCTCGAGGCGTCATTGAGGATTCCGCGCACCGCTTCGTTTTTCTGGTCGTTCGCCTGCAAGGCCAGGAGACCGCCGATCGTTCCCATGTTGTTCTTGATCCGGTGGTGGGTTTCCCTCAGGAGCAGTTCCTTTTCGCGAAGCAGTATCTGGATGCGATCCTCGGCGGCCACCCGTTCGGTGATATCGGCGAAGGCTATGACGACGCCATAGCCGGCCATCGGGATCGGAGCCGACGACACCGTAATCCAGGAAATGTCGTCCGGCCCCTTGACTATGCTCATATCGACATTTTCGACCAGCCGCTGCTCCTTCATCGCCCTGACGCTCGCGTACTCCCCTGCGTCCATGAGGGAGCCGTCCCTCCGGATGATGCGCCATTCGGCTCCGTCCAGTTTCCGCTTGGTATGCTCTTCCCGGGTCAGGCCGAGAATATCCTGCGCCACCGCATTGCTGTCTATGACCTTGCCGGCGCTGTCCGAGATGGTGAGACCCATCGGGGAAACCTGGAAGAGGGTACGATAGATCGCTTCGCTGATGCGGAGCGATTCGACCGCTTTCCGTTGAGCGGTTATGTCCGTGGCATAGATGACGAGGCGGATCGTCCTTCC
>JFJP01023607.1_pt1 | contig 10077 bp, 9 predicted proteins | sample 431651 | NCBI WGS metagenome assembly JFJP01 (sample SAMN02602958, study PRJNA72255) | Microbial mat metagenome, whole genome shotgun sequencing project. | biome: fresh water; feature: sink hole; material: water; isolation source: purple microbial (photo- and chemosynthetic) mats found in... | reverse complement strand
GGCCATACGCTTGTATTACATCTAGTATAGATAACTGAAATGTTTATGCTTTATGCATATCATACCAATCTTAAATTTTCTCTCTAAAATTCATCTAGAGGTTCTCAGCGCTACTTGAAGCCTCTTTGCAAATCCGCTTGGTCACGCAGCCATACGGCCCAGTCCCGGAGAATATTTCTGGCCTGACCGAGACGTGAAAGCGCGGCGGTGTCGAATTTGTCCCCGGATTTGCTGTCCTTGATCATGGCGATGACCTCGCCGGTCATGGAGTCGCTGAAGACCATCTCGATGGAGGCCCCACCGACGAATGTGTGCTGCCCGTTCATGGCCCTGGAGCCGTAGGACAGGGCCAGGCCGACGGGATTGAGCAGGGTCAGGCTGTACAGGACCGGCGACGACGGTTCCACATCGGTGATGGCGGCCCGCATGCGCACGATACGCGGCCCCGGGAGGTCGACCACGGCGTAACGCTCGGCCATGGCGGATCTGATTTCCTGCTCGAAATGCACGACAAGGGACTGGTATTCGGCAAGAGGGATGCCGCTGTCGCGGATAGTTTTGTCCGGGATGGCCAGTTCGATGGAGTCGATCATGAGCTGGTCGTATTGCGAAGGATCGAAAGCGGGTTTTATCCATACCAGTGCGCCGGCGCTGTTCGTACGTGACAGGACTGAACCGTCAGGGATCAGACTTTTCGTCACGATTTGTTTCTTGGCGCACCCCATGGACAAAAAAATCATCAGCGTGAGCATGGCAAAGTGTAATAGTTTAATTTTCTTCATGATCGTTATGGTTGAGGTTTCATTGTTTGCGTCGTCACTCGTGCTTTGCCGGTCCGGTAGAGGAGGGAGTAGGCCACGGGCACAAAGCCCAGCGTCAGCAGCGTGCCGACGCTCAGGCCGCACATGATGACGATGGACATGGAGTACCAGAATTCTCCCCCGAACAGGGCCAGCGGCAGCAGCCCGACCACGGTGGTCGTGGTGGTGATGAGGATGGGCCGGACGCGGAAGATGGCTGCCGAGATGGCCGATTCGTCCACGCCGAGGCCGCTCTCGCGTTCCTGGGTGATGCGGTCGATCATGACGATGCTGTTGTTGATGATGATTCCGGCCAGGGAAAAGATGCCGAGCAGGGCCGGGAATTCGAAATGCGCCCGGAAGACGTACAGCCCGAGGATCGAACCGACGATGATGAGCGGGATGGTCGACATGACCAGAGCCGTCTTGCGGAAGGAGTCGAACTGGAACAGCAGCAGCAAGAGCATTCCCAGCAGGCAGTGCGGGGCGTAGCGGAACAGTTCCGCGCTGGATTCGGCCGAGTCGGCGATTTCCCCGGCCGGGCCCAGGGCGTAGCCCGGCGGCAGTTCGATGGATGCGAGCCCGGGCGTCAGGGCGGCGTAGAGTTCGGCGGAGCCCATGTGCGCGTGCTTGCCCGCGATGGTCACGGTCCGGCGCTGGTCCAGGCGGCGGATCTGGCTCGGTTCGACCACCCCCTCCAGCCGCGCGATCTGCAGCAGGGGGATGGGGGCCGCGGCCTTGTCGGAATAGAACTCCATGGCGCGCAGCGTTTCAAGATTGGACCTGCGCTCGGCGCCGGAGCGGATGACCACGGGAATGACATTCTCACCCTCGCGAAAATCGGTCACCGTGTACCCGTCCAGAATGGTGGACAGGGTCCGGGCGATGGTCTGGCTGGAGAGGCCGGCCCTGGCCGCCAGGTCCTGGTCGATCTCCACCCGGACGCTCAGGATCGGGTTCTCCCAGTCGCTGCGCAGCCCCTCCACGCCCGTTATGGCGCGGTACCTGTCCTTGACCTGTTCCGCGAGCACCTGCAGCGTCTGGATATCCGGGCCCGTGATGCGCGTCTCCACGGTCCCGATGGGCGAGGCGCCCAGGAACAGGGTTTCGCAGCGGCCCCGGGCCTCGGGCAGTTGGGCGGCCATGAAGGCCTGCGTTCTCTCCATCACCGTGGGCAACTGCACGTAATCCTGGACGTTGACCACGAAGAAGGCGGAGTGCGGCAGGGGATCGGGGGGCTGGAGGGCCAGGAAGAAGCGCGGTCCGCCGGAGGCGATGTAGGCGACGTTGGTCTCGATCTCCGGATTACGGGAGGCGTCGGACAGGAACGCGGCCAGCCGGGCGGCCGAATCCATGGTCTCCCGGATGTCCGTGCCCGCCGGGAGGGAGAGGTAGATGGTGAACTGGTTGCGCTCCGAGGGCGGCATGTTACGCTGCCGGACCTGCCCCATGAGCGTCACGGAGCAGACGATGGCCAGCAGGACGCAGGCGATGAAAGAGATGCGCCAGCGCAGGAGGACGCGCAGAAAGCGTTCGTAGAGGGCGTAGGCCGCGCCCGTGGGCCTGGACTCCCCGTCCGGTGTTTGGGCCGGGCTCTGCAGGAACCAGTAGCACAGGGCGGGGATGACGCTCACGGCCAGGAACCAGGAGGCCAAGAGGGCCAGGATGACGACCTGGGTCAGGGAGGCCAGGAATTCGCCGGAGGTATTTTGGGCCAGCATCAGAGGCATGAAGGCCAGGATGGTCGTCAGAGAGCTGACCAGCAGCGGCATGGCCAGGGATGCGGCCGAGTTCTCTGCGGCCTGCAGCCGGTCCTCCCCGGCACCCAGCCTGCGCAGGATGTCTTCGGCCACGACGATACCGTTGTCCACCAGCAGCCCCAGGGCCACGATGATCGCGGCGATGGAGATGCGGTGGATGGCAATGCCCCACAGGGACATGCCTACCAGCACGGCCATGATGGTCAGGGGCACGCCGGCCCCGACGATGAGCCCCGTGCGCCACCCCAGAAAGATCATGACCACGAAGAGCACTACGCCGACGGTCTGCCACAGGTTCTCCGTGGCCCCGGCCACGGCCTCGGCCACGAGTGCGGGCTGATAGTTGATGACGGTCAGTTCCATGCCGAGGGGCAGGTCCGGACGAACCTGGGCCAGGAGCTCCTGAACCATGCTGCCGAGCTCCGTGATGTTGGAGTTGGCGACCATGGAGACGCCGAGCACCACCGCGGCGGAGGCGTTCAGCAGCACCGGGGCCTCGGGCGGCTCGGCATAGCCCCTGCGCACGGTAAGCAGGTCGCGCAGGTAGACGAGGCCTTCGCTGCCGGGCAGGGGGATGGATACGTTGCGGATTTCCTCCAAGGAGCGGAAATCCCCGGAGGGCTGGACGATGATCTTCAGGCCCGTGGCCACGACGCTGCCGCCGGGAATGATGACGTTCTGGCGCTGCAGTTCCCCCACCACGACGGACGGGTCGAGGCCGAGGCGGTTGAGCAGCTCCGGGTCCATCTCCAGCCAGATGCGCTCGGTCTGGTCGCCGTGGAGGTCCACCTTGGCCACAAGGGGGAGTTCCGAGAAACGGTCGCGCAGCTGTCTGGCCGTCCAGCGCAGCTCGCCGGGCGTGAAATCCCGGCCGGTGAGGCCCAGGGTGACCACCGCGACCCGGCCGAAGTCGTCGTTGACGTCGATGCCCAGAATCCCTTCGGGCAGCCTTGGTTCCAGGTCGGCCATCTTGTTGCGCAGCCGCGTCCAGACCGGTTCCAGGTCGAAGACGTCGTCGGCCAGTTCCGGCAGGACGATGGCCAGCCCGCTCAGGGCCGTGGACTTGATGCTCTTGACCTCGGGAATGGTCTTGATCTCGTCCTCCATGGGCTTGATGAGCAGCTTCTCGACCTGTTCCGGCGAAAGGCCGGGAAAGCGGGCCACCACCTGCGCCTTGCGCATGGTGATCTCCGGATCCTCCTGCCGGGCCTGGGTCAGATACACGCCCGCCGCAGCCACGACGGTCAGCAGCAGGAGGAAGGTGGTCATGCGCACCCGCTCAATGGTCGCCCGTACGAGAAACTTCATGGCGCTATTCCTTCGCCTTGCCGGAGGAGCCCGATACGGACATGACGATTTCCTCCCGCGGAGTCTCCGGCTCCCAACGCCTGGCGGCCATGCCGTCCTGCAGGAAACTCGCGCCGGCCACAACCACCTCCTCGCTCTCGGACAGCCCGGAGACCACGGCCAGCATATTGCCCCGGAATCCCTGGACCTCGACCAGACGCAGGGTCACTTTGGACTCCGCAGGCTGGAAGACGAAGAGGGGGGCCTTGCCGCCCGTGCCGCCTTCGGCGGACAGTCCCGGCACGTCGCTCATGGCCAGAGCCGACATGGGCACCAGGAAGATCGCCGCCTGCGCGTCGCCGGCGGCGGGAAATTCCACGGCGGCCGCAGCTCCGACGAGGACTCCGTCTGCCGTGGCCTGCTTTGTGTCCAGGCTGACCAGGACCGGGTAGGCGTTGCCGCCTTCTGCGCTGGCCCCGATCTCGGCGATGGCGCCGTCGACCTGCGCGCCGGGGAGTGTGGGAAAGGTCACGGCCACGGCCTCGCCGGGCCGCAGCGAGCGGACCAGGGATTCCGGAACCAGGGCCCGGGCCTTGAGCTCGCCGTCACCGATCATGCGCAGCACGGCCTCGCCGGATCCGACCTCCTGGAAGGCCGTGACGTTTTTTTCCGCTATCCTGCCGTCGAAGGGCGCGAGGATCGTGGTGCGGCGCAGGTCGTCCTGGGCTTTGACCCGCTGGGCCTGGGCGACCTCCAGGGAGCTCTCGGCGTTGCGCAGGGCGGCGCGCTGGTTGTCCAGTTCGACCCTGGGCACGATGCCCTGGTCGTGCAGCGTCTTGATCCTGCGGTACTGTTCCCTGGCCGCCAGGAGGGAGGACTGGGCCGCAGTCAGTTGGGCGTTGGCGGAGCGCAGCGCGATCTCGAACGGGGCCGGGTCGATTTTTGCCAGCACCTGGCCTTGGCGCACCGTGTCGCCGAGATCGAACAGAATCTCCGAGACAGTTCCGCCCATGGGAAAGGCCAGCGTGGTTGTCCTTTCGGCCTCAATCACCGCCGAAATCCTGCGTGAGCCCAGGCTACGCTCCGAAGCCACGACCTGGGTTTTGACGGCAGGGATTTTTTTGACAGCGATCTGCGGTTCTTCGGCGCAGCCTGCAATAAGGAGTATCAGGAGGATTGCCAGAGAAACACGGGTGGCTGATTTTTTTGCGGACAAGCATGCTTCCATATGAATGATGACGCGGTTCCTTGATTGATGATTGCCGGATACGCAGGCCCCAAACGCAGCGTCATGATGCTACGCGACCCCCAATCCGAAAGCACGCGATATCAGCGCGCCGAAGTTTACCGCCACTCGCCACTTTCAATATTCTTGAGACCATGGCGTAGCGCATGACATGCCGCAGAGCCAAACCCATGAATCATCCTTGTCGAGGGGAAAACCTGTCCACTAATAAAAATAATATCTTTTTTTAATAGCTGGAAAAATGTCAATGATGTGGGTGCCCAAAATGGGCAGACCCTGGAGAAGGGGGGGCGGTTTTATGGATGCAGGGCTTCGAGAAGTCCGGGTGAAAGAAGGAGAGAGCGGCTCATTTCCCTGGTTTGGCCAATCGTTTCATGACGATTCCAGCCACTTCCACCACGTTGCGTGCAAAATCAAATGAGAGTTCATTAAAAACATCTTGAATGGACGGGTCAAGAAAGACTTCAGACTTCTCGTTCTTCCACAGCCATCCTAGCTTGATCAGTTTTGCAATCTTTCGCCGGACTGTTTCTCTCGGAATTCCCGTATATTCGCTTATGGAGAACGCATTGCACGGAAGTAGCATGCTTTGATTTTTTTCTTTCATGTACTCGCGAACTTTAAATTTGTCATAATCACAAATTATCGCAATATTCGATATTGTATGATGAGCGACTGCACCCAGAATTACTGGCAACACCAAGTCGCCATTGAATGTTTTATACAGAGATATCGTATAGTTGATATAGAACTCATTGACTGTCATTTCAATGAATAATGAATTATTTTCAAAGTCCTGATGTGTGAGAGAGGTGTTGTTCAAGCTGAGGTCCTCGCCAGGATGCTGCCATCTTCGTTTGCATCAACTCAAGAGTTTGGCCAATCGGTGACTATCGTTGAGGATGGATGTTGACCTTTGCAGCAACAACCAGAAGATCTCTCATACGGTGAAATCAACAATAATCGCAAGAGCTTTGGCAAGCTTGCACTGAAGGAACTTTATGACTCTGGGTTAATTGCCGTTCAATAAGCTCCCCAAGGTGAACAGCAAAAAAGCGACTTTCAAGTCCACAAGAAAAATCACACGACCACAAGAGTTTGGGGCGTTTTAGAACTCTAGAGTTTTTTATTCTACCAAGTATTTTAGAGGAGTATGGGAAACTGTTTCATCGAGTCGGCTTCTTTCACGCCGATAACAGGGGTTCAAATCCCCTTGGGGACGCCACTTTTTCCATAACGGGATTCATCCCGCCCCCCGGAGGTTCCGGGAAACATCACCTAAGGCCCCGAGAGAAAGTTCGTGGCTTTTTTCCGGGCAAAGTTCTCAGCCCTGCCGTCCCAGTTCCTCGAAAACCTTGCCCGCATTGTAGCTGCTGCGCACCAGCGGAGCGCTGAAGACGTATTCGATTCCCGCCTCGCGGCCCCAGAGCGCGTATTGCTCGAACACGTCCGGGTGCACGTAGCGCTGTACCGGCGGATGGTTTCGGCTGGGACGCATGTACTGGCCCACGGTGGCGATGCGGCATCCGGCGTCCGCCAGATCCCTGAGCACCCCGCGCACCTCCTCGTCCGTCTCGCCCAGCCCGACCATGAGCCCGCTCTTGGGCACGCCGCCGGCCTCGCGCACCCGGCGCAGCAGCTCAAGGCTCTGGGCATAATCGGCCTGGGGCCGGATGCGGAAGTAATGCGCCGGAGGGGTCTCCACGTTGTGGTTGATGATTTCCGGCGCGGCGTCCAGCACGGCCCGCAGGGCTGAAAATGATCCCTTGAAATCAGGGATGAGCACTTCGATGGAGGGAGAAATGCCCGCGCAGGCTTCGCGCACGGCGCTGATGACGGATGCGAAATGCCCTGCCCCGCCGTCGGGCAGGTCGTCGCGGGTCACGGAGGTGATGACCACGTGCTTGAGGCCAAGCGTCTTCGCCGCCTCGCCCACCCGACGAGGTTCGTCCGCATCGAGGAGATCGGGAGCACCGGGGGTGATGTTGCAGAACGCGCAGTTGCGGGTGCAGACATGGCCCAGGATCAAAAACGTGGCCGTGCCCCGGGAATAGCACTCGAACATGTTGGGGCACTTGGCGCCCCTACAGACCGTGTGCAGCCCCAGGCTCTCCACCAGCCGGTCGGTTCCAGCAAATGCGGGGCTACTGGGCAGCCTGGTGCGCAGCCACGGGGGTATGCGCAAATACGGAGCCAAATTCTCGGACGCAGACATGCTTTATCTCCTGCATGGATATGGATTCGTCGCCCAGTTCGCGGTGCAGCGAGGTCGGCTCGGCACCCGGCAGGCCGCACAGGGTGATGAGCCGAAACAGCGACAGGTCCCGGCCCACGTTCAGGGACACGCCGTGGTAGGAAGTCCAGCGCCGCATGCCGATGCCGATGGACGCGATCTTGCGCGGCCCGATCCACACGCCGGGGCGGCCCTCGAACCGACCCGCGGCCAGACCGAAATGACCCAGGGTGCGGATGACGACCTCCTCCAGATCAAAAAAGAAACGCCGAAGTCCGCCGGGTCGCGGGGCAATGCGAAACACGGGATAGATCACGAGCTGGCCTGGAAAATGACAGGTGATGTTCCCCCCTCGCCGGGTCTGGACCAGTTCCACGCCCTGCCGGGCCAAGACCTCGGCCCCGACCAGCAGATTTTCGCGGCCGCCACCTCGCCCCAGGGTAATGGTGGGAGGATGCTCCAGCAGATACAGCGTGTCCTCGGCACCTTCCGACACCAGGGCAAGCCGCTCAAGTTGAACAGCCTCGGCCGTTACATGGCTGATGAGTCCCAAATCGACAATCTGCATCGTTTCTCCAGCTAGTGGCAAGCGCAGGCCTTCGTCACGCAGGCGGGCATCGGGTGTCAAGGGCGCAAACGGCTTTCGGTCGGCATTGAGCTTGTGTCCGCCATGCCACCCGCGTTATGAACCACCGACAAAACTTCAAGGAGAGACCATGAACATCGACTGCGTCAACTGCAAGGGCCAAATCGATTCCTTCGGAGCACTCATGACCGAAAACGAATCCCTGGCCGACATCCGCCTGGCTCCGGACAAATGGACGTTAAAGGAAATGATCGGCCATCTCATCGATTCGGCCACCAACAACCACCAGCGCTTCATCCGTCTGCAGCTCGAAGCGGTACTCGTTTTCCCCAAATATGACGCCGAAGAATGGAAAAACGTGACCAAGATCCAGGGCTTCGACTATCAAACCCTGGTCACCCTCTGGCAAACCTACAACGCCCTCATCCTGCACCTCATCGAACACATGAACCCGGAAGCCCTGGGCCATGTCTGGAGACGCGAAGACAAGGACCTGTCCCTGGAAGCCCTGATCCACGACTATTTCGCGCACGTGGAGCTACACCGGGAACTGTTTATGGAACGTGCGCAGGAAATCAGGGTCGCAAAAGACCTGGGCTGATGACAAAATAAATGCAAAAAGTTACCGAAAATGGCCTCACATTCGGAAACATTAAAAATACAATAAAATACTTGTTTTATTAAAATAATTTTAACTAAACAACTAAAAAACTTTCAATTGGACGAAATGAATCTTTCAATTAGACGAGCTAAAACTTTCAATTGGACGAACAAAAATTTGCAATTAGACGAGATCTGATTTACACATGGACGCCATGGAACTGACAGACCTCTATCCGCGTTTCATACGCCCTCGCCTTGTGGAGGCACTCGCCGATACACCGGTCGTGCTGATCCACGGCCCCCGCCAATGCGGCAAGACGACCTTGGCCCGTCAGGCGGGCGAGGCTGAGGGTTTTGCCTATCTCAGTTTTGATGACGACGTCCAACGTGCCTCCGCACAGAGTGACCCAGTGGGTTTTGTCGATGACCTTCCGGCACGGGCTATTCTGGACGAAGTCCAGCGACTGCCGGAACTGTTCACGGCGCTCAAAGCGGCTGTGGACACTCGCCGGGAGCCGGGACGTTTTATCCTGACCGGCTCTGCCAACGTCCTGCTGATTCCCCGCCTGGCGGATTCGCTGGCCGGAAGGATGGAGATTCTCCGACTCCACCCGCTGTCCCAGGCGGAACTGGCCGGAAAAAAACCGGAGTTCCTGTCCACGCTGCTGCATGGACGATTCAAGGCGGGTGTCCGAGGCCAGCGCCTGGGCCGAGATCTGGCCGAACGCGTGGCCGCCGGAGGATATCCGCCCGCCTTGAAGCGATCCTCAGCCAAACGCAGAGCTGTCTGGTACCGCGATTACGCCGAAACCCTGGTGCAGCGGGATATCCGCGATTTGGCCCGCATCAGCCAGATGGATGCCCTGCCGCGCCTACTGACCCTCGCGGCAGGACAGACGGCCCGCCTGCTGAACGTGTCCGACCTGGCCGCGCCCTTCCAGGTCACCCGGCCTACCATCCGGGAATACGTAACCTTGCTGTCGCGAATTTTCCTACTGGATGAACTGCCTCCCTGGCACAGCAACCGGCTCAGTCGGCTCATCAAGACTCCCAAACTCCATCTCGGAGACACGGGTCTGGCCTGTGCCCTGCTCGGCCTGGATGCAGACGGCTTGTGGGAAGATCGCGTCGTCTTCGGACAGATTCTGGAAACTTTCATCTATCAGGAACTTAAGCGCCAGGCTGGCTGGATGGATGACGCAGTCTACTTCAGCCATTTCCGGGACAAGGACAAGACGGAAGTGGATCTGGTGCTGGAATGCGGAGGTAAAATCGCGGGGGTCGAGATCAAGGCGTCATCAACCGTGACCGGCGATGATTTCAAGGGCCTGCGAAAACTTCAGCAGGCCGTGGATAATAGATTTGTGGCCGGGGTTGTCATGTACGACGGCGAAGCCGTTGTGCCGTTCGGGAATCAGCTGTATGCCGTGCCGATATCGAGTCTATGGGAGAATTGAAAAATAAGAACATTGCCACAAAATTACTTCAGAATCTGCACTATACCGCTAATTATAACGAAAATTACACACAAAATTCATTATATTAATAAATATCATCCTTTT
>JFJP01041212.1_pt1 | contig 10078 bp, 7 predicted proteins | sample 431651 | NCBI WGS metagenome assembly JFJP01 (sample SAMN02602958, study PRJNA72255) | Microbial mat metagenome, whole genome shotgun sequencing project. | biome: fresh water; feature: sink hole; material: water; isolation source: purple microbial (photo- and chemosynthetic) mats found in... | reverse complement strand
AATATCTTTATCTTGAGCCCACAGGTGAGCTCTCTCAATAGCTTCTTTGTCCTGATCTAATAGGATGAAGTGAATATTTTGATAGTTTCTTTTTAAAGCTTCTAAATACAGGGCGTTTGTGTGCCCTCCTCCTCCAAAAGTTCCATCAAGATAGATAAAAGAAGAGCCTCTATAGGTCTGTGGAAGAAGAAATTCTAAGACTTGATTCGTTAAAACTGGAACATGCATTTTTTGCAGGCCTTTCTTTTTGAGAGGAATTCAAAGGTATCCCTTAAAGTGCAACCGTTACCTGTCGATACCTATTCTAAAGGATGGAATCAAGGAATCTATTATGAAAAGTCTTCGCCACCTAGTTTTGCTTTGTTTAACAAGCTTAACTCTATCTATTCAATTCTGCCAATCTACAGATTCTCCTGCTGAGGATGAAGCTTCTACTGAAGCTACAACCGAAGGTTCCTCTGAAGAAGCACCTGCTGATGGGTCTGCTCCTGCTGATGGGTCTGCTCCTGCCGATGGGTCTGCCCCTATCGATGGGTCTACCGATGGCTCCACACCTACTGCAGAAAACCCTACGACTCCTCCCGTAGAGGTTCAAAATACTGCTTTAAATGCTGGCGAAGAAGCTGTTCCTCCTGAAAACCTTGTTCCTCCTGCTCCTGTAGATGGTTCTGTTCCTGTAGACGGGTCTGCTCCCATAGCTGGTACAGATACCACCTCTCCTGCTCCTGCGGATGGGGTTGTTGCGGATGCATCTAAACCAGAAGGATCTGCTGAAGCAATCACTCAAACCACTCCTCAAGAAACTGAAACCGCATCATCTGGTGCAAGTGCTATTCCTGAATTAGGTTCTAAGATGGCTTACCATATTGTTCGTGGAGATACCTTAGGTGTTATTGCACAAAAAATATTTGGAGATAAATCTCGTTGGAAAGAACTTGCTCAAGTTAATAATCTAAAAAATCCTGACCAAGTTTATGCTGGGGATGTAATCTTCTATGTTCTAGATGGTAAATCTAAGGGTTTCTCTGAACAATATGAAATGGCCCCTAAGAAAACAGTCACTGTTCAAAAAGGTGAAAGTCTTTCTCTGATTTCTAAGAAAGTTTATGGACATCAAGGTCAATGGCGTTCTTTATGGAAAATGAATCCAAAAATCAAAAATCCACATAAATTAAGAGTGGGTCAAGTCCTCAATTATGTAGAATGGGGAACCGTATCAACAGCATCTGTTGAAGCTCCTGCAACAAAAGTAGCTGAAGAAGCTAAACCTGAGGAAGCACAACCAGAAGTGGTTAACTCAAATGAAACTGTCTCTGATAGTAATGTAGCTAATGCATCAGAAGAATTAGCTAATGCTAACTTAAATACTGAAGGCGCAACAGTAGAGTAGAACTTAAAGATAACCTTTGAGAAAGGTTAGAAGATCCTGTGATCTCAACCCGATAAGGGCTATAGGAGAGATCTGTCACCGGAGGATAATCAAGATTATCTTCTAGAGGACACTGCAAGCATCCAGCTTGCCATGCGTAGTCTTGATAAGGCGCGCCTATGCTGCTTAAGCAAGCTGCATACTCAGAAGGATCACCCACATTAAACCAGGGTGACTCATCTGCATAAGCAATGATAGGAAGTTTTTCTGTGATTGATCTTTGGTAAAATAAAGAAACACTAGAGATAACTGGTGCTTCTTTATAGGAAGAAATGGCTTTTTCATAAAGCTTATGGGATATGATCTGAAAATTAGAAAACATCATAGGATGATTTTCTTTCTCAGACTCATTTAAAGGCTCACTGAGTTCTTTTAAATCTATAGGTATAGATTTGTCCTTTAAACTATTAAAGCCTACAACCAGGCCGTTGTTAACACTTAAGGCATCATCTCTTTGCTCTGTAAGAGATCGAACAGCCATTAAGGCCCCAGCATCCTGACATTGGGTTTCCCAATAGTGGATGATCTTATTAAAGTCCATTTGAGTGTAAATATCCCCGGACATTACAATAACATCTTTATCTAAGCTATTAATATTATTTTGTTTTTTGATTTTTTCGCAGATATTAAAAATACCTCCACCAGTGCCTAAAAGGACCTTCTCATTATGGTAATGGATAGAATAATGGGAGGGATTAGGGTGCTTTTTGTAGTATGCATTGACCTCTTCCCGTACTTGAGCGGCCTTGTGAAAGGTATTGATATGGACATCACCTAAAGGAAGAAGTTTATTGATTGTATATGTTGCAAGTGGTTGAGATAATATAGGAATAACTGGCTTTGGGATCAGATCCGTTAAGGGCCGTAACCGTGTGCCTAGGCCTGCACAAAGAACAATCAGAATATACTGTTTTTCCGGCGTACTCATGATTAGTCTTCCTAATAGCTTAGGCGTGCATAGTCTTTAAGCTTAAGCGCATAGTCATGTGTATAAGGAAATTTTTTCTGAGCTGCATATCCCCAGACTTTAGGGTCTAAAAAAAGAATACTCAAAGTGTATGGAATAAATTTGAGATACTCTTTCTTGCCTTTCTCCTGGGCAAGATAAGCAAAGCTGGCTATGTTTTTGAGATTCCGTTGAAGACCCATAAAATGAAATTCTTCTATGGCAATTTCCAAAGAAGGAAAAACTTCTTGATAGATCTTGGGAGCAGCTTCTTTCAGTCCTTGTAAATAATACATAAAAAGATCATATCTTATCTGTTCATCAAATTTGATATAACTGTCTTTAAGTAAACTCACTAAATCATAAGTGTATGAACCACAACGAGCATCTTGAAAATCAATCCAATAAGCTTTGTTTTCAAATAACATAATGTTTTTGCTGTGATAATCTCTATGACAAAGTGTTCTTGGTCTTTTATCTAAATAAACACACAATGCTTTCAGTTCCTCTTTGACTTGAGAAGGCAGCTCTTCTCCTAAATAGCCTTGTATAAAGTGTTTTTCTAGAAATTCTATTTCCCACCAGAGTTTTTCGTAATCAAAATATCTTTGAAAAATAAGAGAATTTTTAGGCATTTGATCTGCCTTAGATTGTAAACTCCAAAGAATTTTTAAGCTTTTTTGGTAATCATCTAAATTTGAAGAACCAATGAAATCTTTACCGGTTTTCAGGAATGTCTCCCCTAAGTCCTGGATCCATAGAAAAAAGCCCTCTTCATAATAGAGGGTAGGGGTAGGTACCCCCAAAGAAGAAAAATCGTGGTACAAATTTTTCCAACTGGGAAGATCTCCCCCAAAACCACTTTTCTCAAATGACATAGCTATAAAAGAAAAAATCTTTTGAGGAGATTCTAAAATCAGTCTATAAAATTTCCTATCACTGGCATCTCCTGCAATCAGAACAAAACTTTTAAAATGAATATCTTGGTTTCCAAGATGGGATTGGATATGTTTAATAAAGTTTTGGACTATTTTTTCCACAATGAAAGAAATAATAACATGGATCCTTGGATACGCCTCACTGGGGCTACAGAGAATAATTTAAAAAATCTCTCTTTAGAAATTCCTAAAAGACAACTTATCGCTTTCACAGGAAAAAGCGGATCGGGAAAGTCTAGTCTTGTTTTTGATACTTTGTATATTGAATCACTTCGAAGATTTTCAGAAGCATCACATATCCCTCTTTTCTATCAATCAAATTACAAAAAAGCTGTTCGTCCTCATTTTCAAAGTCTTACCGGATTACCTCCAGCTTTAGGTCTCTCTCAAAAACAAGGTGTTTTAGGAAATCTTTCCACAGTGGGTACTCTTTGTGGCCTTGTAGATCTTCTGAGAGTCTATTTTGTCTCTTTTGGGATTCCCACGTGTTCTCAATGTGAAATTCCTTTAGAATCTTTCTCTGTCACTCAGATTATTGAGAAGCTCTTTAAAGATTACAAAAATCAGAAAATCTCTATTTTAGCTCCACTGGTTCATAAAAGAAAAGGCTCCCATGGAAAGCTTTTGGAGAAGATTTTAGAATCAGGCTTCTCGAAGATTTATCTCAACGATGAGATTGTTGATATCCAAAAACAAATGCCTAAGATCCCCAGTGATACTCTCAATTCTATTGATGTGATCATCGATAGACTACAAGTTAAGTCAACTGTTTCTTTAGAAAAAAGCATTATGAGCGCTTTAGATTGGGGTAAGGGATGCCTTACCGTGATTCAAGATGATATCAAGGTTTACTTTAATACAAAAAAAACCTGTCCTCTTTGTGGTCAATCAGCATTATCTTTAGATCCTAGACACTTAAGTCATTCTTCTTTAGGGCAGTGCACATCTTGCCATGGAACAGGATCTGAGGAAGAAGACCTCCCTGCAGATCTTTACCCCTGTAGATCTTGTAATGGGAGTCGTATTGAAGACTTTGGAGTCCGTCTTTTATTAGAGAAATTTGATTTTTCATATTTAAATCAACAACCTATTTCTCAATTAAGATCTTTTTTCGAGACTTTAAAAAAAACAGCTCTTTTACATCCAGCACAGAAAAAAGTCTTTTCGGAGATGGAACGGATCTTTAACGTACTTTTAGATCTCAATTTAGATCATCTCAATTTAGGAAGAAGTGCTAATAGTCTTTCTCCCAGTGAGATCCAAAGACTTCGTTTATCTAATCTTTTTTCTAATCAATTACAGGGAATGCTTTATATCTTAGATGAGCCTTGCCAGGGTCTCACTTCTTTAGAAGTCGAAAACTTAATCTTGTTACTTCAAAAAATGATCAAAAATGGTGCTTCTATTCTCACAGTAGAACATCATCCTCATTTTTTGAAACGCTGTGATGGTGTCTTTGTTTTAGGACCTGATGCTGGGAAAGAAGGTGGGTATATTACAAGCATTCACACGTCTCAAAATCCTTATAGTGAAAACACCTCTCTTATTAAGACTTCATTTAATCAAAATAAAACAAAACTCGCTCCCTTCTTAGAATTAAAAAACATTAAGATAAGAAATGTTTCTTTAAAGTCTTTCACTCTTTACGAAAAAGGCATTCATATTATTAGAGGTAAATCTGGATCCGGGAAAAGCACTCTTTTACAAGAGTGTATTTATCCTGCTTTAGAAAAACATGAATCTGTCACGTCTTTACAAGATATCCGTCCCGGATCTCTTAAGAAAACATCCCACAGAGTTTTGGCATCGGTTTTAGGATTTCTTCCTTTATTAAGAAAATTTTGGGCTCGGCTTCCGATGAGTCAGATCTTAGGACTCACAGATTCTCATTTTTCTTGGAGTTCCAGCTTAGGACAATGTCCTTCCTGTAAAGGAAAAGGTTACCATCAACTGATTTCTAAATATTCTCCTCCAATTGAATATGAATGCCCTCAGTGTGAAGGCCAAAGACTTCATCCACAAAGTCTTTTAACTCAGTACCAAGGATTGCATTTTTTCCAAATGCTCCAAAAAAACGCACAGGAGGCTTTGCCTCTTATAGGGCATCTTCCCAAGTTTAAAACACATCTTCAAAATTTGGTGCAATTTGGATTGGGGTATATTCCCTTAAGCCAAACTTTAAGTGAACTGAGTGGAGGAGAACTTCAACGACTCCATTTATCTCAAGAGCTTTCCCAAAGAAAAATTGATGGTCGATGGTATCTTCTTTTCCATCCCAGTACAGGTCTTCATACCCATGATATTGAAATATTAGGGAATCTTATGAAGAAACTCACGACCCAAGGCTCTTCTTTTGTCTTGATAGAGAACCGAGAAGAGTTTATTCCCTATGCCGATATTTGCCTAGATCTCTCCTAGGAAAACTTTGTCATCTCACTTTTTTCTGTGATGCCGAAATAATAAATATGAGGATCTCTCCATGTCTACACTTATGAACTGTTTTTATCTGCAACAATATGATGAATGTGTGAATATATGCTCCGATAAAGTCTTTTCTTTATCTAAAAATACTTTCTCCTATTACCGATTCTGGATGGAAAGTCTTTTAGAAAATAAAGATATTATGGGGGTTCAAGCTTTGACTCGCCATTGTCTTAAGATGCATCGTTTTTATTCAGGAAAAGAAAAAGATAATTATCTTGCTTTATCTATTATAGGTTTACATCACTTAGGGAAGAATATTTGGAGTCAAAGACTTCTTTCAAGACTTAAGCCTATAACTAAACTTCATTGGCATGCTTATGGATTATTACAAAAATCTCATGTTATTTTAAAAAAACTTGCACTTAAAGGATCTTTTTTAGATCTTTGGAGTTATTACAGACATCTTAATCCTCAAGATTCTCATTTCTATTCCTGTCTTTATCAAATCCAAAATCAATATCCCTCTTGTCCAGAACCTTATATTGTTGCAGGAAATCTGCATTGGCAAAATAAAAATATCCCTACAGCTCTAGAGTATTACAAAACTTGTTTAAGTTATCACCCAACACATCTTGAAGCACTTTTAAACACCAGTCTTTGCTATTCTGCTTTAGGTGAATATACCGAGGCTTTGAACCATATCGAAAATTTATCCCTTGAAAATCCTGATGTTCAAATTCATAAAATGCATATTGAATGGCAAAAACAAGAAGCTAGAAATCAATCTGTTTTAGATTTAGGACAAGAAGTTTTAAAAACTCAAAAACTCAAAAATGTTTACTATCCTCTTTCTGATATTTGGAGTGAAAGCTTAGAAAACCTCTTTGAAGTTGATTCTTCTCAAGGAAAACAGTGCCTCTTGATCACTTCTCGTAAAAAAGCACTTGATCTTTTATCACAAAAAAATACTCTTATTGCTTGCCCTTTTGATTTACCTAGAGCGCGATTTATTTTGGGTTTCAAGGAAAAACAAGTTCTTCACATCATAGGTATTTCTAAAAACATGAGTTCAGTTTATCAAAGTCCTAATTCTGGTCATGAAATTCGAATTAGCTCTTGGAAATACCTGTCAAAAACATTGCCTTGGAATGATTTAGAAGCTTACCCCTTTACAAATTCATCAGGAATAGTCGATTATTATGATGTTATGGGTATGAAAACTGCCCAAATATTATCTATTCTATCTCCAAAGGATGTTGCTAATGGTTAATCTTTCTTATTTTTTACGTTATTTTTTAGTACTTTTACCGGTCCTAGCATTCTGTGAAGATGCTACAGATGGCGATGAGGATACTCCTGCTGCAAGCTCCCCAGCTAAAGCTAAACCCACCCCTAAGCCACAGGCAGCTGCAGAGAAACCTGCTGATTCCAAAGCAACCGCTCCTAACCCAGGAGGCACTCCTCCCGCACAAGATGCGGCACCTGTAGCAGCTATTCAAGCACAAGAATATGAGTATAAAACCAATCCTGAAAAAACCTTTAAGTTGAGTATTCCTTCTTCTTGGATCCCTAAAGAAGATTATATGGGCTATGAAGTTTTCTTTGAGCCTAAAGAAAAACTTGTTCCTACTACACAAAACCCTATTGTAGCAGATCCTAACATGACAGTTAAAGTTCTGAATCAACCTATACCTATAGATCCTCAAAGCTTGGAAGAGTATGGTGCGAGCATTCAAAAAAAATTCTCTGAATCCAATGGAGCTGGATCTGCTTTTGAGATCTTTCAAAAATCCGTTCAAGAAGTTGAACCTGGCAAAAAGTTTCTTCTTTATGATGCTCGTTATAGCCAAGGGGAAAATGAAGTTTTTCAAACCATCGTTGTTTTCAGTAGTCAAACACAGTTATTTAGAATTACATTAACTGATGAAAAATCTTCCTTTCAAAAAAACAGAGAGCTTTTATTTCCATTTATGACTTCCCTAGTTCTTTCAACTCCATCTTTAGAAAGATCCTCTCCTTTGTTAGCTTATTTGCCTTGGATTGCAGGTTTAGGTGGTCTTTTAACTCTTCTTTTTTTGGTCTCTTTTTTAAGAAGAAGAAATAGTGTTTCTATGGGACATCATAATGATAATAAATCATTACCTCCTTTTTCTGTATCCGGTGAAGCCGGATCCCAGGCTGGATTCAATCAACGTTTCAGTGATGTAGGATCTGAGAGTTTCTCAACAGATAAAAGTTCTTCAGATAAAAGCAAAAAAGAGAATCCTCCCTCTTTTCCTGGAAATGAAGACAGTAAGTTCTAAATGCTCATCACCTACGGAGGACTGAATTATAAAAATTGTCCTCTTCCTCTTAGAGAAAAATTCGCTTCTCTTATGGATAAAGAAGTCCTTACAAAATGGCTTCAACCTTATCGTAAAGATCTTCAGTTTATTCCTTTATCTACTTGCAATCGCTTTGAATTTTGTATTCTTGGCCCTTTAAAAGATCCCCTCTCTTTTCTCACTCAATTCTTAGGAGAAAATGCTCGATCGTACTTGCATTTTTCACAGGGATTAGAGGCTTTAGAGAATCTTTTTTCTGTGAGTTGTAGTCTAGACTCTTTAGTCGTCGGAGAATCTCAAATTTTAGGACAAGTTAAGCAAAGTTTTCAATTAGCTAAAGAATGGGGCTTATGTGATTCTTCCGCTGAGTCTTTATTTCAACATTGTTTTTATGTTGCCAAGAAAGTCAAAAACCAAACTTCTCTTCATCAAAAAAATACTTCTCTGGCTAAAATAGCTTTAGAAGTTGCCAGAGAACGTCATTCCCAATCCATCCTGATATTAGGTGCTGGTTATATGGGAAGCTTAATAGCTAAATATATTGAAGAGTATTTTCCTCATAGCTCAGTGACTTTGGCTAATAGAACTTTAGATAAAGCACTCGTTATCAAAGATAAATATAATCTTAGTCAGGCAGTATCTTTAGAGACTGCTTTAGAAAATTTCTCTTCTTATTCCCTTGTTTTTTGTACTCTTCAACTCAATACTCCTTTAATATTTGAGAAACATACCTCTGAAAATCAAAGAATTTTTGATTTAGGCATGCCAAGAAATGTAGATGACTTCAAAAATCCTGAAGTCACTCTGATTAATATTGATGATCTTAAAACCATTGCGGCACATCATATTGACTCTCGAAGTGATGCTATTACGCAAGCTTCTCAGATCATTAAAGATGAAGCATTAAATTGGTACACTAAGCAGAATAAATCTCCCATTGCAGAATTTCATTCCTGGGTAAAAGAGGTGGCTTATCAAGAACTTACCAAAGCCCAAAGTAAAGGTACACAGAATCCTGAAGTGATTGCTCAAGCGATTGCTAAAAAAATCAGTTCTATTCCTATTTCTCAGGTTCGCAAAGGTCAAAATGATCTGTTAGAAAGTTTAAGAATAATTTTTAACCTAGAACCCTAGTTGTAAATGATAACCATCGCTTCCCGAGGTAGTCCTCTTGCTTTATGGCAGGCACGCTACATTCAATCTCTGATTTCACCCTTATCCAGTCGTATCGAAATAATTGTCACTCAGGGGGATAAAGGCGTTTTAGGAAAAGAAGCTTTTGTAAAAGAGATCCAAGAAGCTCTTATTAAAGATACAGCTGATCTTGCTGTTCATAGTTTTAAAGATATGGCTTACCTTTCTCCTGAGGGTCTTTCTATCTTAGCCGTACCCAAAAGACATGATCCTAGAGATCTTTTAATTCCTAAAAACCCTTCATTATCAATATTATCTCTTAAAGAAAAACAAAATATTCAATTTGCATCTTCCAGTTTAAGAAGAAAATTTTTATTAGAAAAAGAATTTCCAGGATGTGAAGTTCACCCTTTAAAAGGAAACGTTGATACTCGTTTAAAGAAACTTTCACTCAGTGAGTGGGATGGAATTATCCTTGCTCTCGCAGGAATAGAAAGATTAAATCTTTATCAACCTCATATGATTCCATTAGATCCTTGTTTCTTTATCCCTGCACCTGCACAAGGAGCTTTAGCCATTGAAGGTAAAGCTCATCATAAATTTATGATTTCTTTAAATGATTTGGATGCTTGTTTTGAAACGATTATTGAAAGATTCATTGCCGAAAAACTCGGGGGGGGATGTCTCACTCCTTTAGGGATCCATCTTCATGATATGATAGTATTTATTGCATATCCTGGAAAAGAGATTTTAAAATATAAAGTTTCTGATTCCCACAAAAAAGATTTCTCTTCTTCTTTCAAAGGAAAATTCTTTTTTGAATTAGAAAGTCTTTTTCAAACATCATCTTTAGCAAAAGAATTAGACTCTTTTTTAAAGGAAC
>JFJP01028768.1_pt1 | contig 10078 bp, 11 predicted proteins | sample 431651 | NCBI WGS metagenome assembly JFJP01 (sample SAMN02602958, study PRJNA72255) | Microbial mat metagenome, whole genome shotgun sequencing project. | biome: fresh water; feature: sink hole; material: water; isolation source: purple microbial (photo- and chemosynthetic) mats found in... | reverse complement strand
TCTAAGCTCGATGAGCTACTACTCAAAGCCGGAGCCTTCACTGAAAACCTCATAAATCGCGAAAATAAACGATCAGTTTCTAAAACAAAGCCTTTATCGTAAAAAACATTAAAAAATCCATTTTTCTTTTGATTTTTCCCTAGAAAACATCAAAAACCCTTTAAAAAAAGAGGCAATTTCGTGGAAGAAGAACAAGAGGAAAACGATATCGTAGCGTAAAAACATCACGAAACTCACTTTTTTACGTTTTTATTCGATTTTAGCATAGAAAAAAGTGGGAAATATCGTAAAAACTACCTGTTTTCCCAGCCGAATATCATAAAAAACGGGATTTTAAAGGAGTTTCAGCTCGATGGAGTAAATTGGCTTATTTCTTTGTATGATAACGACTTGAATGGCATTCTCGCTGATGAAATGGGCCTTGGAAAAACCATACAGACCATCGCATTTCTAGGATATCTCATTGAATTTCAATCAATTAAAGGTCCTTTTCTCATAATTACACCCAAATCCACTGTTCCAAACTGGCTTCGAGAGCTAAAGTTCACATTTTCATTTGATTTTCCTTTGATTTTCATTTGATTTTTCATTTGATTTTCCTTTGATTTTTCATTTGATTTTCCTTTGATTTTTCATTTGATTTTCCTTTGATTTTTCCTTTGATTTTTCATTTGATTTTTCTTCATTAATTACATTGAAAAAACTCAAGAAAATGGCTTCCCGAGACCCGTTCTTTCTTTTTATCGGGGATTCAAGAGGAAAAGCCAGAAACGCTCGAAAAGATCAGGAAAAACGCCTTCGAAGTGATCATTACCACTTATGAAGGAGCTAGGAATAACTACCAAGTCCTTTGCAAGATCTTATGGGAGTATTTTGTGATAGATGAAGGCCATAAAATAAAGAACGAAGACTCGTTGATTTCTCAGGTATTTTATCAGTATTTTCTTTATCAGTATTTTCTTTATCAGTATTTTCTTTATCAGTATTTTCTTTATCAGCATTTTATCAGTATTTTCTTTATCAGCATTTTATCAGTATTTTATCAGTATTTTATCAGTATTTCTTTATCAGGATTTTCATTAGAATAATCCACATTTTTCCAGTATTTTCTCAGGATTTTCATTAGAAAAACCACTAATTTTTATAGATTGTAAGGGGTTTTAAAGCGAAACACAAGCTTTTATTGACTGGAACCCCTTTACAGAACAATGTGCATGAATTGTGGAGTTTATTGAACTTTCTGCTGCCAAAGTTCTTTGAGACTAGTGAGATCTTCGATAATTTGTTCACAGAGAACGAGGAAATGGCTTTATGGGGGAATGAGGAGAAAGAGAGGTATAATGCAGAGATTTTAGGGAAATTACATAGATTGATTAAACCCTTTATATTAAGGTCTTTTTTGAATTTTTAACTAGATTTTTAATGAAATTAATTTTTTTATGGTGTTTTCATTGAAAAGGCGAATGAAAATCGATGTGGAAAAATCGCTTCCCCCGAAGAAAGAGGTCTATATCTATGTGGGTCTTACAGAACTGCAACAGGAGCTTTATAAAACCATGCTGAAAAAACGCGCGGTTATCACAGAAATCTCGAAAAAGAGCTATTTGAACATAATGATGCAGGTTTTTCCTTTGATTTTTCACTAATTTTCCCTAATTTAATTTCCATTGATTTTCCATTGAATTTCCATTGATTTTCCATTGATTTTCCATTGATTTTCCATTGATTTTCCATTGATTTTCCATTGATTTTCCATTGATTAATTTTCCTTTATAAAAAGCTGATAAAAATATGCAATCATCCCTATTTATTCGAAGAAATCGAAGGCGATGACCAGCCGCTTTTCGGTGAGCACCTGGTAACGGTGAGTGGCAAAATGCTGGTATTAGACAAACTGCTGAAGAAGCTCCAAGCGGAGAACCATCAGGTGCTAATCTTCTCACAAATGACCTGCGTGCTGGATATCCTTGAAGATTACTGTCAATTTAGAAAATTTAAAGTGAGATTTTATAATTTTTCAAAATTTATCAATAATAACTGATAAAACCTCAATAATTCTTAAAAAGTGCTGTAGAATCGACGGTTCGACCTCTCTTGAAGATCGTGAGTCTCAAATGCTTGATTTTACTTCCCCTGGCTCCTCCCTCTTTATCTTCTTGCTCTCGACCCGTGCAGGTGGTCTTGGCATCAATCTAGCATCAGCAGACACTGTGATCCTCTATGATAGTGACTGGAACCCTCAAATGGACCTACAAGCTATGGACCGGGCACATCGAATCGGACAGAAGAATATCGTGAATGTCTACCGTTTCATCACAAAAGGCAGGTTTTTATGCGCTTTTACCTATAATTTCGTTTAAAAAGGAACTGTTGAGGAACATCTTAATGAAAAACAGCTTATGAAGCTGAAATGGGACTCTTTGATCGTTCAGCAGGGACATCGATCCTCGAAGAATTTCTCAAAGGACGAGATTAAAAACATGATAGATTTCGGGGTTTCACAGATCTTTACCAATGAAAAAGGGACCTATACTGACGAAGATATCGATCAAATACTAAAGAGAGGAGCAGAAAAAGCTGAAGAAAATGCGAAAATACTGGATAATTACCTAGAAAAACACAAGAATCTGCTGAATTTGTCAAAGGGTACTACCTTTGACCATTGCATGTACGAATATGATAATATTCAGTATAATTCACAGAAAAAACTCGATTACTTGAAAATCGCTGAAATAAGACAAAATGAACTGGATTATTCACAAAAAAGAAGGGGTTTTCATCAGAAAAATGAGGAAAATTTAGAAGAAAAAAACATTGAAAAACTTACTTTAGAAGAGGTTTTAAAAACGCAGAATCTGAGAAATATCGTGAATAAACGATATCCCAACCATCATTTATATGAAAAAAGGGAGAAATTACTGGAGATTTCTATCAAGGAAGAAGCGATTTTTATGATAAATAGAAAGGGAAAAGAGATTTTATCGTTAGAAAGTGAAGAAATTAATGAGAAAAAACGTTTAGAAAAAACGGGGTTTTCGCAATGGAAAATTAACGAGGTTTTTAAGCTTTTGCAGAGTTTTGAGCTTTTCGAGAAAAATGCGATAAAAGAGATATCTGAGGTTTTTTAAAGGGTTTTTATGGGGTTTAGAAACGGGTGGTTTTAGTATGTCGGGACCAAAAGTGAAGAGGAGGTCGAAGAATATGTGAAGGCGCTTTTTGAAAGGCTTGAAGGGTTTGCTTATAAGAAAAAGGTCGAGGATTCTGTGAGGAAGTATGAGGAAAAGAAGAGTTTTGTGGAAAAAGCAAAGGAATTAGTGAGTTTTTTCTTTATATATCCTTATATTGTGGTTTTTCAATGGTAGATTGAGAAAAAAGTGGGGGATGTGGAAGAGTATTGGGAAACAGTCGAGGTTATTGATGCGAAAATGGCGAGTTATATGCGAAAAAGCGCGAAAAGAGGCTGGGATGATGCGGTGGATAAGTATTTGATCTATTGGGCGAAAATATATGGATTTGGTGAGTTTTTCCTTATTTTTCCCTTATTTTTCCTTATTTTTTCACTATTTTTTCAATATTTTTTCACTATTTTTTCCTGTTAGAAAATGTGATAAAAATACGAAATTCACTTATGAAGGAAAAAAGATTCAGATTTGACCATTTTATCAGGTTTTTTCTATATAAATTCCCTTAAATTCACAAAGGAAATTAGATGTAGGACTGAAGCAGAAATAAAGGCTCGGATGTTAAGAATTGTGAATTATTTGGAAAAAAACCAGAAAATTAACAATGAAGGAGCGGAAATCGTGATAAAAAACATCAGTAATGAGAAAAAACAAAAGAAAATCGAGGCTTTTTATCAGAAATTAGATGAAAATACCATAAAAGATGAAGAAAATACCATAAAAGAAGAAGAAAATACCATAAAAAGTGAAGAAAAATCAAATGAAACAAAGGATAAATCATTAGAAAAAACTGAAAAAAACCCTATAAAAGAGGAATTGCTGATAAATGCGAAGAATTCCTTTAGAAAATCCCTTTTGAAACGTGAGCCTAAAACCCCAACTTCCAATGAATTTTCTGAGGGTTTTTCTAAACGAAAATTAAAATAAAATATCGGGGATTTTCCTCAATTTTCTTCATTAAAATTAAAATTAAATTAAAATCAAAAGAAAAACCCAGCTTTTTTCCAATGAAAAACAACGAGAAAACCTCTTTCGAGCTCTTTCTTGGTCTTTATTTCAACTATTTAGCCTTTATTTTCATCAGAGAATCCTTCAGAAAAACCCCAAAAACATCACAAAACGGTCAAAATCCTGAAGAAATGGCAATAATTGACGATAAAAACCATAAAAGCCCCAATAATAATGATAAAAACCACAAGGAAAATTGGTTAAAATTGACTGAAAAAGCGTGGTTTTTATGCAGTTTTTACAGTGTTTCTTTAGGCCTTTTTTACTTGAATTTTGATGTTTTTGTAAAGGATTTTTTCATGGGTTTTCTGGACTTTAAATCGTTCTTTTTTTATGAAGAATATGTGCCTTTTTTCTATTTATTCTCAGAAATGCTCGTAAATGAACTTTCGATCCCTTTAATGAGCTTTTTATTGGTTTTTATAGTGAAAAAAGCCATTTCGCAACGAAATTATCAAGGAATTCTTGGGGTTTTTATCGTAATTTTGGTGATTTTTCTAATGAATTTCATTACAATGGGAAATTCAAATGAAAGAAGAGAAAATTTAAATGAAAAATCAAATGAAATAGGGGGAAAATCAAATGAAAATTCATATGAAAAATCAAAGGAAAATTCATATGAAAATACCATAAATGAAGAAAATTATGGATGGGGATTGGGGGATTTTACTGAGTTTTTCTTTGAATGTCTATGCTTTGTTTTGGACGTGTTAACTTAATAGATTTTAAAGGAAATTTCGGGATTTTCGTGAAAAAAACTAATTTTTAATGAAAAAAACGAAGAAAATTTTATTTAATTTTAAGATTTCCGGTTTTTATTGAGTTTTTTTGTGTATAAAGGGCTTTTCCTTTTGAAATCACAGGTTATTTATCGTTTTCTATAAGAAAACTTCCAAATACCCTTTTTTCTTCAATAAATCAGTGCTATTTATCAGTAAAACGTGTAATTTTCGATCTTTTGTTCAGAAAATTCAGGAAATCTCTTGTTTTTCTGAATAGAAATCGAAAATATTGAAAAGACATCAAAATTTTCGTGGTTTTTGGCTTAAAATGATAAATTTAAATTTTTTAAAAGTTTTTACTGGATTTTTAAAGGTTTTTTATCGATTTTTATTTAAAAAACAGATTAAAAGCGTTTTTAACAATAAAATCTTCACATTCTCTCTTCCTCGATCTCAAAGGAGTTAATTCTATTGCCATTTCGACTCTTCGGAAGCTCCTCTTCTTCCAGCACAAGCTGTATGATGGTTTCTTCAATATTTTCCTTTAGATTTATCTCAATTTCATCAATTTTCAAGCTCAAATTCATGGGGTTTTCTAAATAAATGCTTTTTAAAGGGGAAAAAGAACAATTTTTGCTGATTTTCGCGAATTCTGAGATTTACGAGGATTTCAAAGGCTTTTTTCTGAATAATCACCTGGAAAAGCTCGAGAAAGAGCGATTTTATCAAATTGTTTTTCTTAGTGAAAAAACTGAAGAAAATCTCAGTGAAAACACGATAAAAACGCTGTTCTTTCAGTATGGTAAATTCTTCAGAAAGGACTATTTCCTTATAAAGCTTCAAAATTGCGATAATTTCGGGCTTTTTGCCTCTTTCTTCGGCTTTTTGCATGAATTTCTCCAGTTTGCTATCCGAACCCAAAAGGTAAAATAACATGATTTTATGGGTTTTTTGCAAAGAAATCACACAGAGGTTTAGAAGACTTTCGAAAAAAAGATCGAGAATCGACGGTTTTGTGAAAAAAGAACAGCAATGGTCGAGAAATTCGTAGAAAATCTGGGTTTTTTCGCAGTATAATAGGTCTTCGAGGAGAATCTTCCAGAATTCTTCGATCTTTTTTTATTAATTTTTTTATTGGGGTTTTCGAATGGAAATTTTTAATTTTCATCCCTTTTTTTGAGTTTTTTAATGATTTTACTTCAAATTGTGCTTCCGTTCCGAAGAAAACAAAGGCATTTGCCAGGCTGGATAAGAGCCTTTGTCTATGGTCTTCAACGGAGAGGAATTCTAAGAAGAAAAAGGTATCATATACGATGAAACTCCTCAATAATTTCAAGAATTTCAAGAGCCAGAACTGTTTTTCTTCGAAATTTTGAGAGTTTTGAACCCCGAGCAAAAAAGTGAGAAAATTCAAAGAAAGTTCTAAAAAACTCGCTTTTTTCAGTTTTTCTAGAAAATTCTTCTTTTTTTCGATCTTTTTTTTTTAATTTATAAGAAAAAGGGTTTTTCCAAAGAAAAAACGTCAATTGAACAGTCGATTAAAGCGAAAAGCTCACAAAAAAACACAATGGAATCCTTCCAATTCTCGAGAAATCCTTGAAAAAGAACTGGAAAAATACGGTCTTCATTGAGAATTTCCTCAAGGATTTCTTCTTGTAAATTGTAAATATTCTTCAAAAAACGAGAAAAAATTGAAGAATTTCAAAGAAAAATCAAAAAAAAATGCAGAATTTTAAAAGAAAAATCTAAAAATGAGGAATTTTAAAGGAAAAACTCAAAAAAAAGTGAAAAATTCCAAAAATAGAGAATTTGAAGAATTTTAAAGAAAAAATCAAAAAAATGGGGAATTTAAAGGAAAAAATGATGAGAAAACTCTTTGTAAAACATAGAAGAAATTCGCTTCATTATCAGCCGGAAAGACTGAATCTAGAAGGTAATTCTGGCGATAAGCGCATTGTATCTTTTGCGAGGTTTCCTTTGATAAAACCCCTTGTAAATTCTTAAAATTGGCTTGAAATTGGAGAAAAACTCGGTGTTTTTGGTGAAAAAGTCCTTGATTTTCTTTAAAGTCTTTTTATAAATAAAAGTGATGATTTTTAACAGGGTTTTTTAATAAATTACACTCTAAAACGCCGAAAACCCATTGAAAATTACGGTCATTTGTAAGGGTTGTGAACACTGTTTCTGAGCCTGACTTCACTGAAATAAAGGGTTTTTTCAAATAAAAAATAAGAAATTGAGAAAATTCAAAAGGGTTTTTACTGATGATTTCAACGATATTTGCAAGAATTTCTATTGATTTTTCATCGTTTTTTTCTTCACAATCTCGGAAAATCGCCTCGATTTGTTCAAGAAACTGTTGTTTTATCACGATTTCCGCCAAGGATTTCATGTGTTTTTTGAGCTAAAAACTTGGAATTTCAATAAAAACAGTTAAAATACGCATGAAAAAAACCGCATTTTGAATTTTCGGTAAATTTTCTAAATTTGGGCTTCGAAAAAACCCTTCGTTTTGCATCACTAAAATTTTGTCTTTTTTATTGAAATTCGGCTTAGATTTCTTGATTTCTGAGATTTTCTTCCTTTTTTCAAGAAAAACGCAAATGAAAAAACGACAAGGAAAATTATAGTACCAGGTCTCGAAACAGCTCATATTATTGAAGAAAACCACGCCTAAATGCTCTCCGATACTTCGGTCTCGCCATTCGATGAAATTGTCTAAATTACAAAGGAAATCGGAAAATTACATTGGAAAACTGATGAAAAACACATTGGAAAACTGATGAAAAACACATTGGAAAAACACATTAAAAACACTTTGAAAAACACATGAAAAACACATGAAAAACACTTGAAAAATACATGAAAAACACTTGAAAAACACATGAAAAAAACCATAACAACCCTGAATAAACAAATAAACATAAAAATCTCAATAAAATGGCCAAAAAACCCGAAATCAATGAATAATTGTTTCTTTTATCGATTTGTGAATAAAGCAGACATTCTCCTTCCTTCATTTTGAACCCCTGGTGTAATTTTCTAAGGGTTTTTTCATCTAATTTCGGCTTTCGAACCTCGCTTTCGCATTGCTTCTCGAGATTGCTTTGATAGAATTCGTCTTTATAAATCGCTAAATATGAGATTTCCTCGTTTTTTCCTGAGAAAAATCGAAGAATTCCCACTAAATCGATGTCTACCCATTCGTTTTTCTTAAGAATCACCAGTCTCGCCCTCCAAGGCTTCGTTAAAAGCCTGGTGTTTTTCAGAAGATTACTATCATATTCACACATCAGTTATCAGGAGATTATATTAGCAAAAAGCTCAGTTTAAATGGAAATTTTTCAAAAAAAGAAATCAAAGGGAAAAAATCGATTTTTATGCTAAAAATTAAAATTTCTTTCAAAAATACAGGATTTATCAATAAATATCGATATAAAATTCTCGAATAATTCGTTAAAAAAACGAGTTTTTCTCGAAAAAAAACAGTTTTTTTCATGGAAAAAACCCAGTTTCTCGGGTTTTTTTCTGAGAAAAAAAACGATTTTCTTATAAAATTCTCAATGTTTTTTCGGAAAAAAAGCCGATTTTCTTTGGCAATTTCGCTTTTTATTCACTAAATTGTTTCAAATTGATCACATGACCACTATCGAGACCTTCTATTTGTAAATTCTTCCTTATTTCCTGATTTTCCTTGCTTTTTCTATGCGAAATCTCCAAAATCCTTTGTTTTTCCACTGGTTTTATCGTGTTTTTCTCTTCTAAAGCCATTTCATCGAAGCAACCCCCGTTTTCAAAAGCAAACTTTTATATATAAAAACCTTGAAAATTCAAAAGAAAATACGCTGGACATCTTCTTATAAGCTTCTTCGATAGAATTTGGAGTTTCAGGCATTTTGTTACTCGATTCCTCAAAGAAAATCTTATTGTTTTTCCGTTTTTTATTGAAAAAACACAGAAAACTGAACTTTTCAAAGATTCTTTCTCTTTTTTATAAGGAAATCCTTTGTAAAAAACGATTTTTTTATCGAAATTTACCTTAGGTTCTTTTTTTTCCGGTTTTCACAATTAAAGTTTATATTCTCTGTTTTTATCGCTTTTTCTATAGAAATCGACTCTTGTTTCTTATGTCCATAGGAAGGATAACTGTTATTTCTATTTTTGTCCAGACTATTATTGAAATTCGTCTATTTTTATGGGTTTTTTTTCATTTTTTCGAGAAAATTCGTTAAAAAAGCGGTTTTTTACCAATTGCGACTTTTGTTTGCGTTTTTCAATGATATAATCATAAGTGGAGATTTTTTTCTTTATAAGCCATAAATGAAACACGATAAGATTGAAGTCCAGCACCACGAAAATCGCCGTTATCCCCCCAAAAGCCCATAAAAACCCCATCAAAATATTCAGAACTTCTTCATTTGCAATAAAAAACCCTGAATTTTTAATAAAAACCGATTTTTCTTCAGTAGAAAAGAAGATTTTCGTGAAAAAAGCCACGATAAAGCAGAAGATTCCACATGAAAAAAACACTGAGATAATCAATGAGAGAAAAAGCTTGTAATTCTTTCCTCCAATGCAATTGTTGACCCATTTGCAATGGTGATCGAATTGGGAAACGCATCGTTCGCACCGCTTGCAATGCTTGCTTTTATTCGCAACATGCGAATCGCAATTTGTGCAAAAATATTCCAATTCTTTTGTGTCGAAGTATTCCCTAAATGAGAAAAATATGAAGAAAATGTTAAGAAAAATATGGGAAATAAGAAGGAAAATATGAAGGAATATATGAGCAATATGAAGAAAAATATGAGCAAATATAAATATGAAGAAAATTCAGAAAAAACATGTTGTTGCGGGCTTTGCGCTCTTGTAGGATCACTTCATCGATAGGATCGCTGAATGTCACAAGAAAACCGAGACAAATTGTCAAAAATGTGAAAAAATAGTAGATTGGGGAGAAAATTAGCTTAAGAAAATGAATTTAGTGAATTTCGGAGAAAAAAAAAATAAATAAAAGAACTCTTTGAATTCGAGAAAAACAAGGAATTATGACAAAGGAATAAAGGAAGATGTCGCTGAGAAAGAGGAGGTAACTGAAGACTTGCCAGAAGTGAGGAGGTTTCGAGAAACCGTTATTGCGCTTTTGATTTTTTGGTTTCATGTATT
>JFJP01022162.1_pt1 | contig 10078 bp, 12 predicted proteins | sample 431651 | NCBI WGS metagenome assembly JFJP01 (sample SAMN02602958, study PRJNA72255) | Microbial mat metagenome, whole genome shotgun sequencing project. | biome: fresh water; feature: sink hole; material: water; isolation source: purple microbial (photo- and chemosynthetic) mats found in... | reverse complement strand
GCACCAAACCGGGCTGGGGACGCCCACAGGGTGCGGAAGGCACGGGCTGGATTGCGCTGGCAATCGTTATTTTCGGCGGCTGGCATCCGGTAAAAGCAGCGGTCGGGGCATATCTTTTCTCGTTTTTGCAGGTTCTCGGCATCTATCTTCAGGGCATATTTCCCTCAGTTCCCGCGCAGGTCTTTCAGGTTGCGCCGTTTCCGCTGATGATTTTCACGCTTCTGCTCATGTCTCTTGCCCGGAAAGAATCCGTGCTGATACGGGCGGAAAACAAAGCATGGATGAAAGCCGTGCTGAAATTTTTTTCAAGCACCGCGCCGGGCGCGCTGGGGAGGGCGTATCGCCATGATTGATTTGAAAAAACAGCGTTCATATAATTCTGCGGTTGACATTCATGCTGTCGTAAGAGGAAAAAATCAGCTTTTCCCGTTCAAGGCGATCTTTGGGAAAAGGCTGAAGCGGCGTCTCTTTCAGCATTTTCTCCGCTTGGCTTTTGGAGGGAATGCTGTCCAATCCGTCGCCGATTTTTTTTCCTGAAACTACATCAAACACCGCGGCATTCCTTCCGTCTGAAACAACTGCCAAAGGAATCTGATACTTGTCAATCAGTCTGGCTGCCGCGATGATTTCTCTTGCCCATGATCCCAGAGACCCTGCCGCGCATTTGATCGCCATAAATCTTGTTCCGCGCACAGAAACCACAAGGTCTATTCTGGAAAGATAAGGGATTGCGCCGACCGTCATTTTAATCTCAGCGTCCACTTCAACATCCTGTTTGGCATAGCCTTTTTCATTCACAAGAAGCTGCTCGACTGCCTGACGGTTTGCCTCGGGACCGATTTCCGGTATTTCTTTGCCTGTAATAAAGTCGTTTATCATGTTTTTTTAAACCACGAAAGCACGAAAGGTAAACCACGAAAAGCACGAAAGATAACTCATGAAAAATACGAAAGGAATATTTAATCTTTTCGCGCCTTTCATAAATTTCGTGCTTTCGTGGTTATCTTTTTGTTATCAAAGATTTTCCAGTCATTTGAGCGGGTTGCTCAATGTCCATTATTTCAAGTATGGTGGGCGCAATGTCTCCCAAAATGCCCTCGCGTAATGTTACATGCTTTCGGCTGTCGTCAACCAGAATGAAAGGAACGGGATTCAGCGTGTGCGCGGTGTGAATACTGCCGTCATCTTCGAGCATCTTTTCCGCATTGCCGTGATCCGCCGTAATCATTGCCACGCCGCCCTGCGCTTTTAACTGCGTCATAATTTTTTCCACGCAGGCGTCCACGGTTTTGCAGGCACGAATCGCTGCCTCAAGCACGCCCGTATGTCCCACCATGTCCATATTGGCAAAATTCAGCACGATCAGATCATAGTTTCCCGATTGAATACGGGAAATTACTTCTTCGGCAACTTTCGGCGCGCTCATTTCCGGCTTCAGATCATAAGTGCGAACTTCACGCGGGGACGGAACTAAACATCTGTCTTCCAAAGGAAAGGGCTTTTCTTCGCCGCCGTTGAAAAAATAGGTGACATGCGCGTATTTCTCGGTTTCCGCAATCCGCAGTTGGCGCAGTCCTTTTTCACTCACGACCTGTCCGAGAATCCCGTCCCGGTGAACCGGCGGAAAAGCAACCGGAACCGTGAGTTTTTCATCATAAAGCGTCATGCACACAAAGCCGCAGAGTTTCGGTGCCGGATCCCGCTTAAAAAATTCAAAATCCTGAGCCGTAAATGCACGGGTGATCTGCCGGGCGCGGTCTGCCCGGAAATTGAAAAAGATAATGCCGTCGCCGTCCTGTATTTTTGCAATCGGATCGCCTTTTTCATCTGTCATTACAACAGGCTTGACAAATTCATCGCTTTCCCCGCGTGTGTAAGCATTTTTCACAGCCTCCGAGGGTTTTTTCTCTTTTATGCCCTGCGCCTGCGTATAAAGCTGAAATGCCTTTTCTGTCCGCTCCCATCGCGTGTCTCTGTCCATGGCGTAAAAACGCCCGCATATCGTGGCAATTTCGCCGAAATGGTTTGCGCTGATGTGTTCCTCTAAACGCCGTATATACGCCGCGCCGCTGTCCGGGGGCGTATCGCGCCCGTCAAGAATGGCATGGACATAAACACGGGAAATGCCTTTGTCCCGAATCATATCCAACAAGGCAAAGAGATGATTGATATGGCTGTGAACGCCGCCGTCTGAAACCAAACCCATGAGATGAATCGCCGAATCATTTGCTTTGACTTGAGATATGAGCGTATTCAATGCCTCATTCTGCTGAAATTTTCCTTCCCGAATGGCAATATTTATTCTCAGGAGTTCCTGATACACAATTCTGCCCGCGCCGATGTTGAGATGTCCCACTTCGGAATTTCCCATAAAACCTGCGGGAAGCCCCACGGCTTCGCCGGAACAGAGCAGTTGCGTGTGAGGATATTCCTGTTTCAGTTTGTTCAAAAAAGGCGTTCCGGAAAGGAAAACCGCATTTCCTTTTGTAGCGGAACTGATGCCCCAGCCGTCCAAAATCATAAGCATACAGGTTTTTTTTGCTTCCATCAGAGAATCTCCGCTTCAAAATCTTCTTCTTCGTCTTCCCAGTCTCCGCTCTGGGAAGGATCATCACCTTCCGCGTTCATAAGGCTTTCGGTTTTTATGCGTTTGGCGTCTGTCCAAAGTCCTTCGAGATCATAAAATTTCCGCACAGATTCATAAAACACATGGATAATCACATGACCGTAATCTAACAAAATCCAGTGTCCTTCTGTTTCGCCTTCCACGCTTAACGGCTTTATTTTGTGCTTTCGGAGTTCTTCCTGAACAAATTCCGCAATTGCCTGAACTTGGCGGTTGGAGCGTCCGCAGCAAATAATAAATACATCCGTAAACGATGTGAGCGTGTGAACATCAAGCACGGCCACTTGGTATGCTTTTTTTCCCAAAACCGCTTTCACATAAAGATCAAGTTTGGGGTCAACTTCATAACTCATTGAAAAAGTCCTTTTTTCTGAATAAAAGACGCCACTGTTTCAGGCGTCAGAAATTGAATGCTTCTGCCTTCTTTGATGCGCGTGCGAATTTCTGTGGATGAAATATCCGGCAAATCCGCATCAAAGGGATAGACCGGCTGTTTTTCCGGATGAACATGGCATTGCCGCTCCTCGGAAAATTCATAATCTTCGGATATTTCCTTTTTTAAAAACAAAGCGATTTTTTTAAAAAAAGCCGTTTCCCGGTCCCCGCAGCGTTTGACTGAACGGCAGTTGAGCCTGCCGAAACTCACGCCGAAGCCTGCCCGATTCATCACAATAAATGAAACCAGCCCGAAAAGCAAGTTAAACGATTTCCATGTATTGATTTCAAGAAAAGCGTCTAACCCCAGAATAAAACAAATCTCCATGTCCGGCATGAGCGATTTGAAATGACGAACCGTATCAATGGTATAGGATGGACCGGAACGTCTGAGTTCAATATCGGAAATCCGAACCGGCTTTTTCAGGCATGAGCATTCGGAAAGCGCAAGACGGAGCATTTCCATGCGATCTGAAGCACTTGCAATTTCATGTCCTGATTTGTGGGGCGGAATCGCTGCCGGTATCAGATAGGTTTCCTCAAAATCAAAGGCTTGGGCAACTGCCCGAATCGCCTCAAGATGTCCCTTATGAACCGGATTGAAGGTCCCGCCGAAGATGCCGATGCGTTTTGTGTTGTTCATTTTTCAGATTATCATACCAATTCGCTTTCAAAATTGATGTTTTCCGCATCCGGTAAAACGGGTTTGAAACCCGTTCTACGGCATTTTCCCATTCCGTAAAACGAATTGGTATCAGACATTATCGGAAATGAATAAGGCTCTCGCAAAAGCGCAAAGCCTACAAAAAAAACTGTTTTATAACAAAGCTTTTTTTGCGCTCTCCGCGTCTTTGCGAGAAAATTGCAGCTTTGCGAAAATACAATTTTCACACTCCGAAGGGCAGGCCGGCGGCGCGCTTTATTTATATCCGAATTTATATCCGAAAAAATCCAGCAGGAATTGCAGTTTGGGATGAATTTCTTTTGCAGACGCTTTGATGTGCGATAAAAGGGCTTTTTCATTTTCATCAAATTTTCCGTCTGATCCGATACGTCCGATCAGCCATTCAGCTTTTTTTCCGTCAATTTTTCCCGGCGATGTTCTGTCTTTTATAAGATATTCGGAAACTGTTGTGACAAAAAGTTTTTGCCATTTCGGAGAATTGGCTGCGCCGGAAACCGAATCATTTATGTCAAACAGAAAATCCGCATAACTCTGCTCCACGCCTTTATCTCTGACGGCAGAGTAAATTACCTTTCGGATCGTCTCAGCCTCGTCATCATCTATCACACCGTCGGCAAGAGCGGATGCCCTGAGCGACTCAAGAACAAAGGCATTGAAAGATTCGTGGCATGATTTGGCGTTTATCGCGATGTTGACCAGCAGATCCAATTCTGCCCCGTCAATGCCGTCAGCTTTAATCTTGTCAATGATATAAGCTGCTTCATCCTCATCAACGGCTCCCGGAGAAGCTTCATCTTTGAGGAAATGCTCGGTCAGGGCTTCGACAAACAAGATTTTCCATGAAGGATCATTGTCGGCTCCGGAAACCTGTTTGTTGAGTTTGAACAGGGCTTCGGCTTCTTTACGGTCAATTTTTCCGTCCTTGTACAGCGTTGACCGAATCGTTCTGACTTTATCCGCATCAATACCGGCTTGAACTTTTTCGGATTTCTTTGGAATGACATCTGTTTCCTGATTCAATTCAGGCTCTTTAGCCGGTCTTAAAAAATAGTGTTTTACCAAATCAGCATACCAGTTTAGCACCTTCATGCTTTTGTACGCGGCAGGCAGCCTTTCAAAACTGTGGCTTGAAATCGTTGCACTGCTGGGAATCACGACGGTTTCGGCGGTAATTTTCTTAAAATATCTTTTGAGGTCATAATTTTCGCCGTAGGATTTTACAATAAAATCCAGTTCGTTTGCGAACATCTCCTGTTCACGCCCTCTGAATTTCTCATCATTTCTGATGTCTTTTTCCTCATCGTTATAAAAAACAGGCAGAGCCGTCAGTTCCGCTTCTTTTCTTAACTCATTCATCTGAGGAATAATTTCTGTAATTACTTTCGCGGCGTTGTGGAGTGAAGCCAAATCACTGTGCTTTACGGGAATAAGCAGCACATCAGCCGCATAAAGCCCGCTTCTGCTGAAAAACGACACCTGCGGCGGGCAGTCAATCACAATGTAGTCATATTTATCCCTAAGCTCTGAAAGCAGTTCCCGCAGTTTTGAAAAATGAACTTTTTCTTTGCAGTCATCCTCGCCATATCGTTTGAATTCATCGTTTGCCGGAACAACATCGAAAAGAGGAACCTCTGAAACTTTTGCATTTGCGCCGGATTTTTTACTTTTTACTTTGTAGGAATATATTGCTTCACAAAGACTGATATTCTTGTCGAGACATTCGGTAAGCGGGGCTTTGTCTTTCGACAGAATATTGCAGCCTTCATAAGAAAAACTGAGTCCTCTCAGTTTCTTAGCCGCAGGTTCCCTGAACAGGGATTTTGTCATATCCCGCTGGGCGTCAAAGTCCAATGCCAGCACATTCTTTTTGGAATTGTTATTGAAAACAAAATCTTTGCGCTTAAATCCGATAATTCCGAGCGTGGCTGCCAGATTAACCGCGGTTGTGGTTTTGCCCACGCCGCCTTTGTTGTTGTAAACACAGATTGTCAGCGCCTTTGCGGATGTTTTGACTAATCCTTTAATCTTGGCAAGCGTCTCCTCCGCTTTGCTATCCCGGAGCGGAAGGACTTTTGTAAGCGGATGAACAACTCTGCCGTGACTCCGATACAACTGAATCTGCACAGAATTTGTCAGAATGCCGAAGCGCGCCGGGTGGCAGTTGACATGACTCAGATAACTCATCAGTTGATTGATATGACTCGGTTTTGAAATGTCTTCCGAAGGCTTTTTAGCTTCAATCAGCAAAAAAGGTTCAGTCATGCTGTCATGAAATTTATCCCCGCGGCCGGCATTGCTGCGAACTGCGAAATCAACGGCATTTGTTCCCAGTCCGGTTTTAAACTGAAAGCAATATTCGTCTGAGTCATAACCCAAGTCTTTTATGAGAGGGACAACAAATTTAGTCTCAATTTCCCTCTCATTCGCATTCGGGCTTATCTGATTAAATATTTCATTCCAATCCGCAGCCATGATAAGTTTCTCCTTTTCAGATTCTGAAACGATATACAGCTTATGAGTTACGCACTTGAATTCTCGCTTCTCGTTCCCAGTCTCCGCGTGGGAACGCAGAACTACATCCAGCCGGACGCGGAGCGTCCGTTCCTGCATTCCCACGCGGAGCGTGGGAACGAGCGCAACGAAGGGTCTATAGATTCTCCGCTCCGCTCGGAATGACAGATCACTACTTCTGCACCACTACCATTTATCATATCTTTACAGTTCCATATATCACAGAACAATCTCACCTCACAATACATTTCTGCACCCAGGGATCGGCAAGGGCTTTTAAATGTATGAGGTCACTCTCTGCATAAATGCTGCTGTTTTTCTCAAAAAATTCGGGATGCAGCACTTCCGAATTTCGGAACCGCTGCAAGGCGTACAAATCCGCTCCCTGAATCACATTCTGGCAGAGATTGGCGACGATTTCATCATCCACTAAGGGTTTTATACAGGTGGTTCTAAATTCATAAGACAGACCCGATGCCATAATCATCTGAATGCTTGAGAGAATATCATCAGGATTGCAGCCTTTTTTTATCAGCGGAGAATAGCGGAAAGGATCGGTCTTGATGTCCATTGCGATATAATCCACAAGATTTTTGCTGATGAGTTCTTTTATCCTTGCGGGACGGCTTCCGTTGGTATCCAATTTCACCGGATAACCCATGTTTTTTATGCTTTCGCAAAGCTCCGGCAGTTCGTCATGGAGCGTGGGTTCGCCGCCCGAAATCACCACGCTGTCTAAAAAGCCTTTCCGATTTTTCAGAAATTCGTAAACGCTGTCCTGCGTTAGAAAACAGGAATCCGCTTCCGTTTTTGCATTTACCAGCACCGGATTATGGCAGTAGGGACAGTTGAAATTGCATCCTGAGAGAAACAGAACGCAACTGACTTTTCCCGGATAATCAATAAAAGAATTTTTATGTAAGCCTGCGAAACGCATGTTTTTTTGCCGTTTGTTGGTTGTTGAACAGGTAACAGGTTTCAAGCGACAGGTTACAGGTCAGAGCCTTTTCTCTTGTTGCCTGCTACCGTCAACATAAAATTAAGCTGCGGGCTTTGTCCGTCCGCTTGAACGTCCGGTCAGCCTGCTCTTTTCAATTATTTCTGTATCGCATTTTACCGATTTCACGGTTTCAGGTTTCTGAGACAGAAGATAATCAATATATAAATCTGTATTGTGATCAAACCTTTCGGAAATAGAATATCGTATTTTTCTGGTATCTTTCACTATAAGGGATTCTTCAATCATAGTAATCTCCTATCAGTTGATTCGGGGTGGTAAGTGTCGGAACAAATAATCCGAGTGAATTGTTACATAAGCGTATTTGCCTGAACTTGTTCGGATTGGCGATATTCTTACAGTTCCACGTCAGTAAAAAGTCGCATTTATGATATGATGCCAATGCAAGATGCAAAGCGTCTCCCACAGGATTTTTCGGCATTATCCGATGTTGAATATAAACCCTGACAATCTGTCTGACTTCATCCTCAATCGGAATTTCAGAGATATTCTCAATAAGTTTTAATGCCTTTTGAGAATGAGGATAATCAGGATGCGCCAATTCGTCAACAACCGCTCTGCTTATGACAGTCTCATATTTGCTGTGCAAATTATCCCACCACAAACGTGTCCAATAATTCTGGGCTGACGAAACCACATCGCTTCTGTCATCAAAGTATGCTCCGATGACAGATGTTTCTATATAAACCCTTTCTAACATTTTTGTACTTTCATGTTAAAGGCAGGCTGACAACAAATTCAGCGGCGGGGCGACAGCCCCGCCCGCTGCAATGACGGGTTATGTGTTCTTTCCAATTGTTCGGCTCATCATATCTTTTAATTCCTCAATTTTTAACGGCGGAGTTTTCTTATGCAACATTGAGTGACAATTCGGGCAAACAGGACGTAAATCCTGAATTGGATCAATCTGATACAACTCTCCGATTTGCGATACAGGTATCAAATGGTGAACATGAATAAATCCTTTTCCTATTTCTCCATAGAGTTTTTCAAAATTGATTTCACAAACGTAGCAGGATAGTCCCCAATATTCAACGCATAATTGTCGTGCTTTGGGATTGCGTTCATAGGAATTTACTAAAACCGTCCGTTTTATTCCTTCTTTCAGTTCCTTTAAATCATCTGTCGGCAGTTCGTCAGCAAATTGAAATTCTCCTGTCAATTTAGTCTCTTTTAATGCTTCCGCAAGCTGAGGTTTTAGCTGCCATACAAAATATTTTTTATCATTCCAGCCATTAAAAAATAAATTCCAGAACTTATATTTTCTGTTACTCCGCTCTGTAAATTCAATATCATAATACTTGGCAATCCGTTTTGCATATCTGCCTATTTCAAGATTTAGCGGTCCGTGAGGAGATTTGCCTTTATATCCTAAAATCATTCCAATCTGACTTGCATATGCTTTATGTCCTTCAAAAGAATAAAGAGCTTGAAAAATTGATAAACCAATCTCTGTTGTCAATTCTCTGTTTAACAAAATTTCAATCCATTGCGTTTTTGTTAAGTCAGTTGCCATTATTATCTTCTTTTATTTGTTCTGCTACACATAACAACAAATTCAGCGGCGCGGCGACAGCCCCGCCCGCTGCAATGACGGGTTAGTGTGCTTATCCTTTATAGTAGTCAGTGTATTTTCTGATATCGGACGGGTGAAATCCCAGCACTATATTCTCTCTCGGAATACCGGCGTCAGCCAGCTCTTCTGCAATTCCGTATTCAGTGCCGTCTCTCTGTATCCATAATTTATCTCCGATAATATCAATATGAACAAGACAGCCGTGTATCCGTCTGTCTGCCTGCCAGCCGACTGTCAGAATCAGATAACAGTCCGTCTCTTTCTCAAAAACAGTCTGTATTTTTATTTCTCCGTAGGCATAAGGTATTTTTGCATAATCCGACAATTTCTGACAGATAATATTACGGTATGTATCTAAGGAAGCCATCTGACAATCTCCTCCTTTTTCGGATCAAATACAGTCAGCAGAACCACGCTTGACGTTTACAATTGTCTGATATTATACAATACTCAGAATGACAGAAGAAAAGTTTATCACCTATTCTACACCACTACCGGATAATTTGAGTTGACGTAATTTTCTTTTGTCGCCTATGACTTTCCCTTGTAATGGTCTCAGATCAACAACCGCTCCATACTCAAGGAATACCTCATTGAATACATCAATATTTTTGTTCCAACAGATCATTGCACATGACATCGGCGCTCCTTTCCCTCCGTCCTTGCCATCAACAAGAAAGCGCAGTCTTGTATCATAAAGAAAGCAGACAGCGGTTGCTCTGCCCCAGACATATTCTTTCCAATGACCTGTATTGGTTGCCACCGGCACTAAAGCAAGAACTTCCGAACCGTAATTTTTATGTGCATGAGCGCACTTGTAAAGCCAGTGTTTTATTGTTGTTCGGTTCTTTTTGTCAGAGCCGTAGGGCGGATTTACATAAATTGTAGGATAATCCCATGGCTCTTTAAGTCCGTCTTTATCCGGTAAGCAGTATTCTGTTTCAGCATTAACGATAGACCATTCGTTGGAGCATGGGTCTAAATAAATCTTACCGCCAAAGACTTTTCTCACTGCGTCAACATATTTTGGAGGTGTGCACCAGTTGACGCTCTGAGAGTTGACCGCCCTTCCAGCCGTCATGGGTGTATCTCCTGCCATTTCTGGTAGTGGTGTAGAAGAGGTGATGAACCCTGTTCCTGTCATTCCGATTGCTGCGGAGAATCTCTTATTATAACATGATATTACACAAATGAGATTCTTCGCTGCGCTCGGAATGACACCTCAAA
>JFJP01006115.1_pt1 | contig 10078 bp, 5 predicted proteins | sample 431651 | NCBI WGS metagenome assembly JFJP01 (sample SAMN02602958, study PRJNA72255) | Microbial mat metagenome, whole genome shotgun sequencing project. | biome: fresh water; feature: sink hole; material: water; isolation source: purple microbial (photo- and chemosynthetic) mats found in... | reverse complement strand
GGCGATCCGCATTTCGACCGACCTGGAACTGCTGGCCGACAAACACCGGCCGCGAGCCGGCGCGCCTGCCGTTACCGCACCGCTGAAACGCCTGATTTATTCGCCGTTTGATGCCACCAAACAGGTGGGCGAAATTTTGCTGACCCCCGACCCGCAAATGATCGACGCGCGCATCCGCGAAGAAGTCTGGCTGGCAGCCATTCAACTCATCTGGCAGCTCGGCATGGTGACGGTTGCGGTGGTGGTCATCATGCTGCTGTTCGTTGCACGCCCCATCAAGGCCATGTCGGACCGCCTGCACCAGATGGATGCCACCCTGGGTGAACGGCTGGCAACACCCAGGCGCCACCTCAAGACCGAAATTGGCCAACTGGTGCTCGACATCAACGCGCTGGCCGACCGCCTCACCGGGGCACTCGACACCGAGCACCAGTTGCGCCTGCAAGGTGAAATCGATGCCAAAAAATACCACACCATTTTTGAAAATGCCGAGTCCGGCCTGTTTCTGCTCGACAGCCAGGGCACGCTGATGTCCTGGAATCCGGCCTTTGCAGCGTTGTTTGGGTTGCGCCAGCAGCCGGCACATACAGCATCGGTTTCAATCCACATCCGCCAGTTGCCGTGGCAAGACCCAGACCAGGTCAGCGCCCTGTTCCAGAGCGCCCGGCAACACCACAGCGCAGTGGCCAGGGAGCTGCAAACCCAGTTGCCTGGCGGTACACAGCGCTGGATCAATCTGGTGTTGCGCGCCGTAGCCGACAACCTGCTGCAAGGCGTGGTGCATGATGTCAGCCACCTCAAGGAGTCTGAGGCGCTGGCGCAGCAACAGGCCATCACCGACCCGCTAACCGGGCTGGTCAACCGGCTTGGGCTGGAGACCCGGCTGCACGCCCGTGTGCAGGCGCACGCCAGCACCAACACCGGCGGCTTTGCACTGCTGCTGATCAATATTGACGAGTTTCGCCGCATCAACGAGGGCCTGGGCCTGCCCGCGGGTGACCATATTTTGCAAACCGCCACCAGCCGCCTGTCGGCTTGCCTGACAACGGACGACACCCTGGCACGGCTGGCAGCAGACAGCTTTGGCATCATCCTGCACCAAACCGGGGTGGTTGAGCGCCTTGTCAGTTGCATCATGCAGGCCTTTAGGCAGCCCTATTTTGTCGATGGCTCGCCGGTCAATTTGCATGCCAGCATCGGCATCACGCTGTTTCCGGCCGATGGTTTTGACGTGCCCACACTGTTGCGCCAGACCGAGCTGGCCCTCGACAGCGCCAAATCAGCCGGCGGTGATCGCCACATGTTCTTCAATCCGGCGCTGACAGCCGCGGCCGAGCAGCGCCGGCATCTCGAAAGCGACCTGCGCCATGCCCTGCGCAACCAGGAAATGGTGCTGTTTTTCCAGCCCATCATCGACTTGAACGCGCAGCGCCTGGCCGGAGCCGAGGCGCTGATTCGCTGGCGCCACCCAACGCGCGGGCTGGTGGCGCCCGACCATTTCATTCCACTGGCCGAAAAAACCGGGCTGATTGTTGACATCGGCCAGTTTGTACTGGAGGCGGCGTGCCAGCAACTGCAGCACTGGCAACAGCGCGGCCTGCCCTACACCTTGTCGCTCAATGTCTCGGGCCGGCAAATTCCCGACGGCCTGACCCCGGCGCAACTACAGGCGGTGGTGCAACGCTACGGCATTGACCCGCAGCAACTGGCGCTGGAAATCACCGAAGGGGTGATGCTGCACGACATCGACAAATCGCTGCAATGGCTGGGTGCGGTTCACCAGATGGGCTTTCGCGTCTATCTGGATGACTTTGGCACCGGTTACTCGTCGCTGTCTTACCTCAAGCGGTTCCCGGTGGACACGCTCAAGGTGGACAAATCGTTTGTGCAAGACATGCAGCCAGGCAGCAACGAGCACACGCTGGTCGGCGCCATCATCGCCATGGGCCGCAGCCTGGGACTGAAAATTGTGGCTGAAGGCGTTGAGCTCGACAGCCATCTGATGGCACTGCGCGCGTTGGGCTGCCACTATGCGCAAGGCTATTACTTCTCGCGCCCGGTGCCCGCCGAGGAATTTGACGCTGCCGCCGCCCGGGTCACTGCGCTGCTGAATCCACCGATGGGTTGAGCGCTGGGTTGGGCTTTACCTGGGGGTTGGTATTCGTGCACATCCGCTTGAATCACACCCCCGCCCTTGGGTGGCAATGCAATAATTCTGACAACACCCAAATGGAGTTCACCCGCATGGCCATGACAGTCAAAATAGATGACGCACTTGAGCGCGCTTTGCGCAGCCGTTGCAAGGTGCTCGGACGCTCTGCCAGTGCCGTTATGCGCGACGCCTTAAAGGCCTATCTGACGCAAACCGATCAGACATCCGTGTCGTCTTACGCGCTGGGGCAGGATTTGTTTGGAAAACATGCCGGGCCTGCACAGCTTGCCAGCCAGCGCAAGGCAGAACTGCAACACATATGGGATCAAAAACACCCGCCAAGCATCAGTGTCCGGTCCGATGGCAGCGCTACCTGAAGTTCGAGTGGTCCACGGCCGCGCCACACACACCGTGGTGGCCGACAGCGGCCCGCTGCTGGCGCTCTTCAATCGCGCCGACCATTGGCATCCTGCAGTTTTGCAGTGGCTGCAAACCAACCCGCGGGCAAGCTTGTTGACCACCTGGCCGGTAGTTACAGAAGTGTGTGCCATGCTGGCACGGCGCGTGGCCAATGCCGCTGCATTGGACTTTTTGCGCTGGGGGCAACGGGGTGGCTTTACGCTTGATGCTCCCGACAGTGACGGATTGCCCGCTACCCTGGCCCAGGTCATTTTGATCAGTGAACGCTTTTCAGATTTGCCGTTTGACCTGGCTGATGCCTCGGTAGCCGAGGTGGCGTCCCGCCACCAGATTCGTCATGTGCTGACGATTGATTCAGACTTTGACATATACCGCGACAGCCAGGGGAAAGCACTGCGTCATGTTCTGCGTGACGGATGGGAGTGACCCGAATAATTTCAGCAGGACAACATGCGTTGTGTGATGCGAGGCATACATTGCAACGCATCGGCTGCGCGAGCTGGGTTGCCACTATGCGCAGGGCTATTACTTCTCGCGGCCGGTGTCCGCCGAGGAATTTGACGCTGCCGCCGCCCAGGTCACCGCGTTGCTGAATCCACCCAGGGCATAAACAGCGGACACCGAAGTCCGTTGATGCCTGGCGTTTGAGATTGTTTTTGTAGCTGGCAGCGCTTATTCTGACTGGGCTGCAGCCTTATTTGTCTTGATTGTTGGGCAATCCGGCCAGGTAGGTTTCGATGTGCTGGCGGGCCTGCTCAAAAGCTGGGGGCAGCCCCGCCTGTAGCGTCTGGCAGGCCAGCACGTCACTGGCCTGGCCGGCGGCTTCCAGGTGCTGGCACAGCCGGCTCAAGGCCAGCGCTCCCATCGAGGCGGCGGCAGATTTGAGGATGTGCGCCACAGCGGCGGTAGTTTTGACATCGCCGGCCTGGGCGGCGGCGGTGATGCTGCCTACCTGCTGCACCGCATTGCGCAAGAATTTTTCCAGCAAACGCCGATGCAGCCCGGGGCTGTCGCCAACAAAGCTGACCAGCGTAGCCACATCCCAGTGGGCCGGTGCGGGCGGCACGCTGGCGGCGACAGTCTCGGCTGCCATCTCTGCCGGGGTGTCCGGCGCAGTCCCTGCCGGCGCGATTTCTGCCGTGGCAGCCGGCGCAGCATCGCGCGCGTCAACGCCGTCTGCCGGCGGCTGGTCTTTTGGCTCGGCATCGGTCGGCATCCTCTTTGCCGGAAAATCTGGCGCAGTCCCGCCTGGCGCGATGTGTGCTGTGGCTGGCGGCGCAGCATCACACGCATCCACGCCGTCTGCCAGCGGCTGGCTTTCAGGCACGGTGTCGGTTGGCAGCGGCAACCATTTGGCCAGCATGGCAGCCAGTGCCTGCAGGCGCAGCGGCTTGCTGAGGTAGTCGTCCATGCCATGCATCAGGCAGCGTTGCGCCTCGCCCTGCATGGCATTGGCGGTGACGGCAATGATCGGGTGGTGTGTGCCAGGTGCCTCGTGCAGGCGAATCGCGCTGGTCAGCTCAAAACCGTCCATGTGCGGCATATGGCAGTCGGTCAGCACCAGCGCAAAGCGGTCGCTGCGCCACAGTTCCAGCGCCGCCAGCCCGTCGTTGGCCACTTCGGCTGCGTAGCCCAACAGGCGCAGTTGCTCCAGCATGACATCGCTGTTGGTTTCGTTGTCTTCGGCCAACAGGATCAGATGCCCGCTGGCTTGCGCTTGCGCCACGCTGGGGGCACTGGGGCGCACCAGCCGCTGCTGCCCGGGCGTGACTGCCGGCACCGCGTCGATGTGCGCGGCGTGCAGCGGCAGCGCCACGGTAAAGCATGAGCCCTGGCCGGGGGTGCTGGTCACCGTGATCTGTCCGTTCATCAACGCCACCAGGCGCTGGCTGATCGACAACCCCAGGCCGGTGCCACCAAATTGGCGCGCCGTGCTGGCATCGGCCTGGGTAAAGGGCTGAAACAGCTTGGCCAGCACCTCGGGTGTCATGCCCACGCCGTGGTCGCTGACGCGCAGCAACACGCCGGGCTGGCCATCGGCCAACACGCCGGGGCTGATGTCCAGCGCCACGCTGCCGGTGATGCCTGGGCGGGCTGGGGTAAATTTGATGGCGTTGCCAATCAGGTTCAGCAACACCTGGCGCAGCCGGGTGGGGTCGGCATAAATGGCCTCGGGCAAGGTCGGGTCAATCGACAGCGTCAGCAGCAGGCCCTTGGCACTCGCTGCGCTCTGCATCAACTGCAGCACGCTGTTGGCCACCTCGTGCAGCGGTGTGGCAATGTGCTCGACAACCAGTTGACCGGCTTCGATTTTGGAGTAGTCCAGGATGTCGTTGAGGATTTCCAGCAGCAATTGCGATGAATTGGCAATGGTGCCGAGCATGCGCTGCTGCTCGGGCTGCAGGTTGGTCTGTTGCAGGATATCGACCATGCCGATCACGCCGTTCATCGGGGTGCGGATTTCATGGCTCATGTTGGCCAGAAACTCTGACTTGCTCAGGTTGGCGGCCTGCGCGGCTTGTTCGCTGCGTTTGCTCTCGGTGCCATCGGTCAGGATGCCGTTCCACACGACGCTGCCATCCGGGCGGCGCTTGGGCGTGGCCTGGCCGCGAATCCACTTCACCACCCCGCTGGCGGTGCGTATGCGGTGATCATGCGACCATATTTCCAGGCTTGCCGCACTGTGGGCGATGGAATCCTTGAAGGCGGCACGCTCTTCGGGCAGGATGCAGTCGAACAAGGCGCGGTGGTCGCGCAGCGCCTCCTCGGCGCTGACTTCAAACAACGCTTCCACGCCCTTGCTGACAAACAGAAAACGCCATTGCCCATCGGCGCGCACCTCAAACTGATAGACGATACCGGGCACCGCATTGGTCAGGGACTGCAGGTTTTGCTGCGAGTTAATGAGCGCCGCCTCCATTCTTTTGCGGCCGGTGATGTCGGTGTGGGTGCCGGTGATGCGGGTGTATTGCCCGGCGGCATCGATGGACGCGCGGCCATTGATTTCGATCCAGTGCCAACTGCCATCCTGGTGGCGGTAGCGCACCGCCAGCTTGATGGCCTCGGTGGGGTACTCCAGGCTGGCCAGCAGGGCTTCCATCACCAGTGCAAAGTCGCCAGGAAAAGCCAGCGCCTCCCAGCTTGCCAGGCTGGGTGCGACGTCGCTGCCGTCATAGCCCAGCATCTGCCACATACGCGGCGAGTTGTACATTTCGCCGGTGGCAAAGTTCAGGTCCCAAATGCCCAGCCCGGCTCCGTCAATGGCCAGTTCAAAGCGCTTTTCAATATGGCGCAGGCTGTCTTTTTGCTGCTCCAGCAAGCTGATGTCGGCATACGACCAGACCCAGCCAATGGTTTCATCGCCGAGTTTTTGCGCCTGCACCGTGCGCCGCAGGATGCGCCCGTCGGCCATCGGGAAAACCGCCAGGGCATTGTCAAGCGGGGCGGCATAAAAGCGCCGGGTGGCTTCCTCCAGCAGGGTCGGGTCGGCCACCTGGGTCAGCATGTGCTGACGCCCCAGCGCGGTGTTGGGCTGGTCTTGCAGCGCCTGCGGGATGCGCCACATTTCAATAAAGCGCTGGTTCCACAGCACAATGGCATCTTTTGTGTCCATCACGATGATGCCTTCGGCGGTGGCGTTGATCGTGGCTTCAAGCAGCGTTTGCTGTAGCCGCAATTCGGCGGTGCGCTGCTGCACCTGCTGCTCCAGCATGGCACGGGTTTGCGCGTCTGCCTGGTGCGCGGCGGCCTCGCGCTGTGCCTGGGCCTGCGCCTCTTGCTCATGTTGCGCCAGTTGCGCCAGCCGCCGAGCTTCGTCGGCGCGGCGTGCCAAGGCGTGTTTGCGCCGCTGTCGGCCCAGGCTAAGCAGCGCCAGCGACAGGCTGGCGAGCAAACTCAGCAGGCTGCCAATGGCGGCAATCAGGCCGGGGCGGTGGCCGGCAGCGCTGACAAAGTCAGGCCGGGCAAACAGCGCAAGCGTCCACTGGTGGCCGCCAAAAGTCAGCACCTGCGTGACGCGCGGCGCATTGGACAGCACACCGCTGCCCATGCCCTCAGGGCCAAACATCAGTGTGGTCGCTGATGGCTGGGGGCCGTCGTGAATCTGCAAGTGCGCACCAGGCAGTCCACCCGGCAGCACCTGGGCCATCAGGTCATTGAGGCGAAACGGGGCATCAATCCAGCCGACAAAATTGGCGCGCCGCGCGGCTTCGTTGATGGGCGCACTGCCTTGCCGATAGACCGGCGCGTACATGACAAACCCGGCTGTGCCGCTGCCGCTGTCTTGTGTCAGCGTCAGTCTGGCCGACAGTGCCACCGTGTTGGTGTCGCGCGCGCGCTCGATGGCGCTACGTTCAACGGGGACGGTGAGTGGGTCAAAGCCAAGCGCCTTGCGGTTGCTGTCATTGAGCGGCTCGATATAGCGCAGCGGGCCATAAACTTCGCGCGCGCCGGCTGGTGCGATGCGGTAGTTGGCCTGGCCCTCCTGCTGCCGCTGCGCCAGGTAGCGGCCCAGGTCTTTGGCGGCCACCACATCATGGTAGGCCACCGCCACCAGACCCTGGCGCTGCGCATCGGCATCCAGCGCCTGAAAATAATCATGGAAATCGCGCCGTGACACCGTGTCAGAGGCGTTGAACAGGCCGGCAAAACCCCGCAGCAACAAGGCGTGGTGGTTTAGCTGTTGACCGATGCCGGTGTTTATTTCAGAAATCTCATGCTGTAACTCGGCCTCGATTTGCGCCGCCACACTGTTGCTGGCCTGATGCCAGAGCAAGCCTGTAAGCGCCAGGCCGCCTGCCAGCAGCAGCAATGCACCCCGCAACGGACGCGCCCGACGCGCCTCGGTGAGGTTGACAGGTGCGTTACCGGGCGCAGGTTTCATGGGCGTTTCAAGACTCAGGTTACTAGCAATAATATAGCTGGTAGCGCAATAGGCACGCGGGCTGTAGGCCTATTTTTCATAAAAAGTGCGACGAGCCTCAGCGGGCCTGACAGGTCATGCATGACCGACCTGCTGCTGCAGCCAGTTGGTGCAGGCCGCAAAGGGCATCGGGCGGGCCAGGTGATAGCCTTGCACCAGATGGCAGCCATTGCCACGCAGCACGGCGAGCTGCTCGGCCGTTTCCACCCCTTCGGCGATCACATCCATGCCCAGGCTGTGGCCGAGCAAAATGGCCACACGCAGCACTGACTGGGCTTTGAGTTCGTGGCTGGAGCGCTGCACAAAACTACCGTCAATCTTGAGTTCCTTGAAAGGCAGGTCAATCAACTGCACCAGGCTGGAGTAGCCGGTGCCAAAGTCGTCAATCGACAGGGTAAAGCCCATCAGCGACAGCCGTGTCAGGCTTTCCATGGCCAGCGACCGCTCCACCATCAACTGGCTCTCGGTGACTTCAATGACAAAGTCAACCGGGCTCAGGCCGGCGGCTTGTACGATTTGCCCGAGCCGCTCTGGCATGGCCAGATTCAGCGCGGTGTCCATCGACAGGTTGATCGCGGCTTTGAGGTGCAGGTGGAGCATGCGCCAGTGCGCCATGGCATCTGCCACCTGGCGTGCCATGGCAAAAAACAGCTCATCGGCGAATCGGTTGGTTTCAATGGCCGCAATAAAGCGGACCGGGCTGATCAGGCTGCCGTCAGCCTGTGGCCAACGCGCCAGCGCCTCCACCCCCACCGCCAGGCCGCTGCGGCTATCGACCTTGGGCTGAAACCAGGGAATGAATTCGCCGTCGCGCAAGGCCTGCGCCAGACGTTGCGGCGACAGGTCGGCGGCGGCATCGCTGCTGCATTCGATGGCCTTGGGTTGCAGGTTGGCCAGCAACGCCTGCAATTGGCTGGTAACGCAGGGTTTGGTCAAAACACCCAGGAGCTTGAGCCCGTGCGCGTTGACCAGGCCGGCAGCACTGTGCAAAATTTCGTCCTGTACGCCCGACAACAGCAACACCGCGCCCCGGTAGCCACGCTGCGCCAAGTGCCGCATCAAGACCAGGCCATCCATGCCCGGCATCGACAAATCGCAGATAACCGCCGCAATCTGGCTGCCATAGGTTTCAAAATGGACCAGCGCCTGCTCGCCAGTGCTGGCGCTGATGACCTGAGTCACGCCAAAACCCGCCAATTGCGCACCAATCAGGTCAAGCTGCAACTCGTCATCATCGACCAGCAGGATCAGGTTGTGGGTGGCTGTCATGGTGGATAGAAGTCTCGATGGCGATAAAACGACGGTGATTTAATCCTGCGGTTGCTACTTGCACCGGGATATTAGTTTATGTGAAGTCAGCGTGGATGACGGCCACGAAAAGACCTGAATTACCCTGAAACCCGCCACCCTGCCTTTCCCCGGCAGCGTAAAGGGCAATTACCGACATCTTGCAAACGGTCTGGTTTGGTGCCCTCCCCCCACAGAGGGCGGGTTGTGGCAGGGGCATGCACCCTGCACGGCTGCATGTTTCGGGATTGGCGTGTTCGGCGCACGCTTGTGGGGTTTTCACCACAAACGGCTGTGCAGCACGTCAGCCCAGCGCGTCGTTGACCTGTTCGTTGAATTCAGCCAGGTTGACGGCTGCATTGACTTCGCGCGGTAGCGCATCGCGCACACAGAATACGCCCAGAATCTTGTGGTTGTCGGCGGTAACCACTGGCAGATGCCGAAAGCCGCGCTCGATCATCATCAGCACCGCATCGGTCACTTTGGTCTCGGGGGTGATGCAGTGCGGGCTGCGTGTCATCACCTCACTCACGGCCACCTGGCTGGGGTCTTGCGCCTTGGCGAGCACGCGGGTGATCATGTCGCGCTCGGTCACGATGCCCAGCATGGCGTGGCTCGCGTCAATCACCAGCACGCTGGAGCTGTTGGTGCGTGTCATGACGCAGGCGGCCGAATACACGGTGGCCGTGGGCAGCACGCTGATGACGTGGCGCTGTGCCATGGATTGAAAAACAGTGCGTTCAGACATCACGGGCTCCTTTGGATTGAATTCAAAAACAATAGCTACTCACGCTTTATACACAAGGGCTAGAGCCCGATTTTTCATATAAATCAGCGCAGCGAAGCGTTGATTTTGTCCAGCGCCTTCATGCCCGGATTAAGCTGCGCAGCATTCAAGGTGTTGAGTGGTGCCGCAATGGTGTTGAGCGCAATATGCAAGTCGGTGGCCAGCGGGTCGATGTAGAGCAGGCCGGTGACGATTTCGCCGAGTTCGGCATGCGACTGCATGTAGCTCATGGCGGCGTAACGGTCGGTGGGGTCGTAGTCGGCGTGCAATTTGCGCAGGCGCAGCTTGCTGCCATCGTGCTGCTCCACATCCACCACCGAGCCGGGTGGGTAGTCGGCGGTGATCTCGGTGCCGGGCACCATGAAGTCGATGCGGCTGACGGCTTCGTTGTGCTGGCGCACATAATCGTAGCTCTTGGTACTGCCGCCGTGGTTGTTGAAGGTGACGCAGGGGCTGATCACATCGATGAACGCCGCGCCACCGTGTGCCATCGCGCCTTTGATCAAGGGCA
>JFJP01041211.1_pt1 | contig 10080 bp, 15 predicted proteins | sample 431651 | NCBI WGS metagenome assembly JFJP01 (sample SAMN02602958, study PRJNA72255) | Microbial mat metagenome, whole genome shotgun sequencing project. | biome: fresh water; feature: sink hole; material: water; isolation source: purple microbial (photo- and chemosynthetic) mats found in... | reverse complement strand
AAGGCATCCAGGACACTCTCTAAAACCAGAGGATTATCAAGAACATTTCCTCCAACTTTTAATATTACTAATTTATCCACTATAAAACATTTTTAAGAAATAACAGAAACCGGGGTTGCAATTTTACTTAGTGCGGAAGTCAGACGGCCAATAAACAAATCAGCTTCTGTTTCTCCCATGGTTAAAGGAGGAAGAAGTCGCAACACATTTTTATCGGACGAAGAACCAGTAAACACTTTTTCCTCTTTTATTAATATTTCTCTCAATGCATTCACCGGAAAATCAAACTCTAAGCCCAGCATTAATCCTTTTCCCCGAATAGTTTTTATTTCAGGTATCCTTTTCAGCTTTTCGACCAGGTATTCCCCTACATTAGCAACACTTTCAATAAGTCTGTCATCGGCAATAATATCGAGAACTGCAATAGCTGCAACACATGCCAAATGGTTGCCTCCAAAAGTTGTTCCTAACAAACCATGCTTCGCTTTAAAGGCAGGACTAATTATAGTGCCCGCAATAGGAAACCCATTACCCATACCTTTGGCCACAGTAATTATATCGGGCTTTATTTCGGCATATTGATGGGCAAAAAAACGCCCGGTACGGCCATATCCCGATTGTATTTCGTCCAAAATCAGTATAACGTTGTATTTTTTACACAAGGCTGATAATTGTTGAAGAAACTGAATGCCGGGCTCAACAATTCCACTAACACCCTGAATGCCTTCAATTATAACAGCACATGTATCATTCTTCTTCAGTTCATTTTCTAAAGCAGCTATATCACCAAAATTTAAAAAAGTAACATGCTCCCTGAAATTTAATGGTGCTGCAATGGCAGGATTATCAGTTACAGCAACCGCTCCTGAGGTTCTTCCGTGAAAGGCTCCTTTAAAAGCAATTACTTTTGATTTACCGGTATGAAACGATGCCAGTTTTAAGGCATTTTCGTTTGCTTCAGCTCCGGAATTGCTTAGAAACAAAAAATAATCTTCGTATCCTGAGATATTTCCTAATTTTTGGGCCAGTTCGTCCTGCAACGAAATAACAACCGAGTTGGAATAAAACCCAATCAGTTTAATCTGATCAATAATTCTTCTAACATAATACGGGTGCGAATGCCCAACAGAAATTACCGCATGACCTCCATATAAATCGAGGTACTTTTCACCGTCTTTATCAAACACATAACATCCTTCGCCCTTAACAGGTTCTATATCTATAATTGGATAAACATCAAATAGTTTCATTTTCAATTTATTAATACATTAATAACTTTAAAACGTCCAAATTATTTCTTCCTGAGTATTTTTGGATCGTTTCAATTTCCTTAATAGTTAATTTTTATCCTTTATTGCAGCTCAATTCCAAATCCTTATTTAAAAAGCTACCGGCTTTAAATTTAACCCGGTTTTCTCGTCAATACCAAACATAAGGTTCATATTTTGCACCGCTTGTCCCGACGCGCCTTTCACCAAATTATCAATTACGGAGGTAATGAAAATTTTGTCTCCGTGTTTCTCAACCGATAAAATACATTTATTAGTATTTACCACTTCCTTAACGCTTACTTCGCTATTTGTAACAAAAGTAAATGCGGCATCGCTATAGAAATCGCTATAAAGTTTTTTGGCGGCTTCTTCCGTCAAATTAGAAGTTGTGTAAGCTGTAAGAAAAATACCGCGGCTAAAATTACCCCGAACCGGAATAAAGTTTAATGCAGGGATTGAATTTCCGGCGGCAGCCTCGAGCGTTAACCGTACTTCTTTCAAGTGTTGGTGCGAAAACGCTTTATACACTGATATATTGTTATTACGCCAGCTAAAATGGGTGGTATCGCTTAAAGCCTGACCCGCACCTGTTGAACCTGTAATTCCGTTTATATGAACTTCTTCTTTTAATAGGTTAGAAGCTGCTAATGGCAAAAGTGCCAATTCGAATGCTGTGGCAAAACAGCCCGGATTAGCAATATTATTTGCGGTGGTAATTTCCTTTTTACGCAATTCGGGCAACCCATAAATAAAATCGCGGGAAACTCCCTGGTCCGGATTAAACTTTCCGTTCAACCGAAAATCCTGACTGAGGTCAATAATTTTTATGTGCGATGGAATATTGTTACGACTTAAGAAATCATTAGATTTTCCATGCCCTAAACATAAAAACAACACATCGGCCCCCGGTTGAACGGTATTGGTAAATACCATTTTTGTTTCGCCCAATAAATCGCGATGTACATCATATACCGGATGATCGCTGTGGCTAGTACTATGAATGAACGTAATTTCTGCTTTCGGGTGGTTTAACAAAATGCGGATAAGCTCTCCGGCAGTATAACCTGCACCACCAATTATTCCAACTTTAATGCTCATGGCTTATTTCCCTTTATCGCCGTTATTCTCCTTAAGTCCGTTAGCTACTTGCTGAACCTTCAGGAATAATGCTTCTTTTATGTGATTAAGACGTTCCAGTACTTTTAATTTCTTGAGGAAGTCAAACTGTTGTCCCTTATTTTTAGGATCGTAAAGCATGGCAGTGCAAAGGCACATACGACGTTGATTACGCATCAGAATATCGTAATTGGGACAGCTTCCACAGCCTTTCCAAAATTCGTCATCGACGGTTAATTCGGAAAAAGTAACGGGTCTATAGCCTAAATCAGAATTAATCTTCATAACAGCAAGACTGGTTGTAATACCAAAAAGTTTTGCTTCCGGAAATTTCTTTTGAGACAATTCAAACGTTTTCTTTTTCAAATTGCGGGCAATCCCCGATTTGCGAAAATCAGGAGCAACAATTAATCCGGAGTTGGCTACAAATTTACCGTGTCCCCAGCTTTCAATATAACAAAACCCTGCCACCTTTTCTTCATACGTTGCAATTACCGCCTTACCCTCCATCATTTTCTCCCGGATATATTCGGGTGAGCGTTTGGCAATACCTGTTCCTCTTATTTTTGCCGATTCCTCCATTAACAGGCATATTTCTTCAGCAAATATCAGGTGAGTTGCATTGGCAACATGAATTTTAAATTTTCGTTTTTGCATACTAATTAATCACTTAAACAATAAATAAAAAATGGAAAAACTGGAGAGATTAGCAGATTACGTAAATCCGCAAAATTATTTTAGCCCAGGGCGGGCCTAGGAGAACGATATGCATTTATGATAATGGTATGTACCACTTTTATCAAATCCATTGTTCCTTTTATATTCATTTGGGTTGCAAATATACCAACGAATTTTTTATTTGCAATTAAAAACATGAAAAATGTCATATCGGGAATCAGTCATAAACAGAAATCTTAATTATGCTTCTTCTTCCTTAAATTAATGGTGTCGCCAACAGATGGTTGTGCAGAAGGCTCCATGCCATTTAGCGTATATAAACGACTTAATTTCACTCCAAATAATTGAGATATATAACGCATTGTTTCCCCAGTTTTAACTATATGGGTATCATTTCCACGAGCAGCTCGGTTGCGCTTGGGTTGAATGTAGAGGATATCGCCGGCTTTTATAGACGAGTCAGGGCTTAAGTCGTTGTATTTTGGGAGTTCAAATCGCATAAGTTCCATTTCGGAAGCTAATTTCCCAAATGTATCTCCATCCTTTACAACGATATATTGAATCCTGTTCCGTTCAAAAAGCTCATGACTGGCAAGTTTAAACGTAAAATCAGATTCTTCGGCAGGCCGGGATCTTTTTTTCGGTTTCGAAAGCGAAGGTTTATCAATAAATACTTCCTGATCGTAACTATATAATTTATTTTCTTCAATAAGCTTAATCAAAAGTTGCGGATAACTGGGATTGGTAGCGTAACCCGCCTTTTTTAAGCCATGGGCCCACTTTTTATAATCGGTAGATGGATAATCGAATAAAAAACTATAACGACTTTTAGTGCGCAAGAAATCCGAATGGTCTTTAAATGATTCCAGCGAATTTGTGTATTTTCGGAAACATTCTTTTTTGGCGTCATCGTCATGATAGATAGTTTTACCCTTCCAATCGTGACATTTTATCCCAAAGTGATTATTCCCTTCGATGGTTAGCCTGCTATTTCCATTTTCCGATTCTAGCATTCCCTGGGCAAGAGTAATACTTGCAGGAATACCACTTCGGTGCATTTCGGCAATAGCAATATCTTTATATGTTTTTATATAATCAGTTGGAGTATTCCGTTTGCTTTTTTGTGCATATCCCCATTGGCTGCAAGTTAATATAAACACCCAAACTGCTACCTGAATCCGCATTTTACAATTGTTTTAATTGCAAAAATAAGATTCTCAATCAATCGGTGTTGCGTTTGTTAAGAAAAGCACGGAATTGTTAACAATCTAATAAATTATCTTTATTATTTAAAGTCAATTATATATAAATGAGCAGGCCCGGTGTGAACTTCTCCTGTTGGTAAAGCTCCTGAATTTTTAAGAAAACCCTAAAGTGTTAAAATATACTACGATAAAAGCCCCATGACCCTTTTCAATTTCTCCATTACTTCCATTGCTAATGGTTCCAGGGCCTGATTTTGAATAGCTACCATAGAAGCAACAGGGTTAACAGCAGCAACTTCTGTTGTCCCATTTTCTTTGTCAATTACAAGAATATTGCATGGTAACATTACCCCAATTTTTTCTTCTGCCTGTAATGCTTTGTATGCAAATGAAGGATTGCAAGCCCCTAATATTTTATACTTTTTGATATCGACCCCTAATTTCTCTTTTAACTTCGATTGCATATCAATTTCAGAAATTATTCCGAAACCTTCCGTTTTTAAAGCTTCTGTAATTTTCAGAGTGGCATCATCAAATGTTGTATTTAAAACAGTGCTAAAATAGTATTCCATTAGATTAAATATGAGAGAATTAAAATACGTTTTTAATTAATATTCAGCAATGGATGCTGTACTAAGATTCTTGAAAGACCTGAGTCTTGCTTGAAACTGAAGGAAGAAATGGTGCAAAACTTGTTCAGCACCATTTCTTCTCGTACTTCTTTTCTAAAATTATTCTTTTTTCTTATCTGTATTAATCCCAAAAGGTAAATACAAAGGACAAAAGCTTATTACACTTGTCAAAATAAAGATACCCGACAAAATAAGCAATACTATTGCCATTACACCGGAAATTACATTTGTAAAATATAAACCAATAACAACAAGAGCGATTAGAATTCTTACCACCTTGTCAATTGTACCCATGTTCTTTTTCATGATGTTAAATTTTTAGTGAATATTCGTTTCTGTTAATCCAGTTCTTTGGCAATAGCAATGGCTGCAATGGTACCATCGGCTACAGCCGTAGTAATTTGACGATATTTTTTACTGATAACATCTCCCACAGCATACACACCCGGTATGCTAGTCTGCATATCTTCGTTGGTTTTAACATATCCCCATTGATCCAATTGCAGTTTATCTTTAAAGAGGTCGATGTTTGGTTTCATACCAATAAAAATAAATACACCATCGCTAACAATTGTTTTGCGCTCTTTGGTTCGAAGATCTTCCAGTTCGGTAATCATTTTATCGCCATCGCGCCTAAATAAACGTGGTTCGTGTTGAAACACAGTTGCAATTTTGGGATTTGCAAATATCTTTTCCTGCGCTTTTTTATTAGCGGTAAATTTATCGAATTGGTGCACAATGGTAACTTTACTTGCAAACTTGGCAATAAAATCTGATTCCTCTATAGCCGAATTGCCCCCGCCAATCACAACTACCTCTTTATCGCCATAATATTTAGCATCGCAGGTTGCACAATACGATATACCTTTCCCTTTAAGTTCGCGTTCGCCAACTGCCCCGGTGGCATTAGGCGATGTTCCGGTAGCTATAATAATTCTCTTTGCTTTTAGGGTTTCGAACTCATCAATAACAATCTCCTTTTTCTCAAGGTCGACTTTTGTGATATCGACTGCTACTTTATAAACTGTACCGCACATTTTGGTTTGCTCGCTCATGTTGTGCGAAAGCATGTATCCTGCCTGAGGTTCTATAAATCCGGGATAGTTCGACACTTCATGCGTAGTGGCTACTTGTCCACCCGGTAAAGCAATATCTACCAGAACCGTATTTATTTTTGCCTGGCATAGGTAAAGTCCTGCAGTAAGCCCGCCCGGTCCGGCTCCCAGAATTATTACATCGCATTCGGAAACAGAGGGTTTTATCTGATCCTTAATTTCCTTTACCTTGTTTTCCGGCAACATACTATCGAGATTATGAATGATGTCGCTGCGTTTAATCCCTCCAGTTAGCCGGTTGCCTACCTCTGCACCATTATCGAAGAAAAGCAAGGTTGGCGAAGATTTTACCCCGAGCTTGTCTGCCAGCTCTCTGTTTTGTTGACGGAAAATTTTAAGGAATTTTAGGTTGTTCCCATAAAGTTTGGCCAACCCTTCAAATTTAGGAGCCAGAGCTTCACAAGGAGGGCACTCCGAAGAATAAAAGTCGAGGACGACTTTTTCACCTTTTAGAACTTCCTGTTCAAATTCGTTGGCATTAATTTCTTTCATGGCGGTTTTTGTTAAAATATGCAAAAGTTACAACATAATAAAACAATGAGAAACAAGGAGAACAAAAAAAATAAAATTGGGTTCCGACACTGCTCTCTTGAAAAAAATGCAATAGCATTTGCACAATATGTCAATGACCAGTTCTATTTTTTATGTACTCGTCCATTTCTATCATCTTACTATATTTCTATCTAATTTTACTTAATTAATAGAACTTCGTTTATCGCTTTTTTCAACGATTCTTTCGAAAGAACTCCAAGCGATGCTTGAGGTTTTCCATTCTGAGGAATAAAAACTAATGTAGGAAGACTTTGAATTCCGAGGCTGGTCGATAATTGTTTTTCCTTGTCGGTATCAACTTTATAAACGATAATTTTACCAGCATACTCTTTGGCAATCTCTTCTAACCTCGGAGACATAATACGACAAGGGCCACACCAGTCGGCATAAAAATCAATAATACCAGGCTTGTTCCCCAAATATTTCCATTCCTTATTGGTTTCGTAATTGAATACCATTTTTTTGAACTGCTCATTCGTAAGATGGACGATAGCACTTTCATTCTTTTGTTGCCCTTGAATTATTAGCAGGAAAGCAAACAAAAACGTTATTGAAAAATAAACTCTCTTCATATTCTGTGTTTAAAATTTAAATTTATCCTCTGCATCCGCATGATTTCTTATCATCTGGCTTTTCGGCGGTAATTGTAAAACTGGCCACTTCAGCTTTGCCTTTTGAGTAGGGCGACGATTCTTCAATTATTCTTACCGATGTGAAGCCAGCATTGTATAGTGTTTCAAGATACTCGCCCCGGGTAACAGCTCCAGCCCAACATTCGGCAATAGCCTCGGGATTAGTCCTGTATTCTTCGGGAATAGGCGATGTTGCATAAATATCGCTTACAACAAAGCGTCCCCCTTTTTTCAATATCCTAAAAACCTCACTCCAAACAGCCTGTTTATCATTTGCATGATTTATAGTACAGTTTGATATAACTAAATCGGCGAGATTACTTCCAAGTTTTAGATTTTCTAATGTACTTTTAATGAAATTTACATTGGTAATCCCAAGTCGTTCAGCTGTATTAAACGCTTTATGTATCATCCCATCAGAGATATCGATGCCATAAACATAACCATTGCTGCCTACGTCTTCGGCCATACGCAATACATCCGTTCCCCGGCCGCTTCCCAGATCAACACATACTTCGCCGGGCTGTGGTTGGGCATAATTAATTGCGCCTCCACACGAAAGACAGCATTCAGTTTGTGCCAATTCGCTATACCGCTTGTTTATTTCAACCAGACTCATATGCTTATATAATTAACATTTACCACTACTACACGGACTTTTAACAATAAATAAACCAATCAGCCCTCCCCAAATAATACTCATATAGGGATTACTGGTTATCGCACAAGTACCGGAGGTGCAACCCACAAAATAATAGTAAAGAAAACCAGCTAAACCGCCAATTGAAGTAGCGAGAAAAGGTTTCCAGAAATACCACGATGTGAAAAAATCCTTTACAGTTTTCGGTTTTGATTCTAACTCACAATTCTTTTCCATAAGGCTGTTTTTATATTGTTTATTTCTATTCGTTTATTTATTAACCGGAAGGCCATTTTGGTTCCAGCCGGTTATTCCATCCGTCATCTGATAGACCGTTTTAAATCCGCTTTTCACCATGGAGTTTATCACGTAACCACTTCGGTTATTCGTTCTGCAGTATACAATATATTTAGCACTGCGGTCAAGTTTTTCAATTTTGTTTAAGGCATCGGGTTGACGAACATCAATATTTATTGCCCCTTTTATATGCCCACTGCTGAACTCATCGGGAGTACGCACATCGAGTAAAATCAGTTTTGAATCGCTTTTCAGCATTTGAACTACTTTTGTTGAATTAACTTCGGTTGCTTGCTGAGCATTTAGTTGAATAGACGTTATTAACAGCAAAACAATCAATTTTATAAATTTTGTATTCATGTGTGTGATTATTAATTATATATTTTTAATACTCTTTAATTACTTACTGCTTTCATGGGACAAATCTTCATACATTTTCCACATTCTATGCATTTGTCCTCATCAATAACCGGCAAGCCAAACCCTTCCTGCGAAATTGCTCCAACAGGACAAACCTGAATTAAGGGGCATCTGTGATTTTGAGGACAAGCAACCGGACTAATACTAAGTGCCATATTTATAAGAGATTAAACATTGTACTACTTATTTTATTCCTAGCAACACATTCATTAATTGAGGCTTTGAATGTACCCCTGATTGTTTATACTTTTCCTCGCCATTTTTAAAAATCATAAGGGTAGGAACACCGCGAATATGAAATCGGCTTGCAATTTCAGGGTTTTGATCAACATCAATTTTTATAACCCTTATGCTATCTCCCAGTGCAGCAGCTACATCTTTTAAAATGGGCGACTGTGCTTTGCACGGCCCACACCACAAGGCATGGAAATCAATAATTACAGGCCGGTTATCGTTTATAATCGAATCAAAATTTGCTTTCATAGTACTATGCATTTTGAAATTGTTGTAAAAGAAAATCCTTTGATTTTATTCCTACAAAGCGCTTAACCTCAACACCATTTTTAAAAAGTATTAATGTGGGAATACTGCGGACTTTAAATTTTTGAGCTAACGATTGATATTGTTCAATATTTACCTTACCAACCTGAGAGTTGCCCGATAATTCAGTTGCAACATCGTTTAATACCGGCGCCATCATTCGGCATGGAGCGCACCAAGCCGCCCAAAAATCGACCAATACAACCTTGTTTTTAGTTTGTTGCTGAAAATTTTTATCGGTAAGGGTTAAAATTGTATCGTGATCGGCAACCATAGGTATGTTTTTCATTTTTGCTTTTGCTGTGAAAAGAAAAATTCCGAAAGCAACTATTAAAAGGCCAAATATTACCATTGCTGTTTGCATATATATTTTGTATTAGGTTTTATAAATTATAATGTATAGATGCCTTCCAAATTTTTATTTAAACTTTCAGGCATTAACTGCTGCTGAAAATTTGCTATCCAAAATTGCTTGAACCTGTGCTTTTGATTGAATACCCGAAGTTGCTCTTATTACTTTTCCGTCTTTATAATATATGGTAAACGGAATTCCCATAAAACCATTTACTTCTGGTAGGTTTCTAATAACATGCGATTCCGGATTATCAAATTCCATATCGTAAAATTTAACATGTTTGTAGTCGTCCTCTATTGCTTCGGCTACCCCATAAACCGGGATGCACATGGGGCCCATGCGGCCACATATAACCACTACATTCTCGTTTTCGCTTAAAACATTAACATGGTCTTCGGCAGTTTCGATATGTTTTAGATTTGTATATAACATAGCATTTTGTTTTGTAATTTATGATACAAAGTTACATTACAATTTGCGGCGTATTGAGATTTTTCGCTTTTAGCGCAACAACTTCGGGATTGAATTAGGACAACTTTTTTATTGATCTAAAAATAAAAGAGGATTCATTTTTATATAGAAATAAAAATCAGTAAATTTAAATTAGTAGTTACTAATAATTCAATA
>JFJP01034901.1_pt1 | contig 10080 bp, 7 predicted proteins | sample 431651 | NCBI WGS metagenome assembly JFJP01 (sample SAMN02602958, study PRJNA72255) | Microbial mat metagenome, whole genome shotgun sequencing project. | biome: fresh water; feature: sink hole; material: water; isolation source: purple microbial (photo- and chemosynthetic) mats found in... | reverse complement strand
GGTGCCGTTGTGCGGAACCACCCCTTGCGGCGATGGGTGCGGGTCATTTTGCCGCCTGCTGGAAAGCCATGGAGGATCCCGAATATGCGCGATCTTGAAAACGTGAAGGGGGCGGATGCGCCCCTCCTCGAGGTGAGGGATCTGAAGAAGGAATTCCGCGTGCACCGTGGTAAGTCAATCGTGCGCGCCGTTGACGGGGTAAGCTTCACGCTTGCCCGCGGCGAGATACTCGGCCTCGTCGGTGAATCCGGATGCGGTAAAACCACTACCGGCAAGCTGGTTATGAAACTGCAGCAGCCAAGCTCGGGTTCCATTTTTTTCGAAGGCGAAGACTGCGTGACTCTGGACCGCGCCGGTCTCCGGCTCTGGCGGCACCGGGTGCAGATGATATTCCAGGATCCCTACGCCTCCATGAATCCCCACTACCGTATCAGCGACGTCCTCGAGGAGCCGCTGCTGGTCCACGGCATCGGCAAGACCAGGGCCGAGCGTCGGGCGATATGCGCGGCAGTCCTCGAACGCGTCAAGCTGAGCCCTGCCCAGGACTATCTCGACCGGCATCCCCACATGCTTTCCGGGGGCCAGCGCCAACGCGTTTCGACGGCGCGCACACTCGTACTCAATCCGCGCATCATCGTAGCCGACGAGCCGGTTTCGATGATTGACCTGTCAACGAGGGCCGAGATACTCGCGCTGCTCCGGAGCATCCAGCGTGACCTGGGCATTTCGTTCCTGTACATAACCCATGACATATCTACCGCGCGCTACTTCGCCGACCGCATCGCCGTCATGTACCTCGGACGCATCGTCGAAATAGCGAGCCAGGACGACATCATAGACCACCCGCTCCACCCGTATACCAAAGCTCTTATCGACGCTGTCTGCGAGCCCGAGCCGGGCCGGGTAAAAATCAAGCGGGTGCTGCAGGTCACCGGAGAGATACCTTCGGCTGCCGACATACCCGAAGGTTGCCGTTTCAACCCACGCTGCCCCCACGCCACGGAAGAGTGCAGGCACCTGCCTGAACCGGAGCTAGAAGAATCAGGCACCACAGCCGGGACGGGGCACCGGGTTGCGTGCAGAAGGTGGCGCGAACTCAAGAAAGAAAGCAGATAATACGGAGGGGTCAAGGCTTTGCGACCTTGACCTCTTCCGCCTGGCTCCTGCAAACTCGGTGCATGCTTGAATTACGCACCATAGCAAAAGCTTACGGGAAGAAAACCGTACTTGCCAATATAGACGCTACTCTGCAACCCGGCACCGTTACCGCGGTCATCGGCGCAAACGGCTCCGGAAAATCCACGCTGCTTAAAATCATCTGGGGAGAGATTGACGCCGATTCAGGAACGATCCACCTGGATGGAGAGCCGGTAAACACAACATCCGAGCGCTGGAAAAGGATTGTAGGCGCAGTACCCGACGACGACGCGCTTATAGACGGCCTGTCGATACGGGGACATTTCAGGCTGTGCGGCCAATTGTCCGGCCTCAGTCAGGCCGAGACAGAAAACCGGACGTCGCACCTGCTGACGCTCTTCAACCTGTCCGAGGCCGATAAAACGACGAGAAGCGCCGATGAAGCGTCACGCGGAAACCGCAAGCGGTTGGCGTGCGCCTTGGCCCTGCTGGCTGAGCCGACGATAATCGTCATGGACGAACCTTACTCGGGGCTCGATGTGGAACGATCGGCTTCCCTTTCAGGCATCATCAGGCTGCTTGCGCAACGCGGCCGGACAGTCCTGTTCTCGTGCCACGAAGAAAGCGTGATTCGCGCAGTGGCTGACAGATTCCTCCAGATCCACGACGGGATGGCAGAGTGCGGCCCCATCCAGGACATGCCCCTCAGGGCTACTGGAAACCTTGCCGGCGAGGAGTCTCTTCCGTGGCTCAGATAATAACGGTCATGAAGGAACTGCGCCAGGCTGACACGAACAGAAGAAACAGGGACAGGATGGGCGGGGGACTACGAGCCTTGACCGCCTATATGACAGGCTTCACGATCATACGGATGGGGGCCAATACGTATGTATACTTTTCATCACTGAGAAACTTGTCCAGCAGAGGCGATGTGTATGGTCTAGTCGTTATGCTGACGGCCATCTCGTGCGTACCACTCGTGACAGGCTTGATACTTTCGCCGGACAGGACGGATACCCGGCGCCGCTTCTCGATGCTCCCCATTACCCGCAACACGAGGTTCGCCATTTCTGCCGTGGAACCGGCTGTGTCGGCGTTGCCCATACTCTTGCTCGCATCGTTGCTTCCCGCCGTTTCGGCGCTCCCCATCATCGCATTTTCCGTACTGGATTATCTGAAGCTGGTATCGTGGTATGTCCTCACCTGCGCCACGTTCTCGCTGGGCATCCGTTCTCTCTTGGGAATCCTGGCAAAGCTTGCCGGATCCAGCCGCAGGAAAAACGCCGGGCATTCCAGGCGCATCATGCTTGCCACGGTGCTTGCGGTATTGGCGGCTGCTAACCCCAGACCGGTATTTGTTGACGGCCGGCTCGCCATGGCTCTCTCCGGATCCACTACAATTCAACCGGAAGCATTCCACGTTGCATCCTTGCCATTGGATAATTTTATTACCGCTGTTTTGCTGCTTGCTTTGGCGTTGCTGTTTGCCGCTGTCTGCGCCATAGCGGAGGATGCCGCGACCGGCCGACGCGGATTGATCCCAGGCTTCTGGCGTGCGTCAGACCAGCCTGGAGCGCGTTGGCTTAGACCGCACTGGCTTCCGTCGCACTTGCGCGTCAGGCTGCCAGCCATGCTTCCCGTGGTGGAAGCCGAACGCCGCGTTTATCCGGACCTTATCGCTGCATGCGCATTGGCAGCAACATCGGTCATACAGAAACCCGATCCATCGCTGCCGTTATGGTTCGCGGCAGCCTTGCTGCTGGTGCGTTTCGGTTCGGCCGTGGGGCACGTTGCCACCGACAACCCTGCCACAAAGCGCTTTACCTTCATCCCCGCAAAACCTGGTACGGCAAGCCGCGCATTTCTGACGACTGCAGGCACGGTTGCCATTCTCATAAGCCTGCCGCTTTGTCTCGCGAGCTTCGCGCTCGCCCTTGGCTGATTCTCAAGGCTTGGCCAAAGGCTGCGTACAAGTCGGAATTCAGGGCTCGGACAGCCGCCGCGTCGATCTTGAGCACCTTGCGGTCATAGGTATAAAAGCCGTTGCTTTCTATCTCCACATCGGAGACCTGGGTATAGACAGCCGCGCGCAATCCCTTGCACACCAAGGGGACAAGCTGCCCGCGCATCAAATTTTCATAACCTATTTGCAACTCGGCTGCATTCTCATAAAATCGGTAGCCGAATCGCTTCGAGTCATCCCACATATGCCCGGGAACTGCCAGATTGTAGCCGCCGAATTCCGATACAAAGTACGGCCGCCTGTCGCAGCGCGGCGGGGTACGCAGCTTGACCAGGTACGTGTGGCGGCTGCGGAAATTGCCGCCTCCCTGGTCGTGCCAGCCGGAAACCGCGTCGATCAGGCGTGTCGCGTCACACGTGCGCAGATCATCCGCGATGCGCAGCGATTCAAATTGCCCCCAGGATTCGTTGAAAACAGACCACATGACTATGGACGGGTGATTGCGCAGTAAATCAACCATACCCCCGAGATCGGCTTCAAACTCGTCACGATCCGCCTGCAGCGCTCGCCCTGCATCCAATAACGCGCGCCTTGAGCGGTCCTTCGCATGCAAACCAAAAATCATGGCAGCCGCAACTTTCAGCGTGCCGGCTGCCCGGTTTTTTCCACCTGAAACCGCGTCCTGCATCACCATCATGCCAAGCCTGTCAGCGTGCCAGTAGAAGCGCCGTGACTCTATCTTCACGTGCTTGCGCAGTGTATTGAAACCCAGGTCCTTCATCGCCTCGATGTCGAATATCAGTGCTTCGTCTGCTGGCGGCGTCATGCCGCTCTCCGGCCAGTACCCCTGATCAAGAACAGCGTTCAGGAAAACCGGCTCGCCGTTGAGCAGGATGACGGGACTCCTGCCGGCACCGATAGCCTTACCAGCCCCCGCATCGGCAGCCATGCCGGAGCTCGTGCCAAGGTCGATGGTGCGCAGTGCAAAGTACGACTCCACCGAATCGACGACAGTACTTCCTTCAATGATTGCTGTTGTAAAACCGTACAGGTAAGGATCGGCCGGAGACCATGGCCTCGGGTCCGGCAGGTCAACATACATCGGTACCCCGGACAAGCCCGATACATCGAGCCTGCCACCATCCGGCATGGCGATGGAAACGGCCACCGTGGCCGGATGTCCGGTTTCGACGACGAGCGATACGCACCGGAGGTCTTTCCCGGCATCCGCCCGCACACCATGTATGGCATTGGCCGCGGGAAGCGGTTCAAGCCACACCGTCTGCCAGATGCCGCTGGTTGCCGTGTATAGGATTCCCGCGGGGTTTAGCGCCTGCTTTCCGCGCTGCTGAAGGCCCGTGTCGCTGGGGTCACGGACCGCGACGACGAGTTCGTGGCTGCCCGACGCGGCGAAGTCTTCCAAAGCTGGCAGTTCGAAGGAGAACGGCAGGTAAGCGCCGCGATGCGTCCCCAGCGGAACTCCGTCGATGAAAACAGCCGCCAGGTAATCTACGGCCTCAAAGTGCAGCTGCACCTTGCGGCCAGCCCAGGCGACCGGAAGGTCGATGCGCCTGTGGTACCAGAGCGTCTCGTCGGGCTGAAGTGGTTTATTTACGCCCGAGAGCGCGCATTCAAGCGCGAACGGTACTATGATCTGCCCATCGAATCGCGCCGGTATTTGATCCGCGACACAGGGTCCCGCCCCGGACTGCCTTATGGCGTAGTCCCAGGGGCCATTCAGACACAGCCAGTCACTGCGGACAAGCTCTGGCCGCGGATATTCGGGCAAAGGGGACGAGCGGTCAAAAGCCTCGCCCCATCGCGTCGTGATCAACCCGCCAACCGGCTTACGCCCAGCGCACCAGACCAGGGATGAACGGATGCACAAGCCCCTCGTGCCTGGGCAGGACGCGTACGGAATAACCGTGCTGCCCGGTCACTTCGCAGGGTACTTCCACCGAGTACTCGTGCGCGCCTCCCTGGGATTTGCCGGCTGCCATTTCAACGCGTTCCGGTTCATAGATATCACCGGTGCTTGAAACCGGGCCATGGTAGAGCTCGACAAGAACCTGATCGGGTTTGAGGTTGCCCAGACTTACCCTGGCTTCCATGCGGACCGTATCGCCCCTGTCCATTACCGGTCTTGCCGTTGACCTGATATCATCGACGGTCACCTTGTCCCATTCCCTCCGGGCCAGGTCAAGATAATCGGCAGCGGCTTTGGCCTTGTCCCATCCGGTACCCTTGAGCTTCCGGGCGTTCTCCAGAGCCGGCTGGTAGTAATGGGTGCTGTATTCCATCAGAGTCCGGTGGAAGCAGAAGTTTTTGCCCACGTTGTGGATCGAGCACTTCATCATCTTGATCCAGTCGCGCGGCAGGTTGTCTCGGCCTCGGTTATAGAAAGTCGGTATGATTTCGCGCTCAAGAAGGTCATACAGCGCTTTCGATTCTATCTCGTCCTGCAGGTCGGTATCAGTATATTCTTCACCCTTCCCTATCGCCCAGCCGCATTCTGGCGTGTAACCCTCGGCCCACCAGCCATCCAGCACCGAACAGTTGAGTACGCCGTTCATACCGGCCTTCATGCCGCTCGTACCCGAAGCCTCAAGCGGGCGGCGCGGGGTGTTGAGCCATACATCAGAACCCGACGTCATGTACCGAGCCATGGTCATATCGTAGTCTTCAAGGAAAACGATGCGCCCCTGCACGTCGTCGCGGCGGGAGAAATGCACCAGTTCCTTTATTATTTCCTTGCCGGGCAGGTCGTGGGGATGGGCCTTGCCTGCAAAAATAATCTGCAGCGGGCGTTCCTTGTCGGTCAGCAGCCTGAGCAGCCTGTCAGGGTCGGACAAGAGCAGGTTGCCGCGTTTATACGTGGCAAAACGCCTGGCAAAGCTGATCGTCAGGACAGAAGGCGAGAGGGCGTCGTCCGCCCTGAACAGTCCCTTTTCCGAAACCCCCATGCGGCGCATCTGCTTGCGCAGGCGGTCACGGGCAAATACGACCAGCCGTTCGCGTCGGCGCTCGTGCGTCCGCCACAACTCGTCGTCGCTTATACGCTCGATGCGGTCCCAAATATCCAGGTTGGTCGGTTCCTCGGCAAAACGCGGCCCGAAGTAGCGGTCGAGCAGTTCCAGCAGGGTATACGGAATCCAGGTGCGCGGATGTACGCCGTTGGTAACATAACCGATAGGTACCTCGTCCGTGGGAAGGCCTGGCCAGATTGCCTTCCACATGCCCCTGGAAACGTGTCCGTGCAGTTCGGAGACGCCGTTGGCATAGGCCGACAGCTTGAGCGCCAGAACCGTCATGCAGAAAGGTTCCGAATCGTCGTAGGGCCTTTCCCTGCCCAGGGCAAGGAAGGTCTTCCAGTCTAGCCCAAGCTGGCCTATCCACCCATGGAAATATTTTTCCATAAGGTCGATGCCAAAACGTTCGTTACCGGCGGGCACCGGTGTGTGAGTGGTAAATATGTTGGTAGCCCAAAGCGCCTGCGCCGCCTGTGCGAACGAGAAACCCCGTTCGTTCATCACTTCCCGAACGCGTTCGAGTCCCAGGAAGGCGGCGTGCCCTTCATTCATGTGCGCGACAACCGGGTTGACGCCCACGGCCCGCAAGGCGCGTATGCCGCCGATGCCGAGAAGTATTTCCTGCCGGATGCGGACTTCCTTGTCACCACCGTACAGGGCCGCGGTGATTGTCCGGTTGGCCGGTATGTTTTCTTCGATATTGGTATCAAGAAGGAACAGTGACGAGCGGCCCACCTTTACTTCCCAGACCTGCGCTACTATCACTTCGCCGGCCATCTCTACTGAAATTTTTACCGGATCGCCACCGGCGGTCTCGCGTCGCCGTACCGGCATGTTGTACCAGTCGTTTTCGGGGTATTCTTCCTGCTGGAAACCATCGGCGTTCAGGTACTGCCTGAAATAACCCTGCCGGTACAGAAGCCCGACGCCTACCAGGGGCAAGGCCATGTCGGAACTGGTTTTCATGTGGTCGCCTGACAATATTCCCAAGCCGCCTGAATAAATGGGAAGCGACGAATCCATGCCGTATTCCATGGAGAAATACGCCACGTAATCCTCGTAGGATCCCTTGTACCACGGCTGGCCATTCTTGTAGGCCTGGAATTTGCCGTACACCTCGCGCAAGGCCGCCAGATACGAATCGTCGGCGGCAGCAGCGTCAAATCGTTCCTGGGGAACCATGCCGAGCATCTTGGCCGGGTTCTGGCGTGAATGGCTCCAGACATCGTAATCCAGGCGTATGAACAGCATGATCGCGTCGAAGTTCCAGGATATCCACAGGTTGTGGGCCATTTCATCCAGCGGCGCAAGCGCTTCCGGAATCTTTGGTTTGACGGTATGGGTCAGGATTTTCATGGTTTACCACCGTACAAGCAACGTTAGGATAGCGCCGACAGGTGCGGCGCTTTTCCCGGGATGATACCCGATGGCAAGCTCAGGTGCAATCGCGGGGCGCGTCAATCGATGGCATTGTCGAAATTTGGCGCTTCAATCTCGTTGAAGTAGCGGACGGTGCCCACCTTGAGCTCGTCTGTCGCCTTCTCGTCGCATACGACCACCACTTTGGGGTGCAGTTGCAGGCACGAGAACGTCCACAGGTGGTTGACGCCTTCTTCTACCGCGTGCCTGAGCGCCCTGGCTTTATTTGCGCCCGACACAATTATGAGCACCTCGCGGGCGTCCATGATCGTTCCTATGCCCACGGTCAGCGCGGTGGCCGGTACCGCCGCCGGGTCGCCGCCAAAAAACCTGGAATTTGCCTCGCGTGTATCGCGGGTCAGCGTCTTTACGCGCGTCCTTGAAGACAGCGAGGAACCAGGTTCGTTGAAGGCTATGTGGCCATCGGAACCGACACCCCCCACGAACAGGTCTATCCCGCCCGCAGCAAGTATGGCGGCTTCGTAACCCGCGCATTCGGCATCCAGGTCAGTAGCGTTTCCATCGAGTATGTGCGTATTGCCAGGCTTGATATCGATACGGGAAAACAGCTTCTCCCGCATGAAGGTATGGTAACTCTGAGGATGGTCTTCCGGCAGCCCGACGTACTCGTCCATGTTGAAGGTAAGCACGCCGGTAAAACTGAGGGCGCCCCTACGGTACAAGCCGGCAAGTCTGTCGTAGAAGCCAAGCGGTGATGACCCGGTGGGCAGGCCGAGCACGAAAGGCTTTGCCTTTGATGAGCTTATTATGCGCTTTGCCACATAATTGGCGGCCCATTCAGACACACCATCATAATCCTTGCGTATTATCAGGCGCACCTGCGCTCCTTTTTTGGTGTCAGCTCCAGGGGCTGTCAACCAAGGTTGTTTTTGATGAAGCGCCCGCCAACCATCGAAGCCAGCACTTCGAAGTCAGTATCAAACACCACGATATCAGCTTCGTATCCGGGTACCAGCAGGCCCCGTTTGCCCAGCCCGATGATGCGCGCTGGATTGCTGGCCGCCATCTCGACTGCCGCTTCTATCGGCACTCCCCAGTCAGCCAGATTATGTACGCCGCGCACCATAGTCAAGGACGAACCAGCCATCACTCCGTCGCTCTTCCGGTGAAAGACGCCGTCTTCAAGCACCACTTCCTGGTTGTTGGCAAACAGGGGGCAGCGTTCCTGTTCCGTAGGCTTGAGGCCATCGGTTACCAGCACCACCTTGCTCTGGGGCTTGTCCCTGAGAAGCAGACGTATCAGATCCGGATGCACATGCTTGCCGTCGGCGATTATCTCGCAGGATAATTCAGGGTTGATGAGGATGGCGCCTACAGCGCCTGGGTCACGGTGGTGCAAGCGGCTCATGGCGTTGAAAAAGTGTGTGGAGTGAAGGATTCCGGCCTGCATTCCCTCCATCATGTTTTCGTAAGTTGCGTCCGTATGTCCCGCCTGCAGCACGATATTGCGTGGAAGGCAGTACAATGCCAGTTCGCGCATGCCTTTGAGCTCCGGCGCGACGGTCATGTTGGTAATGTGCCCACGCCCCGCCTCGACCAATTCTTCCATGATTTCCAGGTCAACAGGGCGGATGAATTCGGGTTGCTGCACACCGAGGCGGGCCATCGACAGGAAAGGCCCTTCAAGGTGGACGCCCATCACCTTGGCGCCGGTTTCCCTGCCCATCGCGTCGACGCAGGCTTCTATGGAGCGCTTCATGTCGCCGAGTTCCATAGGGTAAATCGTTGGGCAGAACGCCGTTACTCCGTACGAGCCAAGGTGGTCGGACATGGCCATGATGGCATCCACCGACAGGTCCTCGGTTCCATAACCAGCAAAACCATGGATGTGCGTATCGATGAAGCCCGGGGAAATATACGCCCCGCCAGCATCATAAATGGTGGTTTCGGAGGCAAAACGCTTCTGAACAAAGCGCTTCTCGGAAAAAACATCCGCTATGCGCCCATCCTCTATAAGCACCGCACAGTGCTCCATCTTGGCGTAACCAGCCAAAACCACAGCATTGTGAATACAGGTTGTTGACAAACTGTCCCCCAGCATATACCAGTACCATCATGAATGACGTACTACCAATAAGATGGCGAACTTCCGGGCACGCGTCAATGCCAGGTGATATATGAAAAACTGGATATTCGGTATCGATGGCGGTGGAACCAATTCACGGATACGCATTGAAGACGAATCGGGCACCCTGCTGCATCAGGGTGCCGGCGGAAGCACCAACATTCATTCCAACCCAGTAGCAGACGTCGAGTCGGTGTTGGCTGCGCTGCTACACGGGGCCCTCTCGGCTGGCCTCGATGCCAGCGGCTGCAAGGCCGGCTACATAGGATCTGCCGGCGTTGATACCGATGCCGACAGGGTTACCATGGTTGCCACCCTGCGGAAAGCCTACGACAAAGTAGCCGCGGGGATAGCCGTTGCTCCCGGGATTCCTGCCTTCGGAGCAGGAAACGATACTACCACCGTTTCATACACCCAACTGGATCCATTGTACCACCGCTCCAGCC
>JFJP01000380.1_pt1 | contig 10080 bp, 6 predicted proteins | sample 431651 | NCBI WGS metagenome assembly JFJP01 (sample SAMN02602958, study PRJNA72255) | Microbial mat metagenome, whole genome shotgun sequencing project. | biome: fresh water; feature: sink hole; material: water; isolation source: purple microbial (photo- and chemosynthetic) mats found in... | reverse complement strand
CCCTGGACGGCCTCCGGTTCAGCACCCTGCTGCGGGGGGAATCCCGTCTCCTGTTCCAGAATCTGCCCATCTTCCTGGTCTTCGACAACCCTGTCTCCGAGATGGACCCTGGAGTCCTCATGGATGCGGACGTGGACGGGTTCCTTTCGGCCCATGACGGCCTGCAGCGGATTCTCACCGTCCTGAATCCCGCCATCGAAGGCAGCCTGGTGCGCCGGGACATCCCCCGGACCCCCTTGCTGGCCATCGGGTTCCCCAAGGCCCTGCAGGAGCGCATCGGGACACTGGTGGAACACTTCGGCTTCGAACTGACCCCGTGCCCTCCCGGAGAGTTCGAGGCCCGCCAGAGCGCCCTGCGCGCACCGATCCTCCTCCTCCGCCTGGACCCGACGGGCGTGCGCGCCCTGAAGATGCTCCAGCAGATGCGGGACCATGCCTGGAGTCCCTACGTCATCCTGATCGGCCCCTTGCCGGCCGAGGCCCTGCAGCGGAAGTTGTTCCTCGCGGGAGTGAAAGACTGGCTCCCCGTGCCGCTTTCCCCCCCGCTCCTGCTCCATGCGGTACGGAGGGGCGTGGAGTGGCAGCACTTCAAGCGGATCCACCGGGAATTCCAGGCCCAGATCACCGATATGCGGGAACGCCGTCTCCTGCTGGAGATGGAAACCTCCTCCCTGCGCAGCGAGGTCCTGACGGACCCCCTCACCGCCCTCCTCAATCGCCGGGCCTTCAATCAGAACCTCGAACTCGCCATCAATCAGTGGGTACGCCACCACCGGTCCTTCGTCCTGATCTTCGGCGATATCGACTACTTCAAGCTCATCAACGATCGGTTCGGCCACCCCGTGGGCGACCAGGTCCTCCAGATCCTCGCGGAGAAGATCCGCAGTTCCCTGCGGCGATCCGACCTGGCCTTCCGGATCGGCGGCGAGGAATTCGCCATCATCCTCATGGAGACAGGCTTGCAGGCCGGCGCCGAGGTGGCGGACAAGCTCAGGCGCAAGATCGACGAGAACCCCATCACCCTGGAAACCGGCCAGTCCATCTTCCCCACGGTCAGTTTCGGAGTGGGTGCCCCTGGGGACAAGGACCTGGCCGCCCTTTGCCAGGCCGTAGATGAAGCCTTGTACATCGCCAAACACAAAGGACGGAACCGCATCGAAGTGGTTCCCGAGCCACAAACCTAGACGCCCGGAGGCAAGGCTAGCGGCTGAACAGCTTGAAATCCCCCAAGGTACGGAGGGACACCACGAAGTCCACCCTGTCTTCCCTGGAAAGACTGCTGGAAGTGTTCAGCGCAACGTGGGAATAGCGCACCGAGGTGGCGACACAGGGCGTCATGAACGCCAGAGCCAGCTCCGACGAGACGATCTTGTGATAGTCGTAGTTCATGTGGAATTCCAACCGGAGCTTGTCATCCAGGAACCGTTTCAGCCCCCCCACCTGGATGCCTCGCTGGCGGACCAGGAACCGGCTGATGCCTGCAGAGAAGAAGGCCAGGCGGAACTGGCTCTCCTCCTTGGATTTCAGTTCCAGGGAAAGGGAATTGTCCGTGGTGTTGGAAGCGATATCCGAAGAGGAGCGGAAGCTGATCCTCAGCCGATCGTTGGGCTCGGCATCGAACACGCTGTCGATGGAGGCCCACCCCTTCTTGAACTGACCGTCGGAAAGGAGAATGGGCTGGAAGAAATACTTGGTAGAGAGCTTCCAGCGCACCAGGTCCGCGAAGGTGTCCCCTTGGGAGCGACGCCCCATGTAGTGCTGCATGAGCCCGAATTCGAGGCTTTCCTCGCCCATGGCGCTGCCGGCCACGCCAGGCCTGGAGTCCACATCGTCGAATCTCGGGATGCGGGCCACGACGCCGGGGTTGGACGTGCGCGTGACGGCGAAGAAGGGCTCGATGACGTGTTTCACCTCCCCCTTGTAGCCGAAGAGACTGAAGTGTTCGAAGGTGCGCCCCAAGGGAGGTCCGGAAAGCTGGAGCCGCCCTGACCCGAGCACCCTCTGGATGGCTTTCCCATCCACCAGGAACGGGCTGATGTCCGGACTGAGTGCGGTGCCGCTCACCGCTTGCGCAGGGTCGTACAGGGGAGCGCGGAGGGAGGCGCCGTAATGGGTGAACCGGGCCAGGGTCTGCAGATCGGCTCGGAACGGACCCCATTGGCCCAGGCGTCCCTGGAGCCGGGCGAAGAAGTCTTCCCGGTCCCAGGTGTAGACCTGGTTGGGCTCCTGGTCGAACTCCAGTCGATAGGCCAAGCGGCTCCCTTTCACCCCGGCGTCCAGGTAGAACGAACCCAGTTCGATCGGGTACAGGCGGCTCTGGATCTCCGGCAAGGTCTGTTTCCGGAGGGTGTCGGGGAAACCCGTCTGATAGAAAGGATCATCCTGGGCCGTGAAGAAGCTGCGCTGCTCCGCCACATTGAAGCTGAGGCTCGCAAGGGGGAAATTCTTCCCCAGGTAGATGGCGCTGTCGAAGGAGGTGGACCCGAGATTGTCCACGCCCTGCCCATAGTCCGACTCCAGCAGACTGTCGGAGGCCTGGTTGATGTCAGCGGTGAACTGCCAACCGTCCTCCCGCTGCCACAGGTCCTTGAACTGGTACCGGTAGCGGCGCTCGCCATCGGTCCGCTGGTCGATGTAATGGCCCAGAAGCGTCCCCGAATGAGCTGGTGCGGGATTCCAACGGAACTCGGCTCCCCAGAGGGGATTCTCTTTGCTGTGGAACACAGGTTCGAAGGTGAGATCCATGGTGTCGCCAAGGGGCTGGAAGTAGGGCAGTCCAAGGGTGAGCCCCAGGGTGCTCGAATAGCTCGGCAGCGTTGGAAGCAATCCCGGGGAGCGCTTGGCCTTGGCCGGGTAGGTACCCCAGGGAAGGTAGAGCACGGGCACCGGACCCACATACAACTTGGCGTGGTTGAAGGTCGCGAACTTGTCCAGGTTGAGCCGCAACCGGGACAGGGTCATGGACCATCCAGGCTTTTCCTGGGGGCACGAGCTCACTTCCACTTTCTGGAAGTCCCAGCGCTTCAGGCTGGCAAAGGCCACGTGGTCCGAGCGCAGCGTCCAATCGGGAGAGATCTCGAGTTCCAGCGCCCAGGCTTCCCCGGCCCGATGATTCCAGTCCATTGCCAGCCGCTCGCACCGAAGCCGGATGCCCTGGCCTTCCAACCGGATATTCCCTTCGGCCCTCAGCATGCCGGTCACGGGGTTGTATTGGATATGATCCGCCAGCAGGAGGAGATCCTCGCTCTGGAGGGCTCCCCGCTCGATGGTCCAGCCCTCGGGTCCGTTCACTACCCGTTCGCCCCGGTATTGCAAAGGAACGGAGCCGTCGCTGGGAGCTTGGAACCCGAAAGGGCGATAGGGCAGCAGCGCACCGGGGTCCGGGATCTCAGCGAGGACAGGGGTTGGAGGAAGCGGAGGCAGTTCCTGGGCAGAGAGCAGGACCGTCAGGGTTCCGAGCATCCCGGCCCTCACCTTGCGAGAGACAGTCGGGACCGTCCGTGGGCAAGATGCGGGTACCGGAATGGTACAAAACCAGCCGGAGAGCTTCAGGGGGCCACCTCAGGACTTTGGCTTGACGGCTCGCGCCTTGGGTTTGCGTGGTGTGGTCGCCTTGACCGGAGGTTCTGAAGGGATAGGGTCGGCAGTCTTCCGGGTTTTCCGGGGCGCTTTGGGCTCGGGATCCGCTTCGATCTGGACTTTCCGGGGACGCCCCCTCCTGGCTGCGGGTTCAGATGGAACCATGGCAGGCGAAAGTGCTGCCTGTACGCTTCCCCGCAACCGGGGGCGCGAGGTGGGCATAACGAGGTCAGCCAGCACGTCCGCCGTCAACACCGGGGGTTCCGGCAAGGGCTCGGGCTCGGAGACGGGGGCCAGCAGCATGGGTTCGGCTTCCGGCTTCGAGGTCTCGGCACGGGTCCGGCCTCCGCGGCGTCGGCTGGAGGCTTTGGCCCTGGCCGGGTTGGCGTCAGGAATCACCTCGACGACCTCACCACCCTCCTCCATTAGTTCATCCTCGGGCTTGGCACTCTCAAAGAGGGCCCGGAGCCGTTCGCGTTCCCCAAGGGCCGCGCGCTGGGCATCCCGGCGATCATACTTGATCTCGGCTTCGGCCGGAGCCCGGAGACTGCGGGAGTCCTCTCCCAGGGCCTTCGCGAAGGAAATGGGAGCGTCACCCCCGAGCACGACCGTCTCGTCCTCAGGTTCCCGGATGCGTTCCGCATGATTCGCGACGGGCTTCTCGGCTGGTTCCTCCTCCCGCTGCTCGATCTCTGCGGCCATCTCGCCGTAGCCGATCTCGGGATCCGCCAGGATGATGATCTGACTGTCATTCTGGACTTCCAGCTCCGCCAGGTCCTTCCGTTTCTGGTTCAGCACCGCCATGGCAATGACGGGAGCCAGCTTCACGCGGATCTCCTTGACGGCTTCCCGGCAGAGGATCGCCTTGATGCGCCGCACCACGCTGAGGACCAGCGCTTCGAGGTTCTTGACTTTCCCGCTGCCCTGGCACATGGGGCAGGCTTCGTGGGTGACATTCTGGAGAGAGGGACGGATGCGCTGCCGGGTCATGACCAGCACACCGAAGCGGTTGATCTTCCCCACCTCCATGCGGGCCTTGTCCTCCTTGAGGCAGTCCACCAGACGGTCCTGCACAGCCCGGTTGTTCCCTTCCCGCTTCATATCGATGAAGTCGATGACGATGAGACCGGCCAGATCCCGCAACCGGAGCTGGCGTGCCACTTCCTCGGCGGCCTCGATGTTGGTCTTGAAGGCCATGTCCTCCACGCCGTCACCGGAGGTCTTCCCGGAGTTCACATCGATGGCCACCAGGGCTTCCGTCTGGTCGATGACCAGGGCCCCACCGGAGGGCAGGGAAACCTTCCTGGCGTAGACCCGATCAATCTGCTCTTCCGTCTGGAACCTGGAGAACAGCGGTTTCTTGCCGACGTAATGTTTCAGTACGTTCTGGAACTGGGGCATGGTGCGGCTGAAGAAGCCCTGGGCCTGATGGAAGGTGTCCAGGTCATCGATGTAGACCTCCTCCATGTCCGAACTGAAACAGTCCCGGAGGGTGCGGGTGACGACATCATCCTCCTGCCACACGAGGCCCGGACCCTGGCGATGCTTGTAGCGCGCCAGGACCTCCTTGTAGGTGTCCAGCAGGTAGTCCAGATCCCGCTGGAAGTCCTCCTTGGTGACGCCCAGGGAGGCGGTCCGCACGATCACGCCCATGTTTTTCGGAATCTCCAGTTCGTCGATGAGGCGCTTGAAGTATTCCCGTTCCTCGCGGCTCTCGATCTTGCGGCTGATGCCGTTGAGGGGGTTCCCGGGCGTTAGCACCAGGTAGCGGCCAGGCAGGCTGATCTGGGCCGTCATCATGGCCCCCTTGCTGCCCAGTTCCTCCCGGACCGCCTGGACCATGATCTCCTGGTCCCGGCTCAACAGATCCTGGATCCGGCCGCGTCGGCCATCGCCGCTCACCAGATCCCGGGGCAGCTCTCCGATGGGCAGGAAGCCATTCTTCTGCCCCCCATAATGAATGAAGGCGGCCTGGAGGCTCGTGTCTGCCCGGACCACCTTGGCTTTGTAGATATTGCCTTTGATCTTCTCGTTGTGGACGAATTCGAGGTCATAGTCGGAAAGAACACTGTCCACGAGGGTCGCAACACGAATCTCTTCCGGATCCGTGGCATTGATGAGCATTACTTTTCTTGTCAAAACATTCTCCTGAGGGTTGGACAACGCCGCGCTTCCAGCGGGCTGTCACGGGGATGGGGTTGGGGATGGGGGGGAATATGAGATTGTCAGCGCGTTGCAGGAATTTCCTGGAAACCCTGTGGAACGGTAACTTCACCAGCGAGACGCGAAAAGGTTCCGGCCAACTCTGGCTTTCCAGGACATTGTCCCAGGGAGAGCGCTCCCAGGCAAGGGTCACGATTCCATGCCCCCCTGCTCAGGGCTGCAGGAGGTCCGGGGTGAAGGATGGAACAGGAATTAAGCTTCGGGAAAGTTACCCATCAGGGCAAACTTGGAGTAATCGGTGTTTTTGGAGTCGAGATGACCCTCAATGCGATCTTGCGCTGGCTGAAGCCCCATGAAATGGTCTTTTTCGACCTGTTGGAATCCTCTGCGGAAAACATCTACCAGGCCATCCAGTACTTCGACCGGGAGATCCGCGTAGGGGATGCCGCCAGATGGCCGGAGTTGCGTCGCCAGATGAAGGAATACGAGCACACCGGGGATGAATTCACCCACGAGATCATCGATCGCCTGGACAAGACCTTCGTCACCCCCATCGAGCGGGAGGACATTCTCGCCCTCGCCCATTCCCTGGATGACGTCGTGGACATCTGCGACGCCATCTGCGAGCGGCTCGTGCTCTACCGCATCGACACCATGCAGCCGGCGGTGATGGAAATCAGCTCGTTGGCAGTTGAAGGGGCCCGGGAACTGACCTTCCTCGTCAAGAGCCTCCGCAACATGTCCGATACCCGGGAGATCAGGCTGCATATCCGCCGGGTCCATGTCCTCGAGAACCAGGCGGATTCCGTTTACCATTCGGCCCTGGCGGAGCTGTTCAAGGACCCCAAGGATCCCATCGAGCTCATGAAGTGGAAAGAGCTGCTCGACCACATCGAGGACGCCACGGATCGCATCGAGCTGGTGGCCAAGGTCATCGGCTCCACCGTGATGCGAAACGCCTGAGTCCATGGATATCGCCTTCCCCCTGATCCTCATCGTCGTCCTGGCCCTGGGTTTCGATTACATCAACGGCTTCCACGACACGGCCAATGCCATCGCCACTGTGATTTCCACTGGGGTGTTGTCAGCCCGCAAGGCCATCCTCATGGCGGGTATCCTGAATTTCGGCGGCGCCTTGATGGGAACCGCCGTAGCCATCACCATCGCCAAGGGCATCGCAGATTCCCAGTATGTGGTGCCCGCGGTCGTGATCGCCGCCCTGGCGGCCTCCATCCTGTGGAACCTCATCACCTGGTACTTCGCCATCCCCTCCAGCTCCAGCCATGCCCTTGTAGGGGGCCTCTCCGGGGCGGTGATTGCGCATTCGGGACGCAGCGCCCTGCACACCACCAAACTCAAGGAGGTGGCCACCTTCCTGGTGGTCAGCCCCCTGCTTGGCGTGTTCATCGGCATGCTCCTCATCCTGGTCATCCTGTGGGTATGCCGACGCATCCCCAGCCATCGGGTGAATGTCGCTTTCCGGAAGCTGCAATTGGTATCGGCCGCCACCATGGCCTTCGCCCACGGAACCAACGATGCCCAGAAGTCCATGGGCATCATCGCCTTGGGCCTCATAACCTACGGCAAGCTCTCCGCCCACGGAGCCCATGTGGACGTGCCCGTCTGGGTGAAGCTGGCCTGCGCCACCGCCATGGGACTTGGCACCCTGTCCGGCGGCTGGAAGATCATCAAGACCATGGGAAGCAAGATCGTGAAGCTGCGACCCATCCATGGTTTCGCGGCCGAAACCAGTGCGGCGCTGGTCCTCCTGGGCACCGCCCATTTCGGAATCCCCGTGTCCACCACCCATGTCATCAGCGGCGCCATCATGGGCGTGGGTACCAGCATGAATGCCTCTGCCGTCCGCTGGGGCGTGGCTGGCAACATCCTGGTAGCCTGGGTCCTGACGATTCCCGTGAGTGCTCTGCTGGCTGCGGGAATCCTCAAGCTGATCATCCCCTGGTTCTGATACCTTTTCGCCTCCAAAAGGATAAAAACAGAACTCCCACCAGGTTTAGCAAGAAAAATGCCAAGCACACCAAGAACCGTGCCTTCACCAGTTGGGTTCCTTGGTGTTCTTGGTACCTCTTCGTGTTCTTGGTGGGAGGTTCTTTCTCATTGATCGCGAAGCCGTATGACGCCCCCGTGCTTGCCCCGGCTCAGCGGCTGTAGCGGCGCAGCATGCGCATGTTCCGTCGGTAGGCCGAACCGCGCGTGAAGTTGATGGCCACCTGTTTGGGAAAACGGGTGATGGAACTGGCGATGTTGATGAAGGTCCGGACGACGTGGGCGGCCCCCTTGCCCTGGCGCGTTGCATTGTCGTAATAGACCATTAATGCATTGCGCATCAGGGTTTTGGGCAGGTTGAACAACCCAAAGGACTCCAGCACATCGTGATTGATGCGGCGCGTGCCATCCTGTTCTGTGACGATCAGATCTTCAGGTTTCAGTTCCTGTGGCATGGAGCACTCCCGCCGCTTCTGGTCAGATTATCGGGTCCCCGGCGGCGAACATGAATTCGGGCCCGGACCCCCCCGAGTCGGAAAAATGCCCTCGGGAAAGGTTACCTAGCAAGTATCGTAGCTATTTCGCCGGGTGTTCCAAAAAGGTCAGAGCCGGATTCTTCTCGGCGGTGGTCCTTCGCTGCCAGTCGTTTTCGAAGAGAATCGCCGGGTTTCCCTCGCTGTCTTCCACCAGTTCACCCCAGAACCGGCTGGGTTCGGGCCAGCCCCCTTCCAGCCAACGGGCCATGACGAAGCCGCGGGGTTCCAGGAGCACCGCCGAGGCGTATTCGTCCTTGAGCCGGTGCTGGAGCACCTCGAACTGGAGCCGCCCCACCGCTCCCAGCACGGGCAAAGGAGCGCCCCCCTTGGGCCAGAAAACCTGGACCACGCCTTCCTCGGCGATCTGCTGGAGGCCTTTCAGGAACCCCTTCCGGGCCCCAGGATCCGCCAGCCGGACGCTCACGAACTGTTCGGGGGAGAACCGAGGGACAGCATGGAATTCCACGGGTCCCGCCGCCGAGAGCACATCTCCGATGCGGAACATGCCCGGGTTGATGAGCCCCAGGATGTCCCCGGGGAAGGCCTCGTCCACAATCTGCCGCTCCCGGCCGAAGAACATGTGGGGGTAGTTGAGCTTGATGGATTTCTTCTCCCGCACGTGCAGGGCGTCCATGCCCCGCTCGAAGTGTCCGGAGACAATGCGGGCGAAAGCCACCCGGTCCCGGTGAGCCCGGTTCATGTTGGCCTGGACTTTGAAGACGAAAGCCGTGAAGGGCTGGTCGGTGGTCACTTCCCCCCCATGGGCCAGGGGCCTGGCATGGGGGGAGGGCGCCATTTCCAGGAACTCGTCCAGGAACTCAGCTACCCCGAAATTGTTGAGAGCCGAACCGAAAAACAGCGGGGACTGGCGCCCCGCCAGGAATTCCTCGCGGTCATAGGCGGGCAGGACATGTTCCACGAGCTCCAGGTCGCTCTTGAGCTGCTGGAGTTCCGCAGGCGTGAGGAGCGCCTTGATCTCGGGATCCTCCAGTCCGCCCTGCCCGGCCATCCGGGCCTTGCGACCAGCCTTGGCCCGCTCGAAAACCTGGATCTGGCCGGTTGCGCGGATATAGACCCCTTTGAAATCCGGTCCGGATCCGATGGGCCAGGTCATGGGCACCGCATGGAGGCTGAAGAGCTCCTCCACCTCGTCGATGAGTTCGATGGGCTCCCGGCCAGGCCGGTCCAGCTTGTTCACGAAGGTGAAGATGGGGAGCTTCCGCTCGCTCGCCACCCGGAAGAGTTTCTTGGTCTGTTCCTCCACGCCCTTGGCGCAGTCCAGAAGCATCACCACGCTATCCGCTGCCGTGAGGGCCCGGTAGGTGTCCTCGCTGAAGTCCTGGTGACCCGGGGTGTCCAGCAGGTTGATGACATGGTCCTTGTACTCGAACTGCATGGCCGCCGACGTCACCGAGATGCCGCGCTCCTGCTCGATGGTCATCCAGTCGGACTGGGCCATCCCCGCGCCCTCACGGCCCTTCACGGAACCCGCACGATCGATGGCACCGCTGTAGAGCAGCAGCTTCTCGGTCAGTGTCGTCTTGCCGGCATCGGGATGACTGATGATGGCGAAGGTGCGCCGTTTCTGAATTTCATCGGAAAGTTCCATGGACCCGTCACAAAAAAAAGGAGCGGCGGAAGCCGCTTGGACTTCATTTTATCCTGGAAACGTGGGCACGGGCGCCCGGATAATGGTCGGAAGAGGGTGGTACGGGAAAGTGGCGCGAATCCTGGTGATCGAAGACGAGCGGGACCTCCAGCGGATCCTGGACTACAACCTGCGGAAGGCCGGCCA
>JFJP01006550.1_pt1 | contig 10081 bp, 10 predicted proteins | sample 431651 | NCBI WGS metagenome assembly JFJP01 (sample SAMN02602958, study PRJNA72255) | Microbial mat metagenome, whole genome shotgun sequencing project. | biome: fresh water; feature: sink hole; material: water; isolation source: purple microbial (photo- and chemosynthetic) mats found in... | reverse complement strand
TCCACCAACCAGTACCTGTACGTCAACATCGCCGCCTGGAACAAGCTGAAGCCACAGACCCAGGCGCAGATTGAAGCCACCTGCACCGCCGGCGTGACGATGGCCATGGCCAAAGCCGAGGCGCTTCAGGGCGAAATGCTGACCAAGTTTGAGAAAGAAGGCGTGAAGCTGCGCCAGTTCAACAAAACCATGCTGGACGCCTTTGCCAAAGCCTCGAAAGAAGTGATTGCAGAAGAGTCTGCCAAGGACCCCATGTTCAAGAAGGTGCACGACAGCATGTCAGCCTTCCAGAACAAGAACCGCAACTGGCACAACTTGGGCTACCTGCCACGCGACCACAAGTGAGGCATTGATGAGGTTGGCAGCGTTGATCGCTTAGAAGGACACTGGAATGAAGAACACGATGCACAACGCTGCCCCGCTGCAAGCAGGGCCTTCGGGCCTTGCGCTGCCCACCACCGCGTTTTCTCGGGCTGCCGACCGGGTGATCACCTGGTTCGGTGAGGTGGCCTCCGCTTTGTGGCTGATCCTGGTGCTGGTGATCGTGATCCAGGTCGTGGCCCGCTATGTGTTCAGTGCGGGCTCCATCATGATGGAAGAGCTGCAATGGCACCTCTACGCCATTGGCTTCATGCTGGGCATTTCCTTCACCGAGGTGAAGGAGCGCAACGTGCGCATCGACGTGCTGGCCGAGCGATTCGCGCAGCGCACCCGCCAGTGGATCGAGCTGTTTGGCCTGGCCGGCCTGCTGGTTTTTTGCGGTGTGGTGATCTGGTACGCCATTCCGTTTTTCTGGTCTTCCTACCAACTCAATGAAGTGTCTGCTGCGGCCGGCGGCCTGCCTTACCGCTGGTTCATCAAGTCGTTCATCGTCACCGCATTTGTTTTGCTTGCCCTGGCCGCCGTCAGCCGGCTGACCCGGGTCTGGGCCGCGCTCTTCACCACCCAAAAGCCATAACAAAGGGAAGACACATGCTGCCGTTTTACGAATTTCTCGCCATCGGTTTGATGGTGACCTTCATCCTGGCGCTGTTCACCGGTTACCCGGTGGCCTGGCTGCTGGCCATCCTCTCGCTGGGTTTTGCGGCGCTGGGCATCTTTCTGGGTGACCAGTTTGGTTTCGACACCTTCCTCATGACGAGCTGGGCGAAGTTCTCGGGTGTGGTCGATCGATTCGACGCCATCATGTCCAACTGGGTGCTGGTCTCGCTACCCATGTTCGTCTACATGGGCCTCATGCTCGACCGCTCGGGCGTGGCCGACACCATGATGAAGAACTTCGTCAAGGTGTTTGGGGGCATCAAAGGCGGCCTGGGCCTGACGGTGATCGTCATCGGCATTCTGCTGGCAGCGTCCACCGGCATCGTGGGCGCGTCGGTGGTGCTGCTCGCCGTGCTGTCCATGCCCATCATGCTGCAGAACAATTACAACAAGTCCCTGGCTTCGGGTGTGGTGGCGGCTTCGGGCACGTTGGGCATTCTGATTCCGCCGTCCATCATGCTGGTGCTCATGGCCGACCAGGTGTCGGTTTCGGTGGGCGACCTCTTCATGGGCGCACTCATTCCCGGCGTGGCGCTGGGCGTGCTGTACATGATTTTTGTGGTGATCGTCGGCTTCGTGCGCCCCGACCTGGTGCCCCCACGTCCGGCCGATGCCGAAAAGCTGACCGCCCGCCAGGTGGGCATTGCCTTCTTGTCCACACTGCCCACCTTTGGCCTGATCCTGGTGGTGCTGGGCTCCATCTTCTTCGGCATTGCCACGCCCACCGAGGCCTCCGGCCTGGGCGCCTTTGGTGCCATCCTGCTGGCGGCGGCCAACCGCAAGCTGAGCTGGTCGGTGATCCGCCAGGTGGGCATTGAGACCACGCTCACCACCTGCTTCATCTTCGCCATCTTCATCGGCGCTACGGTGTTTGCCTACGTATTGCGTCTGATCGGTGGCGATGAGCTGATTGCCGAGTTCTTCAAAGGCCTGGGCCTGGACCCCACCGGCCTGGTGCTGGTGGTGCTGCTGGTGGTGTTCATTGCCGGCTTCTTCCTCGACTGGTTCGAGATCGTGCTGATCATCTTGCCGCTGCTGGCCCCCGTGATCAAACTCGCCGGGCTCGACATGACCTGGTTCCTGATCCTGGTGGCGCTGATGCTGCAAACCTCGTTCCTCACACCACCGGTGGGCTTCTCGCTCTTCTACCTCAAGGGCGCGGTGCCCAAGGGCGTGACCATCCGCGACATCTACATTGGCGTGATTCCCTTCGTGCTGCTGCAATTGACCATGGTGGCGCTGTGCTTCATGTTTCCGCAGTTCATCTTGTGGCTGCCTCAGCAGATGTACGGCGGCGGTTGACGCGGCGCACCCCAACAAAAAAGGGCCTCCAGGCCCTTTTTTGTTGCTCGTCAACACCGTTTCCGCCATGCCCAAAGCGGGCCAATGCGTTCAAGTGGTGCAACGCGAGTCACACCACTGCTGTCACTCACATCGCCTTGAAGCGGCTGGCGTAGAGGCGGCTCACCGGCCAGCACTCGCTGCGCCCGCGCAATCGCAGGCTGAGCCTGCCGGATTCGTCGCGCGTGACGCTGTACACGGCGGTGGCGCGCACCACCGTGCCCCGATGAATCTGCCAGAAGTCGCGGCTGTGGAGCTGCGGCAGCAGCTCTTTGAGCGGGGTTCTGATGAGCAAATCTGCATCGGCGGTCAGCACCCGCAGGTATTTGTCAGCGGCCTCGAACACCAACACCTCTTCCACCGGGATCAAACGGATCTGCGTCCCCACGCTGGCCTGTATCACCCGCAGCGGCTCCACTGGCTGCAAAGCTGCCACCGCACCCGGCTCAAGCAAGACGCGCAACTGCTGCAGCGCGCGCTCAAGGGGCTCGCTGGCAGGTGGTTGATGTGCAGGCCCGGGCTCGGCCCACACGGCGCTCCACAGACGCTGGACCCGCTGCACGGTGCGCGCCAGACGCTCGGGCAGCACGGGCTTGAGCAGATAGTCCACCGCTTGTGCTTCAAACGCCTGCACCGCGTATTGGTCGTAAGCGGTCACGAACACCAGGATGGGAAATGGTGCACCGCGCTCGGGCCACGCATCGGCCAACTCGGCCGCCGCCTCCAGGCCGGTCAAACCAGGCATGCGGATGTCGAGGAACAGCATGTGCGGCAGCAAGGCCAGGGCCTGCTCCACCGCGGCTGTGCCGCTGCCCACGGTGGCCACAACCTGCAACTCGGGCCAGGCCCGCGCCAGTTCGGCCCGCAGTGCTGAGGCGAGCAACGGTTCGTCTTCGGCGATCAGGGCGGTGGGCGTCATGGTGTGGGGCCTGACGTGTGGCGGACCGAAGCTTCGGTTGCACGCGGCGGTTTCAGCGCAAGCATCAGCACGATGGTGGTGCCCTCACCGGGCCGGCTGCTCAGCCTCAGCTGACCGCCGCCGGGCAGGCTGGCCAGTCGCTCGCGCACCTGATTCAGGCCAAAGCCACTGTCGCTGGCGGGGTGGTGCCCCGCGGGCTTCTCCATGCCAACGCCGCTGTCTTGCACCCGAAGTTCCAAGTGTGCTCCCTGCCGCCGCGCCTCCACCGCAATGGTGCCGCCAGCCACTTTGGGCTCCAGCCCGTGGCGAATGGCGTTTTCCACCAGCGGCTGCAGCAGCAGCGGGGGCAGCGGGTGCTGCGCCAGATCCTCAGGCAGCGCCAGGGTGTAGCGCAGTCGTTCGCCCATCCGCACTGCCATGAGTTCGAGGTAGTCCCGCAGGCGATCGAATTCGCTGGTCAAGGTGTGACCGCCCCCCACCGAGTCGGTGCGCGAGGCCTTGAGGGTGGCGCGCAGATAGCCGTTGAGGCGGTCCAGCATGTCCAGCGCGCGGGGCGGATCGGTCTGGATCAGCGCGCGCAGATTGGCCAGGGTGTTGAAGAGCATGTGAGGCTCAAGCTGCGTTTCCAGCAGCTTCAAGCGCGCCTCGGTGGCCTGGCGTGCCAGCGCAAGCCCTTTCTCCCGCTGGTAAAAAAACGCCAGAAAAGCCAGGCTGATGCCCAGTGAGGAAAGCAGAAAGCCCCAGAAGCGCAACGGCGATTGCCACAACAGCGCCAGGGTGGACCGCTGGCTGTAAGCATCGCCGATGGCGGTGCCCAGCAGGTAGCCCAACACAATGCCAGCCAGCAAGAACAGCACCATGCGCGGCGACAGCGTCCAGTGGTGAGGGCCTTCGGTCTGCAGCCAGCGGTGCATGGCAATGCGCAGCGCATCGGTACAGAACCAGATGCTCATGCTGATGGCTCCGCTGTAAACCAGCGCCGCGCCCAGGCTGTCGCCCTTCTGAGCCCAGTTGAATAGGCCAATGAACACAGCCACCACCCAGACCAGAGCGCCACGCCGCAGCAAGCCTGGCAGGCTTTCGGCGGGCAGCCATCGCAAAAGGAGGTGGGCAGATGGCATGCGCATGGGGGTTACGGGGTTGGATTCTGGCATCCCTGCTCCAGCCATCGCCGGGGCGTGACGTTTTGAGCAGCAGACGGGGCGCTCAGATCCAGCCCAGCATCTCGCCCCAGACCAGTCGGCCCAGATAGCGGCTGGGCAGCAAGGTGAAGGCGCCCGCCACCAGGCACGCGCTGATGTAAAGCGACGTCATCCAGAGACGGTGGCGCCGAATATCTCCCCGGTGCAGCGCTCGAAAGGCAACCACCAAAGAGCCCAGCGTCACCGGAATCAGCAGGTGGATGGGCGTGTAGCCCCAGACGTTGGGTAGATTGAAGTCCCGGATGAACAAGGCCGAAAACGCCGCGATCAGCATCAGCGTGACCCAGGCGTAACCAGCGGCCCGGTGCAGCCGCACGCGCGGGTGCAAACCCGCGGGCGCCGAGGCCGAATGGCCGCGCCGGGCCCAGAGGGCCACCGGCCCGACCAGCAAGGCCGCCAGGGTGGCGCTCAGATGGATGGCGATGACAGGCGACATGACCATGGTGAGCTCCATGACTGCATGGCTCGAACGGGCTCGAAAGCCACTCAGCGCAGGCGCAGCGCTTCGCGCTCGCGCTCGACCAAACGCTCCTGCCAGGCGCTGCCCGACCCGAAGCCGAACACGCCCAGGCCATGCATCAGCAAGCCAAAGCCCCAGCCGGCCGCTGGCCACAGCGCCCAAGCCCGGCCCTGGCTGAGGGCGAGCAGACCCAGACCGGTGATGACCGCCGCGTAGACAAGCGTGTGGATCCCAAAACCGATTTTGGCCTTGGCGCGGCGGTGGGCCAAGCGCTCGAGTTCGGGGGGCAGGTGCTGTGCGTTGGGGTGCATGTTGGGTTCCTCGGATGTGAGGCATTGATCATGGCGAGCCGCCCCGCACACACACAGCGGCCTGCGACGGAACCCCGGTTGAGCGCCGCGAAACGCTGCCCCGGCGGCGCGAACTTCGCGCAGAAACCATTCCGGGCAGTGCGCAGCGCCGCCCATCGCGACGGCACAACGATCGAAATCCGCCCGCTTGCTGCGCCGTCCAAACCCGGCAGGCTACCCACAGACCTTGATCCGGCGACGTTCTTGGCGAAGTCGATGTCAAGTTGGGCAATGGTCACAGACCTTCCCAAATGCAATTGAGCTTTAGGAGCTCCGCTATGGCGATCCAGGCTTTGTCCGAAGCGGCGCGCGGCGCTCACTTCCTGTTCAGCCACTTCGCGCTGTTGCCCCTGGTGAATCGCCGCCACCTTCAAGTTTGGGCGAAGGACGGCCCAGACGCCGCACGGGGCGTCCACCGATTGCACGGCGATCGGGCATTGGCCATTGCTGGCGCGGACGTTCTCATTGAGGGCGAGCATCACGTTCCTGCGGGAGGATGTGTCCTTGTCTACAAGGAGGCGTCGTTGCTCGACCTCGTGCTCCTGAACCGCTACGTCTATGAACACGCCAATGCCAGTGTGGAGGCCGAGGTGTTTGCCAAGTTCCCGTGGTCCCGAGAAGCCTTCAGCAAGGCAGGCATCGTGGTTTTTCAACGCGGAGATCGATCCGCAGCAGAGCGCATGCTCAACGCCGTCACACAGCGCGTGGCGCAGGGTGCCAAGTTGGCGATGGGCGGCGAAGGTCGCCTGAGCCGAGACGGCCATGTTGGCCACTTCAAGCGGGGTGGATGCCTGGTTGCGATCCGCGCCGGCGTGCCCGTCGTTCCAGTCGCCCTGTCTGGCAGCCCAGCGATGATGCCTGTGGGCGCCCTTCGACTGAAGCCCGGGCATGGCGTGCTACCGCTGTCGCCCGCCTGGCTCGAACGCCAGGCGATTTCAGGTCGGCGATTCATCCTCGCCCTGCCTGGTAGCTTGAGCAGTCGTGAAGGCGCTGATGCGCTCGCGCAACATGTTCTGGTACCCGTCCATGAACACGGCTTGCGCGCGCATGCGCATTTGCTCGGCTTCAGTGAAGAGGCTAAAGGTCGGCGTGTCAAAGAACGCGCGCAGCTTGTTCAGCTTCTCGGTCAGGTCCTGGTGTTCGTCGATCACGCGCCGTTCGTGCGGGGTAAGGTTCATGGCCGTGGTCCTCAAAAGTCGGCGCGTGAACCGGGGCACGCGCCTAGCCCTTCATCCAGATGACCGCTGTGCAGCGGCTGAATTCGATAGAAAAGTGGGCTCAGGTCTCAATAGATCATGACTCCATAAACCTTTCGTTTGAGTTACCGGAGTCCCGCCTCTGGCGCGCGCGACAGCGGCTAACCCGCTGTAGAAACTTCCCATGCCGTTCGCCCTATATTTTTGCGCAATCATGCTGTCTGCGCACACCTTCGCGTACTCGGGCGAGATCGCGGTTGCATGCCCGGCCGAGGTGTCAGGCGTCGCATCTTCCGGCAGTGCACCGTGGCAGCCTTTCCGCTCAAAGGTGGGCCATCCAGACCTGGCCGGGTTGGCCTCCGGGGAGCTGTCTGCCATCAGCCTGTATTCGGGCCATCCGCGTGACGAGGCTTCGTTGGCTCCGCATAACGATCGAGCGGTCACGGCAGACTTGAGGGAATCCACCTGGACGCTTGACGGAGAAACCTGGGTGGGTTGCTTCTATGGAGGCAGCTCGGTGCAACTGGTTCGAGCGCTTCCGGCAACGGTGACATCGTGTCGAATGCTTGAGGGGGTCAAGCCGGGAAGCGTCAAGGTTTCGCGGTTCGTGTGTGGCGAAAGGTGATGCGCCAGGAGCCTGCGCGGCAGAAGGCGTTGAAAGCGAAAACAGCCCCCAGCGAGGCCAGTTTTTGCCGACTTTGCAGCCCCATAGCCCGGCTACACGGGGCAAGAAGGCGGTGAAAAGTGGACCGCTGCGGGCGGTCTGCAGCCAACGATTCTTCTGCCGCGCAGCCTGCTAGAGCGTTTTGCGGTCACTGCCCCAGCGCCGCCGCCAGTTCATCCATGTGCCGAAAGACCCGGGCCACCGCCAAGCCCGCAAACGCCTGCCCATGCCCGGCAGGGCAGTAACCCCACACCGTGGCGCCGGCGGCGAGACCGGCTTGGGCACCGGTGGCCGTGTCTTCAATCACGAGGCAGCGCGACGGGTGCACGTCCACATGGGCGGCGGCGGCCAGGTAAACATCGGGGTGCGGCTTGGAGCGCGGCAGGTCGTGGCCGCTGAAGATGCGGTCGCCAAAGTACGGCGCCATGCCGGCCATGTCGATCTGCATCACGACCTTGGGGCGGTCGGCGCCGGAGGCGCAGGCGATGCGGCCAGCGGTGTGGCGGTGGGCGGCCGCCACGGCTTGCAGCGCGCCGTCCATGGCGCGAAGCTCGGCGCGCAGGCGCTGGTCGCGCCGGGCGTAGAAGGCGCGCATCCAGTCTTCGGTGAGCGGCTGCCCGGTTTCGCGCTCGATGCGCGCGCGCTCATCGCGCACCGCTTTGCCAATGAAGATCTTCATGCATTCGGCCTGGCCGATGGCCCAGCCCGATTCGTTGAGCACCTCGCGCAGCACGCCATTGGTGATGGGCTCGCTGTCGACCAGCACGCCGTCGCAATCGAACAGCACGGCATCAAAGCTTGTGGTCACTTCAGGTCTCCGTCCACGTACCACCAGCTGGCCGCGCCCGGCAACGCGCGAGCGCGCCACGAACTCCACTTCGGCATGGTCAGCATCCGCGGCGCGGTGGTTTTTCACCTCAAGCCCGAGCCATTTCACGCCAGGCTCCAGGGCCAAGGCGGTGGGCCGGGTGCTGGCGTGCCAGCTGGCGTTGAGGTACTCCAAGCGGCCCAGCACAAACGCGCTGTAACGCGAACGCATGAGGCTTTCGGCGTCGGGCGCGTGGGTGTCGTGGTCCAGAAAGCGGCCGCAGCAGGCGCTGAGCACGCAGGGTTTTCCGCGGGCGTCCAGACGCCCGCAAGGGCATGGCTGCGTCACCCGCGAGCCGCCTTGCTGCGCGCCTTGTGCGCCTCCAGCGTTTCGGTGGGCGCGCCTTGCTGGAGCCATTCGGCAAAGCCGCCGTCGATGTGGGCCACGTTGGTCATGCCCATGCCTTTGAGCGCCTGGGTGGCCAACGCGCTGCGCCAGCCCGCGCCACAAAACAGCACGAACTCCTTGCTCTCGTCACCGAACACGGGCTTGTAGTACGGCGACTCCGGGTCCACCCAGAATTCCAGCATGCCGCGTGGGGCATGCAAGGCGCCGGGCACCGTGCCTTCGCGCTCCAGCTCGCGCACATCGCGAATGTCTACCACCTGCAAACTCGGGTCGGCGCCGAGCCGCTCGCGCACCTGCGCCACGGTGTAGGTGGTGATCTGCGCGGTGGCTTCGTCCACCAGCTGGCGGGATGTTTTGGTGATGGGCACGAAAGTCTCCTGTTGAGTGGGTCAATCCCAGCGGGGCGCTGCGGCTGTCACGGCTGTTGTCCGGGTTCGCAGCTCTGCGGTGTGTTTTGGCCGCGGCGGCCGCAGGGGCTGGGGATGGCTTGGGGTGTGGGAATGCCCTCAAGGTCGAGGCTGGCGGTGTGAGTGCGCCAGGTGCGAACGCCAGATTTGTCCAGGTTCAGCTCCAGCACCCAGCCGAGTCGCTGCTCGGCGTTGTCAGACTCTTTCATGACGAAATTGCCCACGCTGTAAATCACCGGTTTGCCGTTGATGATTTCGATGTCTTGGCGCACATGGGGATGGCCGCCGATCACGGCGTCGGCGCCGGCTGCCACCAGTGTGCGTGCCAGCTGGCGCTGGCGGGCGTTGGCCAGCGGTTCGTTTTCCCAGCCCCAGTGCATGACGGGGATGACCAGGTCGGCGCGGTGCACGGTGCGGGCGGCGCGGATGTCGGCCACCACCCGCTCGTCTTCGCTCCAGGCGATGCCGGGCGCGTGGCTGTCGGCTTCAAAACTGCGCGGCATGAACTCGTTGTAGCTCAGCAGGGCGATGCGCAGCCCCTTGCGCTCCACGATGAGCGGCGTGTGGGCCTCACTCAGGCTATGGCCGCCGCCAAACTGGGCGATGCCCGCGCCCTGGAGCAAACCCAGCATTTCGGCAAAGGCCTCGCGGCCGTAGTCGCCCGAGTGGTTGTTGGCCAGCGCCAGGGCGTCGAAGTGGCGCTTAAGCACCGGCAGCACGCGGGGGTGGGCGCGGAAGGTGTAGTTTTTGTCGCCCGCGCTGCCGGTGGTGGCGACCACGCACTCCAGGTTGGCCAGGCGAATATCGCCCTGAGCAAACAAAGGCGCAAAGCCCTTGAAGGGGTCTTCACCGCGCGCGATCATGGCGCCGGCTGTGTCGTCGAGCACCACGTCGCCGGCAAACAGCAGCCGGACGGTGTCTGCGGCAAAGGCCCAGGGCGCGGCGCTGACGAGGGCGACGGCGATGATGGCGCGCCGGGTAGCGATCTGCAATCGGTTCATGGTTGCGCGTTTTGCAAGAAACACTGGTACTGCAGTTCGCGCTCAACAGGCCCGGCGTACAGGTATTGCATGCCGGTGAGGTTGGTGCCGCGCGGGTCGTGTTCGGCTGGGGCGGTGGTGGGTCGGGTAGCGAAGGGGGGCAGGAATTTGGCGATATGAATCAACACCGGCTGCTGGGGGGTTTCAAAGTAGCTGTAAAGCTTGATGTAGGCCACCTGCTGGCCCGCGCCGACCATGACGGCCTTGAAGCGGAAGCGCCCGCCGATGTCCACCGATTCGACCGG
>JFJP01041210.1_pt1 | contig 10082 bp, 5 predicted proteins | sample 431651 | NCBI WGS metagenome assembly JFJP01 (sample SAMN02602958, study PRJNA72255) | Microbial mat metagenome, whole genome shotgun sequencing project. | biome: fresh water; feature: sink hole; material: water; isolation source: purple microbial (photo- and chemosynthetic) mats found in... | reverse complement strand
AACCAACCCCAACCAACTCCTGAAACTCGAAATAGCTTGTCATTCCGAGCAAAGCGAGGAATCTCAAATCTTTTACCGGACAACAGTGATTTGAAAATGAGACAATTTTCAAATTAACCAATTATCTCATTTTCAAATTAACTAATTAACCAATTATCAAATTGATTTCCTGAATTCCTCAATGTTCCTTGCCAATTTATCAACTAACCGTTGCCTTGCTTCAATGCTGGTCCATGCGATATGGGGAGTAATAAGAAGCTTATCGCGGTTTTGGATTTTAAACAAAGGGTTGTCAGCCGAAGGTGGCTCTTGCCCAAGCACATCAATACCTGCGCCGCCAATGAGGTTCTCATTCAGGGCACGGGCAAGATCGTTCTCATCAATGATTCCTCCCCGGCCGGTGTTCAGAAGAATGGCGCAAGGACGCATCAACCGCATTTTCTCGTAGTTTATGAGTCCCCGGGTCTGATCACTCAGGGGCGAATGTATGCTTATCACATCCGAAGTGCTGAGCAAAGTGTCGAGGTCAAATCGCTTGTAATTAATATTGTTATTCCTTCCCGTGGTGGAAAAGAACACGACCTCCATGCCGAAGCTTTGTGCTATCTGCGCAACTCTTCGCCCTATATTGCCCAGGCCTATGATACCCAGACGCTTGCCATTCAATTCCCAAAACGGAGGTCCAAAGTGTGTAAAGATGTCGCTTTTGGCATAGGCTCCCGATTTCACATACGCATCGTAATACTGAATTCGGTTTACAAGATACAATAGCATAGCAAAGGTGAGCTGGGCTACCGATTCGGTAGAGTATCCCGCAACATTTTTCACCCGTATTTTCAGCTGCTCCGCGGCCACAAGATCAATGTTGTTCAAGCCTGTGGCAGCCACACAGATCAGTTTCAGATCGGGTAACCGACTCATGATCTCACGGCTAATCAGTACTTTGCTGGTAATGATTACATCCTGACCCATGCAGCGCTCAATGACCTCTGCAGGCTCTGTCTTTTCGTAAATTGTTAACGTACCCTGTTTTTCAAGTACCCTGAAGTTGGGCACTTCACCAACCGTTTTCGAATCCAGAAAGGCGATTTTTATCATTTGAGTTGTTTGCTGATTTTTATAAAACGGGCTTGTGCTCCTCTGATACCGAATTCACTCTTAACCGTTAGAAGGCATCGGGCAGATTGCTGAGCTTATGTTCTTTCATATCAATGCCTTAAGCACCAAATGAACTGCACGTCCGGATCCTTATCACCAAAGGCGCATGAAGCGACATTTTTTTCGGGAAAGACGAATGAAATTCATACATGGGTTCAACAAATGCTTAAGCTGCAAAAATAAGCTTATTTTCATTCATTCTAAATAATTCGATCTTAATTAATCTGTTTGCCGGGGATTGGCCACATCATCAGGGGAAAAGCACTTTAAGAATAAGGCTCAGCAACTCGTTGTAGCCGATTGGTTTTGAAATGTAAGCTACGCAGCCTGCAGCCAAAGCTTTGGAGTGGTCTCCATCCAGAGCGTAAGCGGTTTGAGCTATCACAGGCAGATCCTTGCGTATCTTCCTTATCTCCTCAGTTGCTTTGTAACCATTGATTCCAGGTAGTCTGATGTCCATTAAAACAACTTCAATCTGAGGATTGTTTATAACCAGGTTTATAGCATCTTCTCCGCTATTAGCAAAAATCAGATGAACACCCTTTTCTTCGAAAACTTCTTTAAGATATTCGGCACTGATCTGATCATCTTCGACAACAAGAATGGTTTTACCTTTAAGTTTTGTTTTGATTTCTTGATGCATTAGAAAATATTTTATGACGAAATTACAATTTTAATGGTTAAATGTTCATTTTCCGCCTTATTTTTTTGTTAAAAAAATTAAACTACACTTTCTTTGTCTGCATCCCAGAACACTTTTCTGTTTTCAAGATAGGATATCGTAGCCATATGGGCGGTTATTGCTTCCTCAAATCCCTGGTCGATATTGCAGCTGGGATGAATGATTTTATCCTGGGCAATGCTTTCCCTGATACAGTCGATCCATTCTTTTATATGCAGATGGGTTGTGTCAACTCTTTTCCCTCCGCGATAGGTATAAAGAAGTCCGCGACTTGCAAAATACTTTTCGGTAGGGGAGGTAATGGCATCTACGGTGCTTCTGCCCGGGATATAGGTGTAAATGGGCAGTTCGGGTTTGATGATTTTCGCCTCGATTTTTTCTTTATAGCGGGTCGATTCCCGGTCGGCATAGATGGTAAGGGCATCGCTAAGTTCCATATAGCCATCGTGTCCCATGATCATTTTACCTCTATCTTTATTGCTTGCCAGTGAAGCGCTGTAAAGCAGGGTCAAATCGCGGGTGGGATATTCCAGGGCAACCTGCCAGACATCCGGAACATTCCTGACCTCGTTTACATAGTGTCCTGCTTCTTTATCCTTGTAAAAATATACCCCTCCCGAGCTGAAAGCGGAATAGGGTATCCCGAGGCTCATAATCTGGTTGATGGCATCAAATTCGTGGGTCAGTAAATCTCCCCCGAGACCTGTACCATAATCCCACCAGCATCTCCAACGGAAAAAACGCTCGGGGCTAAAGGGATGTTTTGTTTCACAGGGGAATTCAAACTGGTTCCAGTCAATGGTTTCAGGAGTCCCTTCCGGATGGATGTCGTAAACCCAAGCCCCGTTTGGGGAGTTGCGATTGGTGCAAACCTCAATCAAACCGACCTTCCCGATAATGTTTTTTTCCATAGCCTCCCGCGCCTTCATGTGCGATTCGGTCTGTCGGCCCTGATGTCCAAGCTGAAAAACAATCTTACTGTTTTTAACGGCTTCTCTTAAACGAAACGCTTCTTCAACGGTTCGGGTCATGCCTTTTTCAACATAAACATGAATACCCTTCTGAGCTGCGGCTATGGATATATCGGTGTGCCAATGGTCGGGAGTGGCAATAATCACGGCATCCACCTCCCCCGAAGAAAGAAGCTCCTGGTAGGTTTTGTACCTTTTGGCAGTCTGTACAAAATTCCCATCGCTGCCGTCCCGGCCAATATTTGCAGCTGCAGACAATGCCCTCTCGGCATTCACGTCGAAGAGATCGCAAACGGCTGTAATCGAAATATTGAGGTCTTCCTGAGCCCGAAAATCCTCTAGCCGATGATCGGAAGGGTTTTTCAGCGAACTCTCTTTCCATTTGTCGAGCTCTGAAGGCATGGCAAACCCGGCGGCTTTCAATAACTGCGGTCCGCGGATGCCATATCCGATAATTCCTACGCGTATATGCGGATCTTTTTGCTGCGTCTGGAAAACAACAGGCGACTCTGCACTCAGATCCACAGCCTGCCTTAGTGTGTTGTTTGCGATGCGGTCAAAATTCTTTTTTTTGTATACTCCATAGGCAAAGGCCCCCAAAATAGGTAGGGTGGCCAAACCTTTTAGCACATCTCTTCTTCCGATTTTTGAGCTGTTGTCTTCTTTTCCCTTGTTGGGGGTGGTTTTATTTTCGTCCATTATGCTAGGCTTTTTCCTGAAACTATTTTTTCCTGTTAAAGATAAACCGGTCTAAACCAATCCGATTCCCGCTGGGAAATAAAAACAATACCCAAAGGGCAAAAAACTCTATCAGGTTCTTGTTGACCCACAGATAGCTTCCCTCGCTGGGAATGGCATATTCGCTGGTTATAAGCGGAGGATGCGATAAATAGTAAAATGCAAGCAGCACCATTCCGGCAATAGTGGCTATTTGCGTGAGCAGTCCGGTAATTAGTCCCAAACCAATTGCAGCCAATCCCCAGGCATTGAGAAAATCAATTGAATGAACCACATCCGGATTTGCAGCAAGTGAATGGAACATTCCTGAGAAAAGCCCTTTCGAGTCGAGCAAAAAACCAATCGACGACCAGTTCGGGTTGAGTATCTTGCTTATACCCTCGTAAAGGAAATGCCAGCCTATTGCCAGGCGCAAAATAACCAGCATGCTTAGCTGACCATTACTGTAGCCCCTGCAAGGTAAGAGGCTTGCGGATTTTTCTTTGAACATAATTCGTATGAGTTTGAAAGAATCCCGGCTAAAACTTGAAAAGTAAAAGGAAGAGACTGGAAAGGAAACTTCGTTTTGAATTCAGAAACAAGCCAAGATGACTTCAAAGATAAAAAAACCTATTTATAATCCACAAAAAAATTGATTTAGATGCAAGATTTAGAGACGCGTGGGCTATGCTTCCTGACACCTTGCAATGCTATTCGTCAGTTCGAAACCCTGGATGACTCCCTGCAATTCAAGCATCGTATCGAAAAGTTGCTTTCAGAGCTGACAAGAACCTCGGAATGGAAAATCACAGTCTTGGTTTCCCCGGGTAGCAGATCAAAATAATTGTCGCTGAAGAACCCTTCCTTCTCCCGGCTTTCCAGAAAAACATTCTTCATGAGCACAGGAGAATTGATGATGATCATTGTTGTGTTTCCCGATTCGCCAATGGATATTTCCGGCTTAACCGGTTTTAACAATAACTCTTTAGGGTTAGCGAAATACAAGAGGTTTCGGTCAAGCCTTTTTTTCTCGTTAAAAATTTCCGCTACCAGAACAAGCTGGTTCTTAAGTTGGGAGAGATCCATCTTGCTCAGCGGGATCGAAAAAATCATTTCCGAAGCCGATCCGATTGTTTGGTAGTCGGTTTCTTTGGCGAAATACTCGGTTCCCTCAAAATCAACAATCTTTAAACTGGCCCTCAGGCTAAGGGGTTTGGGCTTATCCGAAACAACATAAATCAGAATGCTGTCGCCTTTGATTACAGGAGATACAATAACATCTGCGAAAAGGTGCTTAAGCTCATACATCAGGGCTTTCCATTTTCCGGCATAATCAATGGCCGACCAGCTGGCACAGGGCCAGCAGTCGTTTAGCTGCCAAAAGAGCGATCCCATGCAATAGGGCTTGGCCCTTCGCTGAGCCTCAACAGCAATTTTGATCGCTTGAGACTGGGTAATTTGGGAGAGGTACAGGAAATCCTGGAAATTATCGGGTTTCCCAAACAGTTCAATGACATGTCTTTCAACAAGATCTGCACCATTTTCCCATCCCTGATGCAATTCAAGGACTTCGGAGCGGATATCGTGGTCTTTTTCCGCAGCATAGGTGTTCAGGGTAGTTAATTCGGGATACGATTTAAAGCCAAACTCGGACATGAATCGACCAACATTCTCTTCATAGGATCGCAGGGGAAGCGGCTTTTTTATGATGTCCCAAAAATGAGAATCCCCGGAAGAAAGGTCCGGTGCTCCCTTGTATGAAGAGGAGGGCGATGAAGGCCAGTAAGGTCTTGTCGAATCCATGCTGGCAAGGGTTTCCGGTATAAGCTCATAAAAAATCCGGCCATAGGATTCCATTGCCGCATCGAAGTCCTTGCCCAAGGCCTCTTTCCAACCCCAGAAATGAGCTCCTTCAAGCACTTCGTTGTTCCCGCACCACAATACAACCGAGGGGTGATTGCGAAGCCTCTTGATGTTGTATTCGATTTCTGACTGAACCGAAGCAAGGAATTCATTATCCGATGGATACATCATACATGCGAACATGAAATCCTGCCATACCATAATGCCTTCCTTGTTGCAAAGGTTGTAAAAGCTGTCGTTTTCATAAGCTCCCCCTCCCCAGACCCGCAGCATGTTCATATTCACAGAAACGGCATTTTCTATCAGTGTTTTGTAATCATTTTTCTTTACACGGGGGAGGAAAAAGTCCATCGGGACAATGTTTGCCCCCCTTGCATACACGTCGATACCATTTACCCTGAAGTGGAAACCCTCATCGCTTCCGGGCTTGGACGTAATAAGCTCCACTTTTCTAATGCCGGTGGTGGTTTGGCGGGTATCGACAATGTTGTCGTCGTCCTTAATGTCGATTGTGATTTTGTACACGTCAGGTTTCCCATATCCCCTGGGATACCAGAGCCTGGGATTGTGAATGCCAAAAGGGTGGCTGAATTTGTTTATCCCTTTCACGAGCCTCAGCTTTCCGGTAGAGATAATGTTTTCATCAATATAGACGGCAAATATATACTCGCCCGCTGAGTGAACTTCGAGTTCAAGTTCGCAGTTCAGACTGGCATATTCGGGACTCTGACTCAGCTGATTTATGTAAAAATCCCTGATTTTGAGTTTGTTCCAGGCAATGAGCTCAATGTTTTTCCAAAATCCGCTGGTAAGCAATCTCGGACTCCAGTCCCAGCCGTAATGATAGGCTGCTTTCCGGCTGAACGGGCTGACTTTCAGTTCAGCTTTGTCGTTATTTGCAGGAAGCTGATAGGGGAATTTTTTGTATTTCTCAAGTCCCTTTTTATAGGGGGAAGTGAATAGAACATCCAAGGTGTTCTCACCCTCATGAAGGAGGGTTTTCACATCCGAACACCAGGGGTGAAACATATTGTTGGTGGCGAGAATGGGATGCCCGTTCAAGAATATCTCAGCATAGGTGTCGACCCCGTAAAACCATATTTCAATCTGATCGTGGTCGAAGAGGTAAGACGAAACGTTAAAGACACTGCGGTATTCCCAGTCTTCTTTTTCGATCCACTGCAAGTCCTCTGCATTCGCACCAAAGAAAGGATCCGGGATTATTTTGTTTTCAAGCAAATCTGTGTGAACGCAACCGGGAACCGATGCCATAAGCCATTGGTCCTGGCCTTTTTTTCTGAACAACCAGTTCTCGAGAATTTCTTGTGATACCATTGCCTGAAGGGTTAAACTTTGCTATAAAGTTAATTTTTTTTGCAATGCTTGTATAAATTTTTTTTTCCGAATTAATAAATGCGGCAATGTCGCGACGGGCTGATGCTTTCAGCAGATAGCTAACAGATGGGGGGCGGGGATATTAAATATCGATGTTTTGATTGGGGCGAAATAAAACAGGGTTTGAGGTAATTTAAAAATCTGTGGCAACAAAATCTGTGGCAATGGTGGTGGAAAATGGTTGTATCAATAAATAATGGCCCTTCCGTGTTGCGGTTTTGAACTAAACCGTAAAGCCCAAAACCATAATGTCGTCAACTTGTTCCATATCTTCAACTGCCGGATCCGGCGAATGTCGCCAGTTTTCAATCGTGCTTTCCAATATCTGTTTTTGCACCGAGAAGGCTTCGGTATGGATAGAGAATAGCAATTCCCTAAGGTTCTTTCGCATGAATTTCCGACCGTCGGGCCCTCCGGTCTGATCCTGGAACCCGTCAGAGAAGAGGTAAATGCAATCTCCCTTTTTAAGTTGAACGCTTTGCGATAAAAAGTCATCCATAACAAGGTGAAAACCTACCGGCATGCGGTTGGCTTTAAGTTCGCTGATCTGATTGTCTGAAATAACTATTACAGGGTTGTAAGCTCCGGCAAACCTCATCTCGAGGGTATCCAGGTTCACAACGCACAAAGCCATGTCCATCCCATCTTTTGTAGTGCCTTCGAAATTCCCCTGATGCATGGAATTAACAACATTTTCCCGCATATGATTTAGAATCATTTCAGGTGCGTCGACTTTTTGTTCCCTGATTATTTTATTCATGAAACTAATACCCAGCATGCTCATGAAGGCTCCGGGAACGCCGTGTCCGGTGCAGTCGGCAGCACTAACTATCAATAGGTTGCCGCTTTTCCCGATCCAGTAAAAATCACCGCTGACAATATCTCTGGGTTTGTACAATACAAAACTGTCGGCGGCGTTTCCAGCAAGGATATCAAGGCCGGGCAATACGGCTTGCTGTATTCTTCGGGCATAGGTTATGCTTGAGGTTATTTCAAGTTTCTGTTCCGTAACTATTTTATGCTGAGTCTGAATTTGTTCTTTCTGCGCCACAACTTCTGCGGTTCGGAGGGCAACCTGCTGCTCCAGATGCTCTTTTTCGCGAATCAGTTTCTTTTCGCGGCTTCTGATATACAGAATAAGAATAGCAATGACTCCGGCAGTCAGAAGGATATAGAACCAAATGGTTTTCCAGAAGGGAGGCGTTACAATCAGAGAATAATCAACGGGTTCAGACCAGTTGATTCCATCAATACTTGCACATACGCGAAAAGTATATTTGCCGTTGTTTAAGCCTGGATAGGTTGCAGTTCTGACCGATACAGGAGGAGACCATTCGGTTTCAAAGGGTTCCAGCTTATAACGGAAGCGCACTTTCTCCGGATTTCTCAGGAAAAGGCCGTCAAAATCAAATGTAATATGGTTATCATAATACTTTAGGGTTAGGGCTGTAGGCAAGTTAAACCAATCCTTGAGTTTGAAACCTTTTTCTGCCCAGTCTACTTCTTCAAATGATAAACGCAGGCCTGTTAATTGCAGCTCCGGGACACGGGTTAGGGTGTCTTCCAGCTCAGGCTTGTAGCAGGTTAACCCATTTACAGTGCCAAACCAAACATGGTTATAACTGTCTTTGCAGATTGCATTCAGGTTCGTCTCACTCAGTGAAACTCCGTTTAATTTATCATAAGAGTTAATCCGTACAGGGTTCGTTAGGGTATAGTCGAAATAGATTTTATTAAAGCCTCGGGTTGTTCCTGCAATAAGAATTGTATCGTTAAAAAACAGAAGTGAATTTACTGTTTTTGCGTTTAGCGTATTGTTTAGAAGTGAAATGATTGTGTCTTGTTCAGCATTATAGCGATATATTCCATTGCTGGTGCCAATATAAAGCTGGTTATGTTTGTCAACTGCCAGAGCATGGATTCGCAGGTCGAAAAGACCTTCGGCCTCGTTAAAATCCCGATAGACATTCGATTTGTGTTCAAACCGGGCTAAGCCTCCCATGGTTCCCATCCATATATCGCCATTCAAATCCGATATTGTTGTTTGAACCTCAGGGTTAATAAGTCCGTTATCTTCGTTTATGGTGTGTATTTTATCCGATTTGATCTCATTGAACCCCATATTGGTGCCCACATAAATCGATTCGTCTTTGCTCCAGTAAACACAATTTATGTTGTCGTCGGAAAGCCCGTCGTATGCAGCAAGGTAACTGAATGATCCGTTTCGCAATATAGCCAGACCGTCTCCTCGGGTACCAACCAGCAGATTTCCTTTATCGTCAAGATCGATTGACGTAACCTGGTTGCTTCGAAAACCGCTGGAAGCAGAAAAGTTTCGGGGGATCAGTTTATCCTGCGCAAAAGAAACTCTGGCAAGTCCTTTTCCGTCCCCGCCAACCCAAAGAGAGTTGCCTGGTCCGGGTTTAACTGCCAGTACCTGTGTTCCGGGAAGGCCATCATCTGAAGTGTAGTTAACGAAATGAAACCCATTGAAAAGTGAAAGTCCATTCATCGACCCCACCCAGAGGTTCGTATTCCTGTCGCGAAAAATGCTTAGGACCAGATTCCCGGGGAGTCCGTTTTTGCTCGAAATGTTAAGCATTTCTCCTTTAGCCCAGCGGTATAAGCCATTTTCATTGGAGCCAAACCATACGATATCGTCATCGTCACAGAAAACATCCCAGATGCGCGAATCCCCAATGCCTTTTTGGTTGTTAAAGGGGACCACATGAAACTGATCTCCTTCTTTTTTCAATTCAAAGGCTCCGGCATTTAACGTGCCTACCCAAAAGTTGCCTTCAGAGTCTTCATCGATACAGGAAACAAGGTTGCTGGGAAGCAGGGTGTAATCCCCTAAATTATATACCGTAGGCTTTGTGCTATTGAAAGTAACGATATTTATCCCCCCGATCATTGCTATCCATGTTTTTCCGGAGGAATCGTGCAAAATATCAAGTACGAAATTTGCAGTCAGACCCTTGTCTTTATTGAGATGTTCTATGGTAAGGCTATCGCCCTGGTAGCTAAGAATGTTAACCCCCGCATCATTTGTGGCGGCCCATACCCGGCCTTGCGGATCGGGCACCAGCTTAATTATTGCAGAGCCCTGCAATCCTTCACTTGAACTGACCTTTTTCCAGTCCCTTCCATCAAAAATACCAATACCTGCATCGGTCCCTACCCATATATTTCCATCGGGCCCCTCTATGATGCTTCGGGCAATGTTGCCAGGCAAGCCAGAACTTCGGTCAAAAATGGTGAAGGCAGATCCGTTAAATCGGGCCACTCCGCTTTCT
>JFJP01041209.1_pt1 | contig 10082 bp, 16 predicted proteins | sample 431651 | NCBI WGS metagenome assembly JFJP01 (sample SAMN02602958, study PRJNA72255) | Microbial mat metagenome, whole genome shotgun sequencing project. | biome: fresh water; feature: sink hole; material: water; isolation source: purple microbial (photo- and chemosynthetic) mats found in... | reverse complement strand
AATCGTTTGTAAACCCTGAAACGATTGAAAAAGAAATTCAGGATTTGAGATATTCACTTGAAAATGTAAAGGAAATTGATTTAGAAACTGTTCCTGAACTAATCGAATTGAAAAAACAAATTGATGCAAAACGTTCTGAATTAAATGAAAATAAAGTTCAAGACAATACAGAAATCAAAGAACTGATTCAAGAAGTGAAAAACAAGATGGAAGAAGTCAAAACGAAACTTTCAATCTATTCACACAACGAAAACGCATCAAAACGAATTGATGAATTGAAAGCTGAATTAAGAACACTTAACCAGGAGAAAGCCGACTTGGAACAAATTGAATTCAAACTTGAAACATTCGTTCAATTCAAGATAAAAAACATTGAAGAAAAGATTAATAATTCATTTAAAATTGTTAACTTTAAAATGTTCAATGAGTTGTTAAACGGTGGATTTAAAGAAACTTGTGTCTGTACAGTTGATGGGGTTTCATTCAAGAACTTAAACAACGAGTTGAAAGTAAACGCGGGTCTGGATATTATCCAAACACTTCAAAAATTCTTTAATATTTCTGCTCCGATTTTCATTGATAATCGTGAATCGGTTTCAGATATTATCGTAAATGATGAAGTGCAAATTATAAACTTAGTAGTTGATTCAAATTGTAAACAATTAACACAAAAATAAAAATGGCGACAAAAGAAGAAAAAAACACAACTGCAGTTGCAGTAAACGAAAAGAACATTTGCGACAAAGTATTGAATAGAATCAATGTTCTTGAAAGTGCGGGGGAATTAAAAATCCCTGCTAATTATTCACCAGAAAACGCATTGAAAGGCGCTTTCTTGTATCTTCAAGATGTAAAGGATAAATCTGGAACACCAGTACTTCAATCCTGTAGTGAAGTTTCAATTGCAAATTCATTGATGAAAATGGTTGTGCAAGGTTTATCAGTTATTAAAAATCAATGTTACTTCATTCCGTACGGAAATCAGTTAAATTTCCAACGTTCAGTTTTTGGAACAATGGCACTTGCAGAACGTGTGGCGAATGTAAAATCAGTTGGTCAAGTAATTTATGAAGGTGATGAATTCGAGTATTCAATCGATACTGAAACAGGATTGAAGAAATTAATCAAACACGGTCAAAAATTGCAGAACATTTCGAATCAAAAAATTATAGGCGCTTATTGTACTGTTGTTGATTTGCATTCAAAAGAAAGCTTCATTGATGTAATGACAATTGAAGAAATAAATCAGTCATGGATGCAAGGTCAATCGAAAGGAGCTGGATCAACTCACTTGAATTTCACTCAGGAAATGGCAAAGAAAACAGTAATCACACGAACTTTGAAACCTTTGATTAATTCCAGTTCAGATGCTAATCTTTACATTGATGAAGATGAAACTCCAACGGTTGAACAAGAAGTAAAAAATACAATTGATTCAACTGCAAAAGAAATCGTTCACGATCCTTTTGGTTCAGTTCCAGAAGCTGTGATTGAAGATGAATTGAAAGCGACTGAATCAACTTTGTTTGATAAAAAAGATCCATTTAAACCAGAATAGTTATGTTACAGATATTTATAATAACATTAAACGATATAATTGGAATCATTATACTTTCATTATTCATCTTACTAATTTTAATCATGTGGATTACATCAAAGTATGAAGCGTATAAAATTAGAAAAAGCAAAAGAAAAAAATAATGTATTTGCATACTTTATCAACTGGAAGCGTTGGGAATGGTTATATTCTCAACGCTTCATCTGGTGAAATCTTACTGATTGAAGCTGGTGTAAAATTATTGGAATGCAAAAAAGCTATAAATTTTAACATTGAAAAAATATCTGGAATGCTCGTGTCTCACGAGCATCTTTGACTAGACCACTCGAAATATTTTAAAGATTATGAAAAGTCAGGAATTGAAATAATTGATTGGAATTCACAAGGATTTGGAGAATTCAAAAAATTCAAGTGGGCAACATTTGATTTATTTCATGATGTACCTTGCAATGGATATTTGATAAACCACGAAGAAAGCGGAACGATACTATTTGCAACTGATACTTTCATGATTAAACAACAATTCAATTTTCCAATCAATCATTTCATTATTGAAGCGAATTACTGTGAAGAAATTTTGAACGAAAAAGAACGCCTTGGAATTGGAAACACATACGTTTCTGATCGTGTTCGAAGGTCGCATCTTTCAATTCAAAATTGTATCAAATTTTTGAAACGACATGATTTATCTGAATGCAGAAATATAATTTTAATTCATCTTTCTGATTCCAATTCTGATGAAAAACAATTTGTCGAAATGGTTAAAAAAGAATTCCCGTTTGTCGAAGTAACTGCAGCGCGAAAAGATCAAAGATTAAATATTAACAAAAATCCTTTTTAAGTATGTGTGAGAAAGTTCATGAATTAAAAATACTAAATGAATATTTTATTCATGTAAAATCAGGTTTAAAAACTTTTGAATTAAGAAAAAATGATCGTGGATTTTATACTGGTGATGTTATAATTCTCAAAGAGTATGATGACAAAACAGAATCTTTTACTGGTAGAATTATCGCTAAAAAAATAACTTATATTTTTTATGGTGGTGAATATGGACTTGAAGAAGGTTATTGTATTATTGGATTTAATAATTAATTAAAATGGCTGAAAATAAAATACAAACTCGATTTGAGCGAATGATTGAGTTAAACAATAACATTGAAGAACTTGAAGAATTCATCAAGAAAGAAAAAGAAATGATTTGTGTTAATACTGTTATTGATGTGAAATACAAATTAACATTTTTCAATTGGGCGCATAATCATTTTTCAGAAGATATTCCAAGGGTATTGACATTTGAAATATTCGAACTTGCACGAAAGAAACTAGATGAATTGAAAAAAGAATTTAACGAATTAAATAGTTTTTGATATGTTTTTAAATTTTTCAAAAATAGACTTTAAATGCCCTTATTGTTCTAAAGAATATTTTGATGAAAACGATATTTATTTAAAAAGATGCAATAAAACATTATATGGTATAACAAAAGTAAAATGTGAATGTTCTGAATCTTTTGGTATGACTTATGATTATACAGGACAAGCGGTATCATTTAAAATAAACAAAGGAGTTAATTATATTAAATTTTGATTATCTTTGAAACGCGACGATAATTTAAAATATTCAAAAGGTGCTTTTGAGGTGGTTTTTTTCGTCGCGTTTTAAACTCACTTCGAAGCACCTTTTTTAATTTTGTACCATGACAAAACAATTTGATGACTTCACATATAAGTTAACTAGATTAATGCCAAATAATAAAATGGCACCACAAAACGCGCTTTGGCTTTCTGTAAAAACTGAACATGGTTTTCAATCTGGAATGCTTGTGAAAATTGGATGCAAAGAAAAAGAATACTTGAACGCTGCAAAACTTGTACGTGTTCACATTCAAAAACAAATCACTCACAAAAATGTTTCACCAGTTGAAATTCCAACATTCATAAAACAAATTGAAGTGGAACAAAAACGATACATGAAACCATGGAATCGATTTATTCGTTTCATTAAAAAATTATTCACGAAAAAAAGTAAACGATGAAAAAAATTATATTAGACGTTATTTCAGATTTGTGTTCTGATTTTCTTTACTACGATAGAAAAAATGATGAAGATTTGAGTATGGAACAACTTAATGAAGCAGTAAAAAATGGTGAAATAACTATTGATGAAATGGTTAATGAATTTCGTAAAAACTTAGAAAACACTTTTAACGATGAAAATAAATAAATTCAAATTATTTGCAGTCTTAAAATATATTTGGTTTCCGATATTCCTGGCTTGCAGAATTATTCGATCAGTTGCGTGGTGGCAAACTGAATCTTCATTTAAAAACTGGAACTTTCAAAAGTATTTCAAATACGATTTGATTTTACTTTGCACGCTCACAATAGTGTATTTTGCACCGTGGTATATATCCGCTTGCCTTTGTGGTTTTCTTTTCATAATTTGGCTTGCAATTCTAGTTGATTCGTATAACAAACAAAAGTAGTTATGTTAAATCCAAAAAATAATAATGCACTTATTTGTTTTAAAAACGGAAATACAATTGAGGTTTCAAAAGAAATTGCATTGGCTGTAACTAAAACACTTATGGAAATGAAACCAAGTGATGTATGTATTTCACATTTAAAATATGGTGAAAAAGATATTTTAACAATTGATTTACTTCAAGTTATTTACGTAAAATATAAATAGTCATGGCAAAGCGTGAAACAAAAAAAACAGTTCCAAAGGTCGTGAAGCCGAAAAAACAACTTTCACCAGAAGAAAAAGAAGAAATTCTAACTAAAAGAGTGAATGAGGCTTTTGTATTTGTTTCTGAACAAGGTATGTCAATACGTAACGCTTTGAAAATGATTAAGTTAAGTTTTGAAACGTTCTATGAATGGCTTGCAAATGATGATAAAAAGCAAACGAAACAACTCGCGTACGCGCGCGCGGTAAATGCTAGGCAAGAATTAATACTTGAAGATTGTTTAGATATTGCAGATGATAGAGAAAATGATACTATTAAGATTTTCAAAGATGGAAAATGGGTTGAAATTGAAAACAAAGAATGGGTTTCACGTTCAAAACTTCGAGTTCATACACGAATGCAATATTTAGCAATGACAAATCCTAGAAAGTACGGAACTAAACTTGAATTATCTGGGGATAAAGAAAATCCAATTTCAATAAATGTTGTAAATTTAGGTACTGGAATAAATCCAGAAAATGAAACTACTGACTAAACAAGAACACGCTGTTTTTTATTTAAAAAACAATATTCATAAAGAAGTTATTTATGGTGGTGCTGCGGGTGGTGGTAAAACCGCACTTGGTTGTTTGTGGCTTATTGAGATGTGCCAAAATTATCCATGTTCAAGATGGGTAATGGGTAGATCCAAATTAAAATCATTGAAAGAAACTACATTGAATACTTTTTTTGAAGTTTCATCAAAACTTAATGTTTCAAATCAATTCAATTATAACGCTCAATCGAATATTATTTACTGGAAAAATGGTAGTGAAATAATTTTGAAAGATTTGTTTCTTTATCCTTCTGATCCTGATTTTGACAATTTAGGTTCATTAGAAATTACTGGTGCTTTTGTTGATGAGTGCAACCAAATAACATATAAAGCATGGCAAATTTTAAAATCTCGTATTCGTTACAAACTAAAAGAATTTAACTTAATTCCTAAAATCTTAGGAACTTGTAATCCATCAAAAAACTGGGTTTACAAAAAATTCTTTTTAGCTAAAAAAGATAAATCAATTAAAAATTATCGTGCATTTGTTCAAGCTTTACCAACCGATAATGAACATTTACCTGAATCATATTTAGAAAATCTACTTCAACTAGACAAAGCAAGTCGTGAACGTTTATACTTTGGTAACTGGGAATATGATGATGATCCTAACGCATTGATTCAAAGAGATTCAATAAACGATTATTTTAATCCTATTCACATAAAAGGAACTGGAATACATTATTTAACGATTGATGTTGCTCGTCAAGGTCAAGATAAAACAGTTTTTAGAATTTGGAATGGTTGGATTTGTATTGACCGTTTTTCGTTTGATAAAAATACCATTCCGGATGTTGTTGAAAAAGCAAAGGAATTTCAATTGAAATATAAAATACCAAGTTCAAGAATAGTTTGTGATGGTGATGGAGTTGGCGGTGGTGTCGTTGATTATCTTCGATGCTTGGATTTTGTTAATAATTCAAAACCGATCAATGGAGATAACTACGAAAATTTAAAAACACAATGCACTTACTACGTTGCTAAAAAAATTGAACTTCGTGAATGTGGTGAAATTTGCGAAGATTCAAATTTGATTGATCATATCATTGAAGAAATGGAACAAGTAAAATCAAAGGATTCAGACAAAGATGCAAAAATGAAAATTGTTCCAAAAGATGAGGTTAAAAAAATTATAGGACGTTCACCAGATGAATGGGATTCAATTATGATGAGGGCATTAATTGATTTAAAACCAATTTCAAAAAAAGTAAAAGTTCGAAGATGATAAGTTTCAAAGTTAAAGTTTCACGTTTCAAAAAACAAACGATTAATTTACCAACTTCATGGGGTGAAATAACACTTGAACAATGGAATAAAATTAAGTCATTGGATGAATCACAAACAAATGAAATATTCAAAATACTTATTGATTCAGATTTAAATGTTAATCCAGAACAACTACTTCCGCACATGGAATGGATTGCTGAACCATTGCAAGTTGATGAATTCGAATCGAAAGAAGTTCAAATTGATGTGTTCGGGAATACGTATCAAAAAAAGATACAGTTTCAAATGGAACTTGTAAAAGGCCATTTATTGGAATCGATACCAAAACTACTTGCAATTTACCTTGGAAAAAATGAAAGGTACTATTTGAAAATGAAAATTTCTGAATCATTACCACTAATCAAAGGTGTGATTTCTGAATTCGAAAAGATACTAATCAAAGAACAAAATTCATTCAATAAAAAAACTGATCCTGATGAAATACTTGCGGGTATTGAATCCTTAAATGTATTTTCACACTTCAATACAATTGATGAAATTGCAAAGCAATACAACTACACACATGAAGAAGTTGAACAGCTACCATTTGAGACTGTTTATTTAATTTCCTATCGTAAACATATTTTATTTAAATTTGAAAATAAATTACGGGAAATTAAATCGAACAAATAATGACTATTTCACAGGCGATTAAGTACATAGGTTTACAAGTTAACAATCAATTCCACATGGAAAAGACTGAAAGCGCACTTGCTAATTTGTTTGTTGATGAAATTACAAAACACGTACTTTATATTGATTCTCCAATTCAATCTACAATCGATATAACTGGACCATATCAGCAACAAACGTACGATGTTAGAATCATGTTTTTGATTAAATCTGAAGTGGATTGGACATGGGAACAACATGATTCGAATTGCTTATTATACACGAATCAATACTGTAAAGACTTTGTAAAAAAGTGCTTAGAAATTGATCCTGATTTATCTGGAATAACTAAAATTGAAAACGCGCGAAACTTAGAAGTAATAAATTTATTCGATGTGAATTGTTCAGGTCATTATTTAACTTGCAGAATTACACTTAAGAATTTACCAAACTGTTAATGAGTACGACACGCGAAATATTAGATCAATTTGTAAGTGGTATTGTTCCCGAATTAAAACAAGCTGCGGGCAATTCATTTGGTGCAACTATCGAATCAAATGTTACTGATTCAGGATTTGAGATTTCAGGCTCTCCATTTATTTCCGTTTTAATTGATGGGCGCGGACCAACCTCATCAAGTCCAAAAATAGGAGCATTATCTCTTAGGCAAAGAATACTTATGTGGATTGACCAAAAATCAATTGCAGCGCGTCCAGATGAAAACGGAAAAACAATAACTTCTGAATCTTTATCCTGGAGAATTACAAAAAGCATTCACAAAAAAGGTACTTTGCTTTATCGTCGTGGTGGTGGAAATAATATCTTTGATACAATAATCACAAATGATCGAATAAATGCGTTATCTTCAATACTTGGAGATAATTACGCACTTGAAGTTGAAGCGACTGTTTTACGTGAATTTAAAAATGAATTGAAAAAATGATAGTTTTAAACGAATTCCCGAAATTAACACTACAAACTGGATTTGATTCCCGTTGGAATTGTGTACACCATCCGATTAAATACAAAGGAACTCGAAAGGATTTGAAAATAAATACTTTTTTTCATTCATTGGTTTGGAGTGGTACTGAATTTTTGACTTTAATTAACATCATCGGAACAGTTCCAGTTGATGTCAACATTGGAGATCAAATATTTTTCAGTAATACAAACGGAACAGTAACAGGAAACACAACCGTATTATCAAAAACAGCAACGCAATTAGTTTGCACGAAGGTTAATGATATAAATTTTACTGGTGGATATGTCAACATTCTTTCACGAAAAAACTACGCAGTTGAAGTAAAAGTTTATGGTGTGAATAATTCGAATGCGTACGTGCTTGCAGGATCTGGAATTTATCAAACTGATTCAAAAGGAAACTTTGAATTGAATGTGCAAGGCTTTCTGAAAAACTTAATTTCATTTGATGATAATTTCAAGTACGATGTAATTAATAAACGATTTGCAGAACTTGGATCAAGATTTAATATTTCGTATCGTGAAACATGGAAAGGTTATGATGGTACGTTTTCACCTTTGAGCGGTTCAAGTGTTTTTTATTGGACCAATTCAACAAAACAAATACAACAAAAATACAATTTCAATGCGGGCGAGTTGGTAACATTCAAAGATACTTTGCTCGCTAAATTTTCAAGCGCTTTTGAAGTACCTACATATTTTAAAGGGTATCCATTCTCTTTGACTTTCATTTATTCCGAAAATATTTCAGGTTATCCAATTGCACGAAAAGAAGACCAATTTAATGTGAATGGAACTGTAATTGCAAGTACAAGCGATTTATTGAACATTTCACAAAATAGCTTTGTGAATCGATTGAAAATAAAAGAAAGTTATCCAAGTTCAGTTGAACAAATTGATGTTTGGCTTGATTTAGAAAATACAACTGTTGAGTATGGATATGTTGGTACTGGTTACGTTTCACCAGATTACACGAAAAAAGTAAAAGCTGAAAGCGTTGATTTATTAACTGAATAAGATGGCACGAATTACAGAAAAAAAAAGAATAGATATTGATTATTCATGTATCGAAAATCCAATTTATTTGAATTGGATTGGTACAGAAGGACAACGCGAATACTGGTTGTTTGGTGTATTCCAAACAAAACAACTTGCAACGTCCGAAGGTCCAACATTCGCGCCTTTCATTGAAGACAATACAAACGCTAAAAGCTATTTAAATGAAATTTCAAGTGGTGCAATTGAATCAATGGTGTGTGGTGGTAATGTTCCAATATCCAAAATAGATGGAATTAAAACAATGCTTTATTCACCAAACGTTTTAATTTTAATGAATCCTGATACTTGGGAATCAGAAGGCCCGAAATGGTTAAAAGTTCGAATTGTTCCAGGAACATTTAAACTTTACGATACTGATCAAAAAAAGGCGGATATTCAATTCACTTTGGAATTCCCTGAAATTAATATTCAATCAATGTAAGATGCAGTTAAGACAATTATTTTTAAATGATGTTAATATTGATTTGGGTATTGAATCGAAGATTGCAAGTAATTATCAAAGCAATAATTTAGCTGAATTACAAAACAGGCAAGCGGATTTCTCAAACGTTTTCAAAGTTCCTTTGAATACGAATAATAAAATATTCTTTGAAAATATTGAAAACTTAAATACAGTTTCTTTGAAACCTTATCGACTTTTGAAGGCAAGGTATATTGAAGATGGAAAAGTTAATTTCGATTCAGGAACGGCAAGCATTCAATCTGTTCAAGGTGATTTTATCTACATTAAAATAACGGCTGGAAATAAAGAGTTTTTTGATGCGTTCCCAGATTTGAAAGTTTCAGAATTGAATATGCCAAACACATACCACAATCGAACGTTTACAAATATTCGAAATTCAAGATCAAATAATTCAGGTTACATTTATCCATTGATTAATTGGTTTGCTGAAAATTCAAATACAGCTTTCGATTCAAGTGAAGCAGAAACGGAATTTCTTTATCCTTGTATTTGGTTCAAAGATATAGTTGTTGCAGTTGATGAAATTACCGATTATACAAGTCGTGGTTCATTCATTGATTCAGATTATTTTGACAATTTATTGATTTCGATTAAGGATAATAAAGTTCCTAGTGAAATTATTGATCAATACAACTCATTTACTGGAAATGAAAATGATATTAATTTCACACCCACTTTTTCACCACCAAATGTTTTAATTCCATTAACGAATGATTTGAATAAAAACTTTTTTATCAATGGTGAATTTAAACCAGATGTTCAAGTATTTGGATATTTCAAAGCGAGTGGATTAATTACTTTTACTGGTGGTGCTTCGTTTTCACAAATTGGTTTTCAATTCTGGAACAATACA
>JFJP01041207.1_pt1 | contig 10082 bp, 6 predicted proteins | sample 431651 | NCBI WGS metagenome assembly JFJP01 (sample SAMN02602958, study PRJNA72255) | Microbial mat metagenome, whole genome shotgun sequencing project. | biome: fresh water; feature: sink hole; material: water; isolation source: purple microbial (photo- and chemosynthetic) mats found in... | reverse complement strand
TGGACATTAATAATCCGAAGGAACCGAAAATCCTTTGTGTTGGAAATAATCCCGACCGCCAGAATATTTATTCTGCCGCCCTGGGTCTTTACAATTCACGGATAGTAAAACTGATAAATAAAAAGGGCCAATTGAAAAGTTCTGTGATTATTGATGAACTCCCCACAATCTACTTTCGGGGATTGGATAACCTGATTGCCACGGCACGGAGTAACAAAGTTGCAGTTTGTTTGGGATTTCAGGATTTTTCACAACTAAACCGAGATTATGGCGACAAAGAAGCCAAGGTAGTAATGAATACTGTTGGTAATATTTTTAGCGGTCAGGTGGTTGGCGAAACAGCTAAAACACTATCTGAACGTTTTGGGAAAGTGTTGCAGAAACGGCAATCTATGACCATTAACAGGCAGGATAAATCAACCTCAATTAATACCCAAATGGACCTTCTGATTCCCGGTTCCAAAATCAGCAACCTTACCCAGGGGACTTTTGTAGGCGCAGTCTCCGACAATTTCGATGAACGGATTGAGCAAAAGATATTTCATGCAGAGATTGTGGTTGATAATGATAAAGTTGCCAAAGAAACCAGAACATACAAAGAGATACCGGTAATTACAAATTTTACCGACGAGTTTGGCAACAACCAGATGAAAGAACAAATTGAAGTTAATTACCTCCGCATAAAAGATGAAACTAAACAAATTGTTGCTGTTGAAATGGACAGGATTAAGAATAACCCTGAGTTGGCGCATTTGATGAAAAAGCATAAGGATTAAACGGAACAATTTATTTATTGTCGTCACTATCCATTTTGTTCATTAACCTATCTTTTAGCTTGTCAAGATAAAGTGTCCGGTCTCCCGCGCGTTGTTTGATACTGTGATAAGCATGATAGTAACCCTTTACATCAAAATCGAACATCTCAGACAAAAATTCCATCAACTCTTTAATATCTACATAGCCATCGTTGATACTTTTAGAGGCCAATAATGCATAACCCAATTCAACCAATTCAATAATTGAACCGGTCCAACGTATTTTGGGCTCCACAAGATTTTTGGTTGTGATATGCTGGCTGGGGTTTTCAAAGGTTACCTTTAATCTTTTTTCAGTTAAATTTATTTGAAACTCCAAAAGTTCAAGAGCCTTTTTTATGCACTTATTTTTTATAAGTTGTTCGTCGATATAATCAATGTTAGCAATCAACTCCTTTAGTTCAACACGTATGTAGCATTGCTGGTTGAAAAAATCAAAAAGGTTTTTGGGGTTTTTACTCTCCTGGAATAAGACCTCAATAAATTCCTCATAGTATTCCTCGATTTTTTGCATATCGGCTCTGGATTCTGAAGAATACTTCAGAACCTGAAAAAATCTCATATCCGTGAGTTTTCTCATTAAGCCGTTGGGTTTGAATCTTATTTAAAAATTTATAAATCACTAATTATAAAGGATTTTGTTAAAAATCTATAGAATAGCCTGTATTGATAAATAGGTTAAGTGTCAGTTATCACAACCATAAATCGACAGAAGGAGCACAAATAATTTGAAGAGAAAATCGCACAATGTTTATACCATTTATTGTTTAAAATTGTCCCAATTAAGAATTTTTCGAAAGAAATATTTAGCCGAATAATTAAACTTAATTTCTTTTAATGATAGTCATATGCAACTTTAACTTTTTAGTTTCTTTGCCAACAAATTAATGAAAAAATTGAAAAATACATATTTAATTACAGGCTAATTTTTATGTTTTTTTAGACAGATACTACGGTCATCAAGCCAAACACTTCCACTTCCCTTGAAAACCAATATTTTAAGAAAAAACTCCGATACATTTAAGTTTTTAACATTAAAACAAATGTATTATGGAACAAAAAATGAGTGACCAAAATGTATTACTGGTCAAAGAAAAAAGCGAGAGTAAGCTAAATGTTGTAACCGGTTTTGGGGAAGACGGGAAATTAAAAACAGAAGCTCCGAAACAAGCCAATTCGGAGAGTTTTCTGAAAATCGACAGGAACGGAAATCCTTTGGAAAACTTCTTTACAAATTTCCAGCGGCAGTATAAAAACCCTACGGATTTTCAGTTTTTTGTGGTGCCGGCCAATTTAGTAGAGAAAACAGCAGTTGTATTGGATAAGATGCTAAAGAATCCGGAAGTTTCTTCAAACAAAGAAATGCTGGAAAAACACAAAGTTCAGCCCGAACAGTTTTTGAAGAAGGAAGAAAAACAGGAAAAAGGCAACCTGATTGACGAAAGTAAAATCGACTGGAAGCAATTGGAACAGTTGGGCGTTTCAAAGGATTTTCTGAAGAATACCAAAAATCTGGATGCCATGCTGAACTATCAGAAATCTCCGGGATTAATACCTATCACTTTAAAAACGAATGATATCACTATTCACACCGATGCCCGACTTGCTTTCCGAAAAGATGCCGATGATAACTATAAAGTTGCTGTTTACGCAGTCCGCAACAAACCGGAACTGGACAAACCATATTTTGGTGTAACCCTAACCGATGAAGACAAAAACAACCTCCTTAAAACGGGCAATGCCGGACGGATTATCCATCCACAATACAAAGAAGGCGAATCAACACCGGTTTATCTTTCCATTGATAAATTGACCAATGAACTTGTGGCAGCAAGAGCTGATAAAATAATTATACCGGATAATATTAAAGGTGTTCAGTTGGATGAAAAGCAAAAGAAAGAATTGGCGGAAGGTAAGTCCGTTTATGTGGAAGGAATGAAAGCAAAAAGTGGGAATGAGTTCAGTGCGCATCTGCAAATTGATGCAGATAAACGTGGCCTCGGTTTTCGTTTTGAACAACAACAAAAACATGAAGAGAAAACCATTGAACAGAAACCGGTACTGATTCCGAATTCCTTGCTTGGAAAAGATTTGAACGCAGAACAGCAACAAAAACTTGAAAAGCGTGAAACAATTTATGTGACCGGAATGAAAGACAAAAAGGGACAGGATTTCAATGCATACGTTAAAATAAACGATGAAAAAGGCAAGCTCGATTTTTACAAGTGGAATCCCGATAAAGCCCAAACGAAAGGTGTAGAGGTAAAACCGGACAACAAAAGCGAAACACAGGTGGCAGTCAATTCAGGAGGAAAAACAAATGAGGCAACCAAAGATGTAAAAGAACCTTTGGCAAAAGAACAGTTGCAACCATCAGAACAGCAGCAAACCACACAACGTAACCGTTCAAAAGCACATTCCATGTAATCCGGAATTACAGATTTGCCAATGGGAAAACAATACTTCATCCCATTGTCGGCGTCCGGGTGTGATTCCCGGACGCCATTCTTATCCACTAATAAACAAAATCATTCATACAAAAAATCCATAGTCATGAAAAACACGCAAAAAGAACTATCATGGTTTAAACTCTCCCTGCTCCATTTCCTTTACGAAAGCCACCCGGAATTAACCGAAGATGCAAACTTGATTAACAGCCGCGGCGACCTTGCTGCTGAAACTTATTCAGAAGCTATATCAAACGGTTACAATCACTACGAAGCCGAAGAATTGGCGCACGAAGTACTTTACAAAGGGCTTCATTTTTCAAAACACGACACGCTGGTAACCATTATTTGGAACGAGTTTTCAGGAAAAATTGATATGGGCGTGGCAAAAGAATATGCCATCAGGATTCTCCCAAAAATGGAACCCATTTTTTCCAAATACCCATTAAACGATGAGTTTGCATTTAGCACCGATTTTAATGGCTTGTATTCTGAATTAACCGGAACCCTTTCAATTTACCTCGAAGAAAATGAGCTTCAATAAGGAGAAACACATCAAGGCAAATATTGAGGCCATAAAACTCTGTTTCCGTTTGGAAAAAGAGAATAGAAGTCCAACACTGGAAGAAACAAAAGCCCTGAAACAATATGCAGGTTTCGGGGCTTTAAAATGTATCCTGAACCCGGTAAAGGAACTTTCGGATATCGCCCATTGGCCAAATTCGGAAGTTGAACTTTTCCCATTAGTTGCCGAGTTGCACAACATCCTAAAGAATAATTCAAAATCGGAACAACAATACAAACAGTACCTCGGCAGCCTGAAGAACTCCATAATGTCCGCTTTTTATACGCCTCCCGAAGTAGTCCAGGTTTTGGCAGAAACGTTGCAGGAAAACGGCATTTTACCAACAAAATTCCTTGACCCATCTGCTGGATTGGGAGAATTTGTTTCGGCATTTAAGAATCAAAATGAAGCGGTCCAAATAACTGGAATTGAAAAGGATTTACTTACTGGAAAAATCCTCTCACATTTATTCCCCAACGATAAAATGAGGACAATGGGTTTTGAAGAAATTGAAACCCGTTACAACAATCATTTCGATGTTGTTTCGTCCAATATCCCTTTTGGTGATGTGGCAGTGTTTGACCCGGAGTTTCAATCTTCTACTTTGATAGCAAAAAAATATTCAACACAATCCATCCACAACTACTTCTTTGTTAAAGCAGTTGATGTTCTTCGTGACGGAGGAGTGCTCGCTTTTATCACGTCACAAGGTTTAATGAATTCCCCAAATAACCAGCCTGTCCGTAACTGGTTGATGGGTGAATGTAACCTCGTTTCAGCCATCCGCCTGCCCAATAACCTGTTTAGCGATTACGCCGGGACAGAAGTTGGGAGCGACTTAATTATTTTACAAAAGAATCCCTATAAAGTATCAATCAGTTCTGAAGAAGAGGACTTTATTCACAGCCGTAACCAAAAAGATGGAATTTTAGTTAGTGATTACTTTCGGGATTTGGAGCGAACAGTTCAAACAAAAGCGTATCTCGGTACCGATCCCTATGGGAAACCTGCACAAATTTTTCTCCATAACGGTGGAATACAAGAAATAGCATCCGACCTCAAAAAAATGCTCCAGGCAGATTTGGGTAAAAACCTTAACCCGAATTTATTTCCACAAAATAAGCCGTTAAACGAACAACTTCATTCAACAGAAAAGACTGTAATACCAAGCACTGAAAACACAAAGCAACCCTTGCTTTCACTGTATGATTTGTTTGGTTTTAGTTCGGAAGAACGGACGCAACACAAACCAATTGGAAAACGCCAACCACAAAAATCAAATGGAAAACAGTTGAACTTATTTTCCCACTCAGGAAACACAAATGGCAAAGAAACGAAAGAGGAAATTTCTCAACTCCCGGAGCAAAGGAAGTTTAGTGGGATTTTAGAGGCTTTTCACAAAGCTGGAAGTTTGGTTTCGGACAACGGGCAGTTGGGCTTCTTAAAAGAGGTAGATAAAGACGAGGCAATCTTCAACCAATTGAAATTAAACCCACTTCAAAAGTCAAAGGCACAACTTTATATTGATGTCAGGGACACATATCACAAACTATACAATAACGAAGCCGGCGACCTTCAGGAAGATACTGTTAACCGTAAATCCCTGAATACATATTACGACAGTTTCGTCGCAAAGTATGGTCACCTGAACGATGCAAAAAACCTCGGGTTGGTAAAAATGGATTCCGGTTCAAATGAAATCCTTGCATTGGAAAGGGGCATCAACGGGGAACTGCATAAAGCCGATATTTTTAATCATCCGGTTGCATTTAACCCCAATCACCTGGAACATGTTGAAAACTCAGAAGAAGCTTTGGCCGCCTCGCTAAATAAATTTGGGGAGGTAAATACTGCCTACATGTTATCGCTATTGGATGGGAAAAGCCGGGAAGAATTGGTCGAAGAACTTCATGGACGGATTTATTATAACCCGCTGGTTCAAAATTATGAAGTTGCCGACAAGTTTGTAGCCGGGAATGTGGTGGAAAAAGCGGACAGGATTGATGCCTACTTAAAAACACATCCCGACGATATTCCGGCACAAGAATCATTAAAAGCATTGCAAAATGCTAAACCGCAACCCATCCCTTTTGATGATTTGGATTTCAATTTCGGGGAAAGATGGATTCCGGCAAACATCTACAGTCAGTATGCTTCGCATTTATTCAAAACCGATACAACCATCCACTTCTCGCCATCGGCGGATGAATTCTCCGTAAAAGCACAGTTTACCAATGCCAATATTTATGAGAAATACGCCATAAAATCGCAAAGCAGGTTGTTCGACGGGGTGGCTTTAATGAAACACGCTTTGGTCAACACCACGCCAAATATTACAAAAACCATAATTGTTGATGATAAGGAAGTGAAAGTTAGGGATGCAGAAGCCATTCAATTGGCCAACAGCAAAATAGATGAAATAAGGAACGGATTTTCCGGTTGGTTGAGTGAGCAATCTCCCCAGTTTAAAGAGCGGTTAACCAATTTGTATAATTCAACTTACAATTGTTATGTACGGCCTAAATACGATGGTTCGCACCAAACTATGCCGGGCCTTGATATAAAAGCGTTGGGAATCCCAAATTTATACACCAGCCAGAAAGATGCAGTTTGGATGCTCAAACAAAACGGTGGAGGGATATGCGACCATGAGGTAGGCTCAGGGAAAACTTTAATAATGTGTTGCGCAGCCTATGAAATGAAACGATTAAAACTGGCCAACAAACCCATGATTGTCGGTTTGAAAGCAAATATCCACGAAATTGCCCAAACATTCCGTACAGCTTATCCTTATGCAAAAGTACTTTATCCGGGCAAACAGGATTTTAGCCCGGCTAAGCGGATGAAAATTTTCCACGATATTAAAAACAACTCGTGGGATGCTGTAATACTTACTCACGAACAATTTGGAATGATACCGCAGTCGTCGGAAATTCAGAAAAAGATTCTTCAGGCTGAACTTGACAGCGTGGAGGAAAATCTTCAGGTTGTCCGTCAACAGGGAGGTGAAGTGTCGCGTGGAATGTTAAAAGGCTTGCTCAAACGGCAGCAAAATTTGGAAGTAAAACTCAAAACCATTGCCCATGAAATCGAGAGCCGAAAAGATGATATGGTTGATTTTAAAATGTTGGGAATCGACCACCTTTTTGTTGATGAGAGCCATCGGTTTAAAAACCTGATGTTCAATACGCGCCACGACAGGGTTGCGGGAATGGGAACTCCACAGGGTAGCGAACGGGCGTTGAACATGCTTTTTGCAATCCGCACCATCCAGGAACGGACAGGAAAAGATTTGGGTGCAACGTTTTTGTCGGGAACAACCATTTCGAACTCTCTTACCGAGTTATTCCTGTTGTTTAAATATCTTCGACCAAATGAAATGGAGCGGCAACAAATAAAAACCTTTGATGCATGGGCAGCAGTTTATGCCAAGAAAACTACAGATTATGAGTTTTCGGTTACCAATGAAATTGTCCAAAAAGAACGTTTCCGTTATTTTATTAAAGTCCCGGAACTGGCAGCATTTTATAATGAAATTACGGATTTCAGGACGGCAAAGCATATAGGTATAGATCGGCCGGAAAAGAATGAAATCCTGTACAATATCCCACCAACGCCACAACAGGAAGTGTTTATCCAAAAATTGGTTGCTTTCGCAAAAAATGGGGATGCAACACTATTGGGAAGGGCCCCTCTTACGGAACGGGAAGAAAAAGCAAAGATGTTGATTGCAACGAATTATGCCCGAAAAATGTCCCTTGACATGCGGATGATTAGCCCTCATTACGATGACCACATTGATAATAAAGCTTCGCATTGTGCAGCTAAAATTTCAAACTACTACAAGAAATACGATGAATATAAAGGAACCCAGTTTGTGTTTTCGGACTTGGGTACATTTAAGCCTGGGGAGTGGACGCCATACAGTGAAATAAAACGAAAACTGGTTGAAGAACATAACATTCCCGCCCATGAAATACGGTTTATCCAGGAGGCAAAAACGGAACAAGCGCGAAAGTCAATGATTACAGCAATGAATGAAGGACGGATTCGGGTGCTGTTTGGCTCGACTGATATGTTGGGGACTGGGGTGAATGCACAGAAAAGAGCCGTTGCCCTCCATCATTTGGATTCTCCCTGGCGACCCTCTGATTTGGAACAGCGGGAGGGCAGAGCTATTCGGAAAGGCAATGAAATAGCTAAATTTTGCGCGGACAATAAGGTGGATGTAATCATTTACGCGGTTGAGAAAAGCCTTGATTCCTATAAATTCAACCTATTGCATAATAAACAGCTTTTTATCCAGCAGTTAAAAACCAATAATCTGGGTAAGCGAACCATTGACGAAGGAAGTCTGGACGAGAAATCAGGGATGAATTTTTCTGAATATGTTGCCATCCTTTCCGGCAATACCGATTTATTGGACAAAGCTAAACTTGAAAAACAAATAACGGCATTGGAAAGTGAACGGCAAGCTTTTAACCGGAGTAAATGGACCGCTCAGTATCGGTTGGATGATATCCAACAAAGTATCGAGGGGCACAAAAATATAGTTTCGCGTATGCAAAACGATTGGCGAAAATTCACAAATACGGTGTTGAAGGACGATAATGGAACTTTCCTTAATCCCGTTCTTTTACATGGTGTAAATGGCTCGAATCCAAAAGAAATTGGGAGTAAACTAAATGAAATAGGCGGGCAAGCTCAAACCCGTGGGGAGTACAATAAAATCGGGACATTGTATGATTTTAATATCCTTGTAAAAACTGAAGCCAGCTTGAAGGATGGTTTTGATTTTAAGGATAACCGTTTTTTTGTGGAAGGAGAAGGTGGGATAAAATACTCCTATAATAATGGGCATATTGCAAAAGAACCCAATCTTGCAGCTACAAATTTCTTAAAAGCGTTGGAAAGGATTCCTTATTTAATTGACAACTATAAAACGTATGCTGAAAAGGCTGCAAAAGATATTCCGGTGTTAGAGGAAATAGTTAACAGTTCGTGGCGCAAAGAAGGAGAACTGAAAAAATTGAAATCGGAACTTTCGGCTTTGGACAGGAAAATCCAACTGTCTTTGAACGACAAACAAAATGAACAGGGTGAGAAAGAGAATTTCCCGATAAATGGTAGTGGTGGTATCGGGAAAAATATGGCAGTTGTTCCAAAAATGTAGAAGTTTAATTCAAATCATACCATTAAAGAATAAATTCGGGCCACAAATTATTTCCTGCTTTTATATACAAATTCCTGGCTGATAAACTTATGGACGTCAGATTCCAAATAATAGGTTTTTTGCATGATGCGGCGATAAGGGAGAATCCCTGAGCTCCGGTAACGTTGGAGGGTACGATTGCTCACTTTTAGCAACAGGCACAAATCCTGGTTGTCCAGAAGGGTATCGCCATCAATTTGGTTTTTTGTATTGTTGAGCTTTTCCAATTTTTTATTCAGCATTTCAATCCTTTCCAGAATCCGCTCCATCCATGCTTCAAATGTGTTTTTGTCTATGTATAACATGATGATGGATTTTAAAATGGGTTTTTACTTTGAAGTATGTATTTTTTCCTGAAATCTTCCAGTGTTTTCGGGTCGCTTGGAATTAACCTTTCACGCAGGGATTCTTCGATGTCAGACAACCGGTAAAGGCATTTCCCTCTTAGGATAGAATAACTAATCAGGTTGTCTTTACGGAGGCGCTGAAGTGTTCTTGTACTTATTTTTAGCAATTCGGCCAACTCATTACTGTCCAGCCAAATTTCCTTCTCATCTAATGAAACAGAGGTTTCACATTTGGCGATGTAACCCGCTATCTTATCAATTTTACCAACCAGTTCGTGGTATGCTTTGCTTTCGAATGTTATCAATTCCATATTTCCTAAATTTTGTTTCTGCAAAAATGAGGCAATGGAAAATTCTTATTTGACAAGTTGTCACCAAGTTGGGTATGATTTATTTTGGTTTAATTTTATATTGAATAGATTATGAGGCAGTTGCCATTTGATTTTATTTGAACTTATTATAAAAAGTGGCTATACCTTACATTTGCTGCACTGATTTGTATAACGAAGACCTTTTTATAAAGTTTTTTTTGTAAATTTGTAATCACAAGCTACAAGAGAAAGTTCTATGACATTATGAGACATATTAGGAACATTTTTAATCGTTACTAATCCGTTACTTAACGAGATTGATTTGTTTGTAATATTCTGATAATCAGACGCAAATATCTTTAAATTCAAGTCCCGCCCCGGGTAC